>ERZ650306.390-NODE-390-length-26856-cov-8.336778_pt1 | contig 26856 bp, 26 predicted proteins | sample MGYA00376242_ERZ650306 | MGnify/ENA primary metagenome ERZ650306 (study PRJEB26733, sample SAMN07839244) | wastewater metagenome | biome: urban; feature: wastewater treatment plant; material: waste water | place: USA: North Carolina | collected 2016-03-31 ... | reverse complement strand
GAAATAGTTTTTTTATTTCATGTCCATTTTACCAGAAGCTGTTCAATGTGGGTTACGGCTTTTCTGAAAACAAACCGTCCATTCACGCTCAAATGTCAATTGAACCAACACATTCGACGCAAAAACTAACACAAGCAATTTTACGCCTTTTTCGGGATAAATATGCGTCTGGTGCAGTCAGACGAATTGGTGTTTCCTACGGCAGGCTATGTGACGATGATTTTGAGCTGATTTCCTTGTTTGATGATGCTCAAGTCACACAAAAACAAGAGACGGTTCAAGATGTTATCGATGTAATTAGAGAAAAACACGGCTTTTTATCAGTTCAAAAAGCTAATAGTTTAGCTAACGGTTCGCGCGTCATTGCACGTAGTAAGCTCGTTGGTGGTCATTCAGCAGGAGGTTTAGACGGTTTATCATGACAAAAGTAGATCGACATTATAGCCAATTTGAGGAAATCAGACTGTATCAAGACCGTGGTATGATGAAGTGGCAGGGATTTTTCTTGTCCGAACATACGAGTGAGATTAAAAAAGATCAGGCACCACAGACTTACTATGCTTATCAGGTCATTGGGCAGTTGGTCTAAATAGATAGGCAACAACATCACATGGAGGATAAACAATGACAGCTTGGCAAGTCAAATGGGCCGAACACAAATATTGGGTCATGGCCCATTCACAGCAGCTTTATAATCAAATCAGAGTACTGGCTAAAAATAATGACTGGTCAGACGAAACAGCAGTCACATTTGAAAATTTGCTACAAGAGGCTGCCTTACAAGTTCCAACGCGCAAAACGCTAACAACAGCCTACGAACACGTCTGGGGTTATTTCAAGAAAATAGCGACGCCTGAAGAAAAGAATGACTACCTACGGCGCTTAGCAGTATTAGAGGTTGATAATGATCAACTCGGATCTTTTTTAAAAAATCTGACCTTAAAATATCAGGTGACTTATTTAATGCACTCACGATTGATCCGTGAGATTCAAGAGGAGCAAGAAAAAAATGAGACTTTGGCATGAAAAGTTGCTAAATCAGTTACCACGGCAACAACTATTAGGACAACACCGAGAAACGGCAGCACTAAGGGGCAAGGGTTGGGGTAAGAAACACGCCACAGTCAACTATGTCTTTAACTACTCCCCCTACAAACTCTACCAGTATCATCTCCTAGTCATGGGTGAAATGATAGCACGTGGCTATCACCCTGATGAAAACTGGTTAGAACCAAGTTATCGTGGCTTGCATTGCGCCAAATACGAGGAGCTCGCACCTTGTCCTCAGACAAGCCCGATTTATCCTGAGCACAATCAAACCTATTTAAATGAGTGTTTGGAAAATTTAGCAAGTAAAGGCATTATCTTATAGCAATTGGATTAATGTCAGAACATGTAAGCGAAACAATAAAGCCATCCGCTAATCCGGATGGCTTTATAATGTTGGTGTCTTCTAACGATTATTTAGAAGATACTTTAACGATTTTCACTTCCATTTCACCTACTGGTAATGGAATCATAACTGTATCGCCAGTTTTACGGCCGATAAGTGCTGCCGCAATTGGGGATTCGTTTGAAATCTTACCGTTGAATGGGTCCGCTTCGGCAGATCCAACAATTTTATAAGTTTCTTTTTCATCTTCGCCTACTTCAACGAACGTGACTGTTTTACCAAGTGCGACTTCATTACTTTTCACACCTGCATTGTCAACGATTTCAGCGTTACGAATCATCGTCTCTACTGTTGCAATACGACCTTCGACGAAGGCTTGTTCATCTTTGGCTGCTTCGTACTCTGAGTTTTCCGATAAGTCGCCGTAAGAACGTGCGACTTTAATCCGTTCAACAACTTCTGCACGTTTAACGAGTTTGAGATTGTCTAATTCTGCTTCTAATTCTTCAAAGCCCTCACGGGTCATTTGATATGTTTTTGTATCTGCCATAATCTAAGATGCTGAGTCACTGATTGTGAATATGCTTAAGCACGTTCACAATCAGTGAAACTCATCTCCTTTCCTTGTTTTAAATTTAGTCTTATTGTGCTGTTTCAGTATCTGATGCTTTATTTTCTAGTTTGTCATTGACATATTTTTGAACATTCGCATCATGCTCGGCTTGTGTTTCTGAGAAGTAAACCTTACCGGTTGTCACGTCTGCTACGAAATACAAGTCATTGTTGTCTGTCGGCTCAACTGCCGCCTTAATCGCCGACAAGCTTGGGTTGGTCACTGGACCAGGACCATAGCCTGAGTGAAGATACAGGTTAAATGGCGAGTCTAAAGATGTATTCACAGCCGCATCCTCAGCCAAGGTCGTTTTTTGACCTAATTTACCTTCAGCATACAGAATCGAAATATTTGAGCCCAGTGTCATACCGACATTCATCCGATTATAGAAAACTTGCGCGACATTACGTCGGTCAGCATCATTATTGGCTTCTTTTTCAGTCAAGGCTGCGATAGACAATATTTCATTAACCGTCTTAGGATTAGGACCCGTTTTAATCTTTTCATAGTAAGGCTGCAGATTTTGGTTCATTGTCGCAATCATCTGCTCAACAACTGACGTCATCGTAGATTTCTTCGTATATTCATAAGTCGCTGGGAAAAGATAACCCTCTAACTGATATTTCACACCCGAATCACTAGCTGGTAAAGACTCAAAAAGCTCTGGATAAGTCGTTTTCATTTGCTCAATAAAGGTCGAATCCGTCACAACTTTCAAGAATTCTTCCTTGGTAAACGGCGTCTTATCCTTGTCTGACTTCGTCAACACATTATCTGAAATCTTATCCGCCATCTGGTCAATGGTGAAGCCTTCAGGAATCGTTATTTTTCCTAAAACGGGTTCAACAGGCTTCTCTGTCCCACCTTCTTGTAAAGTTTTAGCAATCGTAGTTAACGTCATACTTGGTGACAGATTATAGTAGCCTGACTTAAAGCCAGTCAAACTTTTCAATTTCGTATAATATTGAAAAGCTGTCGCATTCTTGATAATGTGATTTTTTTCAAGAATTTGACCAATTTCCTTGCTGGCAACACCTGCAGGAATTTCTATTGCTTTGGTTGATTTATCAGTCAGGCTGTAAGGCTGAATCTCGCTCTTGATATACTTATAGCCTAAAAAGCCAGTCGTCCCACCTGCAATAAACAGGACAAGGACGACGATTGCAATAATCTTACCAGCCAATTTTTTAGATTTTTTCTTGGTTGAACGCGTATAGCTTTCCTGAGAGCGACGCGTCACTTTCTTGATATTTTTAATTTCTGCTGTATCCTCTACTGATGTGTCTTCTGCCACCTGATTAAAAGTCAAATCTGACTGACGGTGATTAGCTGTGTCAAACACTTCAGATGGCTCAGTTGTTACTGGCGTATCATGAAACGTTGGCTCTGACTCTACAGGCCACTCTCTCGACGATCGACTAGCAGACGTGCGTGATTTAAGCGGACGATCAGCTTTACCAAATAAAGCATCATCTGCTTGCTCAGTCATTGACAAGTCATCCGAAACCCGAGTATGATCTGCCATCTCAGGTATGACTGATGAGTTTTTAGACGCAGAAAACCCTGTCTCCGATGCGACATCATCGAGAGATTGGCTGGCCTCTTCTAATTGACGAAGAATTCTATCTTTGAACGTCTCACGCTCAAATTTTTTTGTATCTTTTTCTACCAAATTAACAATCTTCTACTTTCATAAGACACACTAGTCTAGATTTATCATATTTAGGTGTCAAGCGTTATCATTTTAGATTATACACGAAAATCCTTGAAAATCAAGGATTTAATAAAAAATATGGATTTCTCCATTATTTTTTAGTGACTAAATCGTCATCTTCTTCGTCTTCATCGTCGTCTTCGTCGTCATCTTCATCGATACCATCTACTTCGGCATCATCAATATCAACTTCTTCAAGCTCGACATCAAAGGCTTCGACCTCATCTTTTTCGTCATCTGGGTTTTCATCGTCATATGTGACATCCTTATCATTGATATCATCGTCATCTTCTGGATCATCATCACTGTAGTCGATATCAATGCCATCTGCTGCAAAAGCGTTGACTTTTTTTCGTTTTTTCTTAGGACGGTCGCCTTCATCATCCAACTCGTCAAGAGCAACAACTTCTTCGTCAATCTCGTCAATGGCATACCACGAACGTAAAGCCCATACGTTGTTACCAAGTGGAATAAAGCTACCATCTGTATTTAATTCAGTATAAAAGCGCGACAGACGATCACGAATTTCACTGTCTGATTTGCCAAGATAGTCTTGGATTTCATTGACAAGGACGTTAAAGTCCATTTCCTTGCCTTGTTCTTCCAACATCGCGTGTGCGACTTCAATCATCGAAAGTTCTGACAAATCTTGATTTTCAAATGCTTTAATTTTCAATTTATTATCTCCATCAAACAAAGTATAGGGTTACCTCACGACATCCTGTCAGAGATAAGCTATCAAGTTTACTTTTCTCATTTAACTAAAGAAAGGAAACAAAATTTTTGAGCTATTTTTTTCCAATTAGGTCAACAACTAAGCGGTAAAAGCGCTTAGCCACGTTGCCCATAGCTTTTCCGTAAGCCGCTAAAGCGACAACTTCAATGCCAGAGGCGATAAGGCGATGGCGTACAGGTGTACGTCAAGACATATCAACTATAAATTGGCGGGAAATAGGCAAAAATGCTTGCTTTCTTTGGTTAATTGAGTATATGACTATTTTACCATAAGATTAAGCATTTTAGTAATGCATGAGTACTTTATAAGCATAATCACCAATCTTGTCACGGCCATTGAGGTCATCTAACTCGATGAGGAAGGCACAACCTGCGACGATACCGCCTAATTCTTCAATCAACTCAATCGTCGCTTTAACTGTACCACCTGTTGCCAACAAATCATCAACGATCAGAACACGTTGCCCTGGTTTAATCGCATCTGCATGCATGGTCAAGGTATCAAAGCCGTACTCTTTTTCGTACTGCGCTTCAATCACTTCACGTGGCAATTTGCCAGGTTTTCTAACTGGTGCAAAGCCGATTCCTAATTCAAAGGCGACTGGACAACCAACGATAAAGCCACGAGCTTCAGGTCCGACGATCATGTCGATTTGTTTGTCTTGTGCGTACTGTACGATCTCACGAATCGCATAGCTATAAGCATTGCCATCAGCCATCAAAGGCGAGATGTCACGAAACTCTATCCCTTTTTCAGGGTAGTCAGGAATTGTTGCGATATAATTTTTTAAATCCATTTTAGTTCTCTTTCAATTTATGATAAATGTCAGCGACAGGCGATAAGGCAAAGAAGGCTTGTTGCTTGACTGATGCTTGTAGGGCTTGGTAAATTTGACTTTCTGAAATCTCACGTTTAGCTGCTGCTTGATTGACGGTCATCAAACCATCTTGAATCGTCACAAAGCCCAACTCTTCGAAAATCTGAACCATTTTAACCAATAAAATGTCGGGGATTTTCAAGAAATCAGCTAAATTTTTAAGTTTATAGCGCACATCAAATTCTGGGTACTGATAAATCGTCTTATAAAATTTAGCAAATTGGTCACGCGTACCACCACCTGTGAGGTAAAAAGTTTCTTTGATCTGATTTTGAAAATAGATCGCTGTGAAGTCATGTTCAGCAACGATTTCTTCTAGTCTTGCTAAGGCTTCCGCATCCTTTGGCGTTTCTGCAATGACCAGAACCTCACTCATTATAGCATGATTTTCCGATTCATTTGTGAAAATAAAGGCATTTTCTGGAATTTGTGTTTGATTCTGCTGATTTCTTAGGTCAATCAACTGGCTGCCTTCAACCCGCGCATCCGTAATCATCAACTGAACAGAGGTATTGCCATTCCAGGTATTGACCGATAAGGTTACGGCAAGATCTGGTGCTGTCTGTTCAAAATCAAGTGTCTCCTGACCATGACCAAAGTAAACCGCTTCTAACTGGGTTTTATCTTGCTGAATCTTTAATTTGAGATGGGCATTTTGTTGGCCCATCGCTCTACTTTGAACGACTTGATAATCGCTAACTAAAAACAGAGGTTTGGGATTTTCTTGGCCAAATGGTGCTAACTGGGACAAGGATTTAATCGTCTCGAGTGTCATATCTGATAGTGAGATTTTTTCATCCAAAAGCAAGCTGTTTTTCTCAGACATATCAATTTTATTTTGTTGAATAAAATCTGCAATAACTGCTTTAATTTCCGGTAGTTTTGCCAGTTCAAAAGTCATTCCTGCCGCTTGCGCATGACCACCAAAGGCGATCAACAAGTCCCGATGCTGCGTCAAGGCTTCAAAGATATTGAAAGCTGGAATTGACCGTGCAGAGCCTTTTAAAATGCCATTTTCTTCTGATAGCATGACGATTGGTTTGCCCGTTTTTTGTAGCAATTGTCCTGCGACAATTCCAAGCACACCAGGATTCCATCCCGTCTGATAAATAAACTGAACTGGACTGTCATCCAACTGACTTTCAGCTTCTAATAGCATCTCCGCCACAATCGCTTTACGTTCAACATTTTTCTGGTCAATCATCTCAGCGATTTGACGGGTCTCATCTTCGTCCCAACCTGTCAATAACTCAATGGCAGGATTGGGATCATCAATACGACCCAAGGCATTGAGTCTTGGGGCAATTTGAAAGCCGATGGTTTCCTCAGTGATGTCGCTTGATTCAATCCCTGCTACCTTAAGCAAAGCTTCCAATCCAACACGTTCTGTATTTTTGAGAATTTCCAAGCCAAATTTGACGAGGATGCGATTCTCATCGGTGAGTGCCATCATATCCGCAATCGTCCCAATAGCCACTAAATCTAGCATTTCTGATGGGATGTATTCCAAAAGGGCACAAGCGACCTTGAAAGCAACACCACAGCCTGCTAATGCCTTAAAAGGATATTGTCCATCTGGATGCTCGGGGTGGATAATGGCATAGGCATCTGGTAGCGTCTCAGGCAATGAATGGTGGTCGGTAATGATGACATCACAGCCACTTTCTTGGGCGTAAGCCACCGCTTCATGACCGGCAACACCATTGTCCACCGTGATAATCAAACCGACACCTTCATTTTCAATGAAGTACTTATAGACGTCTAAATTTGGACCATAGCCATCGGTAAAGCGATTAGGGAGGTAAACTAGACTTTCCGCGCCAATTTCGTCTAAGGCCGTCTTCATGATACTGGCGCTGGTCATACCATCCGCATCGTAGTCACCATAAATCAGGATCAATTCTTGATTGGCGACCGCCTGACGAATACGCTCTACAGCGCGACTCATGCTGTAAAACAAGAAAGGATCATGTAAATTTTCAAGCGATGGATTCAAAAAAGTCATCAAGGCTTCTTCAGTCCGAACTTGACGCTTCCAAAGCAATCTTGCTGAAAGTGCATCTATTTTTTGTTTTTTAACTAACTTGACAAAGTCTTCTGACGGTTCATCCGTATTGACTTGCCAATCATAGGTAGGTGTGATCATTTTATATTGAAAAACCTCCGCGTTATTTTATCTACAACATTTGGAAAATTGATGGCGAAAATACGTGCAAGATTCAGTTGCCAAGGTAAGTTTAACTCTCGTTTACTGGTCTGAAGATGTGCGACTATTTTTTTCGCAACAAATGTTGCTGTGACCGCATTTTTCCCAACTTTTTTCAGATAGTCAGGATTTGCGGCATGAAATTTCGTTAAGACTGGCCCGGTATTGACGACCAGCACCTTGATATTCGCATCCGCAACTTCTTGTCTTAAGGCATCTGAAAAGCCACGGACTGCAAATTTTGTCGCTGCATAGGCAGTCGTTTTAGAAGTGGCCATATAACTTGCGATAGATGCTATATTGATAATCTGACCAGATTTCTGAGCTATCATATCTGGTAAAAAGGCGCGTGTGACGGTCATCAAGGCCAAGACATTGACGTCGAACATCTGACGCACATCGCTAGTCGTATCAGTCAAAAATGGTTTGAAATAGCCATAGCCTGCATTATTAATCAAAACATCAATGGCACCAAAGTCCTGAGAGATTTGTTGACATGTTGCGATTAAGGCTTTTTCGTCTGTCAAATTTACCTGATAAAGGTGTTCTGAAATATCTTTTAAACTACTGACATCACGTGATAATAAAATCAAACGATAGCCTTGAACTTGTTTGGCGATTTCGCGTGCAATATCACCTGTCGCACCCGTTATCAGCAAATTTTTCATGGTTGAATCACTTCCTCATAGAAGTCTTTGACGACATAAGCGTTATCAAAGGTTTGCTTGGCTTCTTGAGCCAGCTGTATCACGAGTGGTCCAACATAGCGCGCTGAAATATGGGTCAACAACAAGCGTTTAACATGCGCTTGTTTGGAAACTTCTGCGGCCTGCTTCGTCGTTGAATGACCGTGGTTTCTAGCAATCTTAGCTTCACTAGCTTCATAAGTTGCCTCATGAACGAGCACATCACTACCAATTGCTAGACGAATGGCCTGGTCGGTCTGGCGTGTGTCGCCTAAAATCGTTACGACACGCCCTCTTTTATCTGGGCCTATGAAATCTGCGGCTTTAATCAAGTTACCGTCAATCTCAATGTCTTGACCATTTTTGATTTTGCCAAAAAGTGGCCCAAAGGGAACGCCCGCTGCTTTGAGCGCTGCTGCATCCAGCTCACCTTTTTTATCTTTTTCGACGATGCGATAGCCCATACAGTAAATCGTGTGGTCTAGCGTTGCCATATGAACCTCAAAGGTCTCATCTGAAAAGATTTTACCGGCATGACTGGCGTCCAGCTCATGGAAATTAATCCGATAACTAAGCTTACTGCCAGACAGTCTAAGTGAGGTCATGACATAGTTTTTAATGCCAACTGGCCCATATATATCTAGATTTTGTGGCTGATCATCTGAAGAAGACGTTTGGAAGCTTCGACTAGACAAAAAACCAGGCAAACCAAAAATATGATCGCCATGCATATGCGTGATAAAAATTTTCGTAATTTTTCTCGGGCGAATACTTGTCTCTAAAATCTGGTGTTGGGTCGCTTCACCACAATCAAATAACCAGATTTCATTTCGCTCAGCAAGTAATTTCAGCGCGATTGACGTCACATTTCGCTGCTTGGCTGGCTGCCCTGCACCAGTGCCCAAAAATTGTATTTCCATGGTTTCCTTTCGCTCTTCAAGCTTATGAACACCTTAAAAATCAGCTTTAACGCTTAGCAATCATTTTTAGAGGTGGTCTTATAAAAGAAAAAAATCCGTCCTGAGGGAATCGAACCCCCATCTCAAGAACCGGAATCTTACGTGATATCCATTACACTAAGGACGGAATTTTTGTTTGACAACTATTATAGTTTAACAAATTTTCCGCTAAAAGGCAAAGAAACTTCTCCAAAATGGAAAAGTTTCTTTGTCTTGATAGTTGGTTCCAAACTTCAACTGTTTTCTGAGATATTCAGGATTATCCTTTGGCTTTGAGTGCTGTTAAAATTTGTGTCCGAATATCTTCAATGCCGTCAGGTTGACTTGGTAGGAAGACAGATGAGTTGCCATTATTGGCAAATTGGTTCAAGGTGTCCAAGTATTGGTTGGTCAAGAGAATCGACATGATTTGATCTTCTGAAATATCAACACCAGTCTCTTTCATTTCCTTGATAGACAAAGCTAAACCGTCAACAATCGCCTTACGTTGTTCGGCAATCCCGACACCGTGTAGGCGATCTTTTTCAGCATCAGCTTCGGCTGCCGTGACGATTTTGATTTTGTCCGCATTGGCAAGCTCTTGTGCTGCGACACGTTTACGTTGGGCCGCATTGATTTCATTCATGGATTGTTTGACTTCAGCGTCTGGTTCAACTTTTGTAATCAAAGTTTTCACGATGATATAGCCGTAAGTTGACATTTCTTCAGCCACTTGACGTTGCACTTCGAGGGCAATTTCATCTTTTTTCTCGAACAATTCGTCCAAGGTTAATTTGGGTACACTTGAACGTAAAGCATCCTCAATGTAAGACTTAATTTGCTCACCTGGATTCATCAGCTTGTAATAAGCATCTGTCACGTTCTGTTCATTCACTCGATACTGCGTCGCTACCGTCATTTGAACGAAAACGTTGTCTTGTGTTTTCGTTTCAACATTCATGTCGTTTTGAAGCAAACGAAGTTGCACGCGCGCAGCAATCCGGTCAATGCCGAAAGGTAATTTAAAATGGAAACCTGAGTTTGCAATCGTTGTAAACTTACCAAAGCGTTCAATAATGACAACGCTTTGTTGTTTCACAACATAAAACAAACTCGAGAGACTCGCCAAAATCAAGATGATAATGATGAGTAGAAAAACAAGAAAAATTGCTGTCATTTTACGCCTACTTTCTGGATATACAGTGAAAATGTTCTATGACTGAATTGTATCATTTTTTTATTACTAATGCTATTATTTACCAGTTTGTCGTAATGAGCTAAACCGTCTGCGATATTCAAGGTAGTTATTTTAAGATAGTCGGTATTTTCTGACTTGGTCGTGAGATCATCTAAAGCAAGAGGTTCTCCAAATGTACCAAAGTCATGGGCAGCCATGGTGATACGACCATTGTCCAAACTAACGACATACTGGGGGAAAAGCTGAGCGATTTCAAATAAAAGCTCATCCGTCACCAGTTCATCTTCGAACTCACTGAAAACGATTGCTTGCTCAGTAGCATTTTCATAGGCAAAGCCAAAAGATTTACCTGATAAATTTAAACGAATAAAGCGAAAAGTCGGAGCGTCACTAGAACCTTCCAAGACAAAACTCGGCGCAGCTGAAAAACTACTAAAGGTCGTCGATAAGTCTAAAAAGTAAGCTGTCGCTGCTTCTGGCCCTTGTTTTTGATAGAGCTCAGCAAAGTAAGCATTAACCACACTTGCCGGCGGACAGATATAAGCTAACTTTTCCTGCTCCGTTTCTAAAGTCGCCAAGCGATTGGTCAACAAAAACCGATCCATGGCCATAAAACCACCTGACTTAATGGCTAACTCTACATAATCCATCTTCTACTAACCTCCATTTTTCACGCTCAGAAATACTGCCTGACACATGATAAGTTTCCGTTTCGTCTTCTGCAACCACTGTCTCAAGCAAAGCTATTTTTCTGAGCATGGGCAGATGATAAGCTGCTGCATAAGGCAAGTCCAACGCAAAAGGCACAAACAGTTCCGTAATTTTAGCAATAATCGCCTGGCGCAGTTGCTGAACCCCTGCCTCAGACTTGATTGAAATCTGAACACTTGGCAAAATAGTCGGCGCAAAATGTTCAGCCAAATCTAGTTTATTATAAACAGTCAAAACTGGAATATCTGACATGCCCAAGTCTTTCATGATACTTTCCACAACATCTTCATGAATTTTATGATTAGGATCTGACGCATCAATCACATGCAAGAGTAAATCAACATTATTAGATTCCTCAAGCGTTGACTTAAAGGCCTGAACCAACTCCGTCGGTAAATCCTGAATAAAACCAACCGTATCGGTCAATGTGACTGTAAATTCATCCTGAAGTGAAAAATCCTTGGTCGTTGCATCCAAAGTCGCAAATAATTCATCTTGTTCATATTGAATTTTTTGCGTCAAGGCATTGAAGACAGAGGACTTTCCTGCATTGGTGTAGCCGATTAACCCTAACTTAAAGACGCTTGAGTTATTGCGTTTTTGACGACTGTTTTCTTGAACCTTCTCAGCCTTTTTAAGCTGTGCTTCAATGATTTCAAGACGATGGCGAATATGCCTGCGGTCAGTCTCTAATTGGCTCTCACCTGCACCACGCGAACCAATACCACCCGCTTGACGACTAAGTTCTAATCCCTTACTTCCCGACAAACGTGGCAACAGATATTTCAACTGAGCCAATTCAACCTGCAACATGCCAACATGACTCCTCGCTCTAAGGGCAAAAATATCTAAAATCAACTGCATTCGGTCGATGACTTTAACGCCTAGAAAGCCTTCCAAATTGACATTTTGTCGCGGTGTCAATTTTTCATTAAAAATGACCATATCCGCTTCATCAGCCTCTAAATTGTCTTTGATTTCTTGGAGTTTGCCAATCCCAACCAGGTATTTCCCGTCTAGACGCTCTTTCTTTTGCGTGAAAACAGTCGTCACAACAGCACCAGCTGTCTCAGCTAGACTAGCTAATTCCGTCATAGACGCTTCAAAAGTTTGGTTGTTATCAAAGCTTTCAACACCAACTAGGACAACTTTTTCTTGTGTTTTTTCAGTTTTTATCATCTAAAAACCTTTCTATTTTCTGGTCAACCTGATCTTGAAAATCGGGCGCCAAAATATCTTGGAAGTCAACGCCCATTCGGTTTTTGAACCAGGTGATTTGTCGCTTACTATAGCGTCTAGAATTTTGTTTAACAGCTTCAACTGCTGCCTCTAAGGTAATCTGCCCCTCAAAATATGGAAAGAACTCTTTATAGCCAATGGCACGTGACACCTGAGCCTCTCTAAAACGCGCATAGAGCATCGTTGCTTCCTCTAGTAGGCCTGCTGTCATCATCAGATCAACACGGTGGTTAATGCGCTCATATAGGACTGAACGCTCTGTATTCAGACCAATGATTAAAAAATCATAGTCTGATTTTTGATTGGCTAACTCGCCACCAAATTTTGCAATTTCCAAGGCTCTAATCGCACGTCGCCGATTCATTTCTGGCATTTCAATCTGGTGATCAAAAACCTTAGCAAACAGTTGATCATCCGTTAGCAAGTCAAGTTTTTGACGTAAGGCTCGCATCTCCTCATGATGCCCTGAGCCACCAAGATGATAGCCTTCTATCAAACTTTGCAAATAAAGGCCTGTACCACCTACAATAATCGGCAGTTTACCACGAGATGAAATATCAGCAATCGCTACATTGGCTTGTGTCACAAAATCATGTGCACTGAACGATTCTGACAGGTCACGCACATCAATCAAATGATGGCTTACAGCAGCCTGCTCACCTGCTGTCGCCTTAGCTGTTCCAATATGGACTTCTCGATAAACTTGCTGGCTATCGCCATTGATAATTTCACCATCATATTTTTGCGCAATGTTAATGGATAAGGCAGTTTTTCCGACTGCTGTTGGCCCCGCAATCACGATAATTTTATTTTTTGTCAAATTTTTCACTTTTTTCATTTTTTTGTTATGATTAAATTATATCATATACAAGTATTCATAGATACCCATATATACTCATAATCCTTGATATAAAAGGGTTTATCCACTATTTAAATTGAGATGTAGTACATAGATATTCACAGATACGTAACGCTAACCAAGCTTTTTGGTTAGTTTTTGGTTAGTAATCACAACTCCAAATTATTCAGTTTTTCATCTACATCTTCTTTCATTTTTTTAGTAACATGAGTGTAAATTTGTAATGTCGTTTTTTCATCTTTATGACCTACACGTTCCATAATTGTCTTAATAGGAACTCCTAACTCAGTCAACAAACTAACATGAGAATGTCTTAACATATGACTTGAAAACATTTCAGGTTTTTTATTTTTTATGTTTGCTTTTTTAGCTATTCTTTTTAGATATATATTTAATGTATCAGGATTAATCAAAGTACCTGTTAAGCTCAAAAATACAAACAATTCATTTTTCCTTTTTACCTCAGTATTCAATTGCTTCATAGTAATCAAAATTTCAACACACCTATCATTAATTGAAACAACTCTATATGAATCAATCGTTTTAGGTGAATTTAGCTTAAATTCCATAATACTTGTTGAGTTCTTATCTAAAGTGTATTTTATATACAACTTTCTATCAATTAAATTTATATTTTCCCACATCAAAGCCAATGCTTCCCCAATTCTCAAGCCTGTCAAATACATAAACTCTATCAAGCAATTCATTCTAACTTCACGAGGAGTTACTTCAAATGACTGTTTGAATTTTTTCATCTCATCAATTGACAAAAACTTTTCTCGTTTTTTTTGAATATCTTCAATAGTTTTTCTTTGTTTTGGCAATTCTACACGTTCGAGCGGATTATATTCAATATAACCTAACTTTAAAGCATATTTAAAAAACAAATTAATCAAAGATTTTTGAGATTTTTTGTAACGCAACGAATTATTACTTGACATAAAATATCTTTGAAAATATTTTGCAGAAACATTATTTATCAAATCATCAAGAATGTTTTTTAAAACACTATTTAACATCACAGATTGAACAGCATATGTACTATCCTTTAACTCCTGCTTCCTAAATATTTTGTACTCATCATACACTTCTCTGACTTTCAATTTTTGAAATTTCTGTTTTTGCTTATATCTTTCATCATGTTCAAGTATTTTTTTGTCAATCTTAACCCCAAGCCTTCGTCTCGCTTCTCCTTGTGCCTGTCTAGTTTTAGAACCCAAAGTAACACTTACTTGCTTCCACTTACCCTCACTCTCATCATAGAATTTTTCATAATAACGATATTTACCATTATCCAATCTTTTAAGAAACAATATACCCCACCTTTCTTGGTATATCATTAGTTGAATACACTAATTATACCATTTCATTTATGCAACTGACTTTCTTTGTATTTCAGATATAAAAAAAAGCCTTTAGCGTTAATTAAAGTCATTTGTGATGTTGGTCTTGAAATTATTTCTTTGAAATCATCATTTTTATTAATATCTCGCATATATCTTTCAAGAGTACTCTTATGAATAGCAGGAAAAAACTTTTCTAACAACTGTTTTTTTGTAAAAAGTTTATCTGGAAAATTGTTTATATCCATATTTCTTTCGCTCCTTTCTTTTGTATTTTATATACCTTGCATATAACGAATATGCACCGCCCACATTGTGAGTGTTCTACAATTAAACTAAAGGTACGCTAATATTTAAATACAGCCCAATAATTGAGCTTTAGATTGTTTGTTTAACCAATGAAATGTGCCAAGGTCTCGAACTTTAACCATAATTTGCGGTAAGCTAAAGCCAAACTCAGCCAATTCATCAGTATAAGACACTAAATATCTGACACAATTATCAATAGAGACACAGAAACTATAAACAACATTTTGATAGCGCCTATCTAATTCTAGTAATTCTAAAACATATTCAGACCACACACGAATTGTTTTGACATCTACATTTGCGTGTTTTTCAATTGTATCAGGATTGAGTTTATTCAACTTATCTTGTATCGCTTGTTTTGCTTCAAGACACAATAAATCAATTTGTTTTTCATACTTGATGAGCAATTCACACCATGCTAAAATTTCATTGATTTTCGCATAAGGGGATAAGTACAAGTCTTTTTTAAAACTTGCGACTTTTTGCTCAAAAAAATTGAAGTCCTCTATCATCTGGACTTCATCATTCATCGCTCGCATTCTAAATTCTGTTAAATTCATTGATTATTTCCCCTCTACATACCAAAATTGCTTAGCTTCATCAGCTGAAAATGTACGATAAGAAACAGTCAATGGTGGTAGACCTGTCACATTCATTTCTGAAATTAAAATAGAGCCATCATCTTTGACTTGTTCTACAAATGCCACATGACCGTATTCAGGACTTGACCCCGCTTGACCATGTACAAAACTTAAAGCAGTATGGAGTTTAGGCTCATGAGAGACTGAGTAACCCGCCTTACTTGCCCAATCGCCACCATTGCCCATATAGCTATCAAATTTAATGCCCAACTGATAAGCCCTGTTATATACGTACCACGTACATTGTCCTTGTGGGTATGAACCAGAGCCATTATAGGCTTGACCACTAAACGGTGTTTCAACTTCCCAACCATTCGGAATATTTGCGGACATCACACCATTGACAGACTGCCCATTTTCGCTACTAAAGCCTACATGTTCTTTAAGTAAGTCATACCACTTTTGGGCATCATCTTGGAGCTTGTCAGCCTTTGTTTGACCGTCACTTAAAGCGACACCCTCATAATATTGTGACCAGTCTAAACTCGCTTGTCTAGGGTCAGTAGAGACACTTACAAGGTCTTTTGTTCTCTTGTATGCACCGTTTAGTTCAGCAGACATAAGTTTTAACTCAACGTCCATTGACAGTGTTCTACTTTCAGCCTTAGACCAACGATTGCCATTGACCGTATTAGACCAACCAGACCATTGAAAGATACCTGCCACACCACCGCCGATATTTTCGGCTTTAGGGTCAAAGCCTGACTCCCTTTCAGCTACTGCTAAAGCACCACTTGCACCTTGAATGCTAAAGCGTTCTTTACTCATAAGATAGTTAGCTATATCAATAACATTTTGAGCCTTTTCTTCTGAGATATTAGCCTTACTTGCTAGGTCTTTTGATGTGATGTTTAGACTACCCGCAGAACTCGAAAAACTATCCGCACTTGATGAAGTGCCACCTGCCACAATGACAAGTAAAAATATAAAAAAAATAGGTATAAACATACCTATCAGAAATAAATGTTTTTTCTTTTTCATTTGATTTTCTTTCTAGGTATGTTGATACCTCACTTTTTCTTAAATAAACTAACCACAAACCAAACAGGGATAGCAACTATCCCAACAAAAATAGTTTTGATGATTTTCATAATTATTTTCCTTTCCTCTCAATAATACCGCTATCGAAAATACCACGTTTTGCGTTGGCGGTTTTGATTTTAATATCTCGTTTTTGACTTTTGTCAGAAGTTGGTAATTGGGGCTTTTCAGTAAACAACTCTTTACTCAAACGTTCAACTTGACCTTTTTGTCTGGCTTTTCTTGCTGGCATATCTGCTTTTATACCGTCCGAAAACTTACCTTTAAGTTCATCTTTTCGTTTTTGGTAATTGATAGCTTGTGATGTTTTATCTCTCAAAACCTTATTTTCAGAACGTTGTAGTTTATTGCTATCAAATTTTGCAAGTTTCTTTTCAGCTTCATTTTTAGGCATTAAACCAACAGAACTTGAAAATTTAGTTTTCAATTTATCTTTAGAATCAGTCAGAGCTTGTTTAGTATCTGAAAAAGCACCTTTTGTATTTTCCCACTTACCTTTTAAGTTGCTCATTGTCTCTTTTCGTTTAGCTATGGCAAGTTGTTTAGCTTTTTCATCTTGACCGAAACGCAGGTTGTCACTTGTTTTAACAGCACCTTTGACACCTTTTTTAGTGAGCGTTTTGCCAACAGTACCTGCCTTTTTCAGACCGTCAACTTTGCTTTTCGACATTTGATTATGAGTAGATAGACCATTACTTGATAGACTACCACTAGAAGTTGAGAGAGCAGGTGTTTTGTTAAAGTTAAATGGATTTTTGGCATTAGACAGACTTGGTAATGACTTGACAGAATCAAGACTACCTTTTGCCAATTCAGAAACACTTTTCTTAGCTGTATCAAATAGAGAAGTCAACTTATCTCTTTGTTTCCACAAAAGGAAATACAAAGCGAACTGTATGAAAATTGAAATATAATATGAATGTGACACATTTCTAAATGCCATTTCCACAAAGCTATTAAAGATAAGCCCCATTTGCACACCTAATAGACCAGATACTGATAAAGCAGTAAACACGACTATTCTTTTTGCTAAATTACCTGCCATATGCTCAAACTGAGGTAAGATAGACAAGACTAATATAATAGGTGCTACAAATATCGCAAAAACAACAATTAACTGTAACACCCACGTGTACATTAATGTACCAACTGTAATCACAGTTAAAACAAAACCTTTAAACAGAGAAGCTAATGCAACCATAAATTTATCGGCTATACTTGAAAACCCTAATTTTGTGAAGCCAGCTTCTTTATTTTTCTTAGCATATTTACTAACCGAATCAGTATCGCCTTTTGTCGCAAGCAAAGCTGTTTGTTCACTTTGTACCGAATTTTCAGGTAACTTATTGGTATCAAAGTTCATTTCCTTAAAGGGTTCTTTTACAATGACATTAAATAATTGTGTTTTCAAAGCATTAATTGTACTATCAGACACCTTATCATTTGTCGTTGAAACATTAGCCGTGAAATTGGTTGTAGAAGTTTTTTCAGTCGTATCATTTGCGATTGTTACCTTTGATAAGTTATTAATCAAAGAACTTGTAAAAGTGTCTGTAAAACTTTTAGTCACATAAACAATACGAGTAATGACATGTGTCCCTTTATATGCACCACTTCCGCTTGAAACTGGTAAGAAAAAAACACCAGCTACAACTATACGAAGTATAACACCTAGAATTTTCTTACCAAACGGTTTACCTTCTGACAAATCTTTGAAAGCACTAATACCCACAAAGACCATAGCCATTGGAAAGATAACAGGTAAGAGTAGTGCTTGCAGAATAGCCTGCATTTTAGATACAAAATCATCTAAATACTGAAAAATATCAATATTAGATACTGCCGATAAAATCAATGAATCTAATAGAAACATCAATTTTGAACCCGCAAAAATCAACTGTACTACCCAGTTAATGATTTTAGGGAAAGCCTCTTTAGCACCAAAAAAACCTTTATCCTCAATATACATATAACTTGTATAAGCTGATAAGGCTGACATATCTTTTGCATTAATAGCGCCTGCTTCTTTTGCTAAGGCTTCTTGATAATCATTTGAACTATCAATTGTACCTGCTTTTGTTAAGATAGCACTATTATAAGCATTATTTAATGTTGTAATAGCAGAAGTAGTTTTTGTTTTATCATATCCCGCATTTGATAATTTTGAAATAGCCCCTTGATAGAGTAGATTATATTTTTGATAAGTTTCTTCTGTAATCGGAATCGCATTATTACCTTGTGTTTGATTACTTAGATTTTTAATCTCATTAATAATGGTTAGAACTGCTTTATACTCTGGAGTATTAACAATATCGCCTTGGGCATTTGTTACAAACTCAGGTGCTTTAATACCACTATCAGAACCGATAGTATCATTAGTGACAACTGCATTACCTGTGTCTAAAGCGTAGGCTTGACTACCACAAAACAACAGACTTAAAAAGGTTAGCGCAACTAAAATCTTTTTCATTTAAGCCCCGCTTTCCAAGAATTACCAATATCTTTCAGAAAATCTGGTAAGTATCTAATTGTCTTGATGAACGGTTCATAAAGACCAGTCATTTTCAACATCATTAAAAAGAATACAAGGAATATGACAACACCTAATACCATATCCACAAGTGATTTTTTGTTTTTCATTGATATTTTCCTTTCAAGTCTTTATACAGCGACTAATTCTGTTTCGATTGTGTCACACAATGGATTGATTTCAGAAACAATACCGTCAATTGTAATACGTTCAGTACGCCCAAACGGGTCAGTAAAGAGACATTGACCCATAGACATGCTAGACACCCATTTACGTGTTTCTTCTGATTTCACAATACCATGAGTATCTAAGATTAAATCTGTCTCAGTCGGAGAGTTAAAACTAAACAATGTACCAAAACCAGTATCATCTAATTCTGAATTAGAATCTTTGTGAGATTGAGAAACGAATACCAAGAAATTATTAAACGACCGACCAGTTCGTCTGATTTTCATAATAATTTCTCTACCCACATCAGTAATATTAAAGAACCATGCTTCATCAATGAAAGTAATTGATTCTTTCTTGCTTTCAGAACCAAATTTGTAACAGAATTGACCTAGGGCATAAAGAGCGACTAGAGACTGTCTTTGATTTTCAGTAATACTTGTTTCACTTGTCGGTAATTCAAGACCAGTTACTTCAATAATTGAAATACGTTTTGACATACTGATTGCTTCATTTTGACCATTAGAGAAACAAAGAGATAGAGTAGAATTGCTAATTTTTTCAAGTAGTAACTCCGCCGTAATTCTCACTCTATCCGTTTCACTCTTAGTGAGGGCTTCCATGATATTTTTAGTACCGACTTTTTCGCCATTTTCACGCAAGACTAGATATTTTTCAATCATTTGTAACAATTCTTTTTCAAATTGTTCATTTTGTTTCAAATCGTAAAACTCGCCAATCATAGAAATAATCAAGTTTTTAGCTTCTTGACCTGTCAAGAATACTAACGGGTCAAGGACACCATGATTTTCAGAATTTCTAGCGTCAATGGTCACAAAATTAATCTGTTTGATATAGTCACAAATTTCAGGATAGATACCTTGACTTTCATACTCATGTAAAACTTTCATGAATTGTTTTCTAACTTCTGCTTTGGGGTCAAAGTAAAGCAATTTTGTTTTCAAAATACTATTCATGACAAACATTTGCTTAACAAAGAATGATTTTCCCATGCCCATTTGACCTGTTACTTTTACAAGACCGTCAAAGCTAATTTTACCCTCAACATCTAACTTATTAGCTTGTAACAGATTATAATAGACAAGATTTCTCGAATTTTGGAGTGCTTCTTTATAACCACCAGACCAACGGTCATATCTTGAATCCACTCTACCCATATACAAGCCAACATCAGAACCTACTTTTTGACCAGTAAAAAACAGACTTTCCGCAAAGCCTGCCATTGTGGTTGTTTGTAAGTATCTGCGTTCATTTTCAAATAAAGGCTCAGTCAATCTATGTTTATAAAAGAGATAAATTTGGTCATCTTTAGCACGTGCTAACTCAATGTTAGCTTTTTTGAAATTCCGCATGACAATTTTTATTTTTTCTTGTAAGCGGTCATAATCATCATCATAGACAAACATTGATTGAAGATAAGAGATAATTGTTTCGCCACGGTTTGATTTTTTTACTAAATCTTCTGAAAGGGCTTCTGCTTGTCCGATTTCATCACGAACAATGCCATTTCTCATAGCAATATCTTCATTTGTTTTTTTATGTTTTTGCTTAGCACGATTGGCACGTTGTTGCATTGAATTAAAGCCATTCTTCTTAGCAAAGATAGCCTTTGTTTGTACCTCTGTATCAAAACCTAGTAATCTCCGTCTTTCGATAAAGTGATTATAAGATAAGTTTGACGGTGGTATGGCAATCGGCAATATAGCTAAGTAAGTTGTTTGCGCACCGTCACTTAAAGTTAAAATACCATAATTTTCAAAACTAACACCAGCACTGCCAAAATTATCAATGTTATTTTCAATTTGAATAATTTCAAGCTCTCTATCTACTGACATACCACGTAAATAGTGATTATTATTGACGAAAATTGTCTGGTCTTGTTTTGGCATATAACCGTTGAGTGGTAACAGTGTTTGATAAATTTCATGATTGAGTTCTTCAAATCGTTCATACCAATCTTCATCAAAAGTAACATCAGAACCAATTGTTGCCATTACTCTATTTGAAAAATCAGTAATAGCTGTTTTAAGACCGTCTTTAAAATCAAGTGATACATGATTATTTCTAAGCGGTATAGTTAAAAAGAATCTATCCTGAGAAGTTTCGCCAATTTGTTTTTTAAGCTCCTCAGCTTGCCTTTTCATAAGATACAAGCCAACTGGTTTAGTATCTTCTGCTAAGTCCTGCTCCAAAAACTTATAATTATGTGTTGCTTCTGTAGAAAATGGAATCGTTGAGACTTCAAAGCCACCGAAAATTTCTAAATCAGATAAAGTATCAGATACCAATTCCTTAAATTCATTTTTCAGTGTAATATCTACTGTATTAACAATCGTTTCAGGAATTTCATACATTGCATAGACATCAAGATTTGACCGTAACATCAAATTACCGTGAAAAGCAACAATCCCATTTCTTTTATTCAAATTTCTAACTCCTTATTTTCTTTATAAGATTACCTTGTGATAGGTAATGTGTGTTTTTTCTTCTACCGTAAATCAACCAATACATGATTTTATCAAACAAATATCTATGAAAGAATTTACCGTCAATCTTTAAATCAGCCACAGGGTCAGCAAAGTTCCAAGCAATTAAAGCCGAAAATATAAATGCCCAATACACTGAAAAGAAAAACAACACTTTCCAAAAGAATAGCATTGACAAAGTAAACTCTAAAATCAAATAAAAAGCCCATGATAATTTTTTTTCGCCAACCAAAGGTATTGGTGGTAAATATGAGGGCGCTTCTAATGATAATTGGTATGAAAATGTATCTCTATCAGGGTATCTCTCTTTATCTTCCATATTACAAAGAACCAGAAATACTGTTAATTACTTTACCGATTCCAGAAATTACAGAACCTATCACAACTTTCCATGCTTCAAATGTTGTTGGACTTAGAATACTAGATACCGTAAGTCCTATTAAGCCAGTCATTAATGCGTTTGTCTTATCGCCTTTCGCAAAGGCTTTCAAAGCACCGATACCAGCACCGATTAGAATAAGTAATGCGACAGCGTTTAAAATATTTGTCATTTTATTTTTCCTTTTCTTCTTTAAAATAATCTTGTGAGACACCGTGATTTAATGTTTTGACAAACCAAGTATCCCCATTTTTCTTAATTGACAACTCAAAATTTTCTTTATGAATTGAATTGAGACTGTCTTTGAAAGAGACTGTCACAACAGCAGTTGTTGTACCAGAAGCACCTTTAGCATAATAAGTGTAAAGTAACTTATCAAACTTATAGCCTTTAATACCGACAATATCAGCACTCATAGTGGCAAGTGTTTTATCATCAGTTGTATAAGCCGTGAAAAAGGCTTCTAAGAACGTGCCAAACTTTTTAACTTCACTTTCTGTATAGTCTTGTGTTTGTTTTGTCAGACCTTGTTTTTTAACATTATTACCTTGTAACTCGCTTAGGGCAGTCACGAAAGGTGTATCTGACACATAAAATCTGTCAGCTTTACTAGCAAACGGAATGTTAAATTCTACAGACCTATCAAGAAATTTACTGTTTTTATCTTCTGAATTTTCTTTTACTTGGTAATTGACAACATATGTAGCTAAATTGTTTTCAATTTTAAGTAAAGTACTTGATACTAATTTCATATCACTTTTATTTTCAGGTAGATAAGTCATATTGACATTATCGCCAAAATACTCAGTTAATTTTTTTGAATAATCGCCAGTATTTTGTGACGAGTAGTTAAAATAACTATTAATAAAGCTAGTCATATAAACATTGACTTTATTGTCTGTTTCACTCAATATACGCTTATCAGATACAACTGAGACAGTTGGTTTAGATAAGGCTTTTGACCGTGACATAATGGATAAAGTTGTTGCGCCAACTGACAAGCTCAATAATAAGCCAATTGTGCCATAGACAAGGACTTTACTTTTGAAAGTACCAGAACCTTTAAGTGTGAATTTTTTCTTGGGCTTATTGATGAAAGTAACAGTTTTCTTGTTTTTCTTATCATCTTTAGGCGCAAACAATTCATCTTTCTTAGTTCTGAGTTTTTTCAGTAAACCTTTGTCTTTTTTCTCAGGCACTTTTTCAGGCTCGTTTTGTTTTTCATCATACCGTGCAATGAGTTGTTTAGCTTCTGATAAAGTAAATAAGTCGTCAGGTTTGACCTCGCCAAACTCTAACTCTTTAGCAACTATAATTAAATCACTTACTCTGATTTTCATTTCATGCGCAATATCACTTAATTCATAGTAGAGTTCTTCTTGTTCACTCAAATTTTTCACTCCTTACCATATTATTTATTTTTTCTTGAAATGATAAAATTTCAGGTATTGCATTTCTAGCTTCTAAAATTACAGTCGCTTTCTTGACATACTCATCAATAGTATCATGACCTATTTCTAGTTGAATTTCTAACTCAGTACCAAATAATTGAGTAGCAGTTGCATTAAAATAGCAAGCTATTTTATCTAAGTTTGAAAAAGTTGGATAACCTGTACCCAATTCAATTTTAGATATTGTAGCTTTTCCAACTCCAATATGTTCTGCCAGTTCCAATTGACTAATATTTTTCATTTGTCGTAATCGAGTTAAATTTCTACTGAAATTTTCTATCATGCTTTACCTTTTCTATTGGGCTTCGCACCCCATTTGCACACTCAGCTAGTTGTGGTTTAGTCTTGATTTTTATTTTTTGATTTTGGACTTGATAGCACCTAGTGCTTTTGCGATTTCTTTATGTTTCAAGAAAGCAATGACCGCAACAATCACAGCACCAATAAGACCTACAAGTGTTGCTTTAGCTTCCCCAGTCATAGGCAGACTAGGTTTAGCAGGTGTCTTAGGTTTTTCGCCATACCATTTATCCTTATCGCCAACATCTTTACCAGAAATAGCACCCTTAGCTGAGACAGTCGCTTCATCAGCGTGTGTTTCGCTATCAGCTAGTTTATCAAGCGTACCAGTGGCTTCAATATAATCATCTACAGGCAATTCAAGTAGTTTACCGTCAAGTTCAAACTCTCCGTCTTTATTGATAGTGAGTGCTTTACCTTGATAAGTCCACTTAATATCTTTGACATCTTGTTTGCCCTCAATGGTTTTATCCGTCAATTTGATATGCGTGAGTGTTTCAGAGCCATTATTGGTCACACGGAAGTTGATAGCTTGGGCTTTATCAGTCAATTTAACAGCAGTATCTTTCGTATCAGAGTCTCCCTTGCCCAAGTTATTATCTTTATCCGAATTGTTACCTTGACCTGCTTGTGGAATTTTTTCATTTGATTTTTCAATATCAATAGACGGTGTTTCAGGTGGTGTTGGTACATCTTTGTCTGTCAAATTGATTTTTGATAGACTAATGAACGGTACATCACTAGACACACTACCTGCCACAGTACCTTTGATATTTTCATTCTTACCGTCCGTATTATCACTTTGTGAGAATGTACGTGTAGAGAATGGTTTTGAGAAGTCCTCATGATAACTTGCGGAAATTGTGATAATATCCGTTTCAGGGTCAGTTGTCATGTGGATATAGATAGGCTTGATTAAGTCATAGCCTTTAGGCGCAGTTGCTTCATCTTCTGTCAGCTTATAATCGCCATAGACAAGTTCAACATTTGCGTAACCATCTTCATCATCTTTGATACCAGTTGTGATTGTTTGGACTTCGCCTTTAGTATCATTGATAGGTGTGAGATTAAACTTGATGTCATTGAAGCCACTTTCAGCACTTTCTCCAGAAATTTCAACTTTCTTTTGAATTGAAATTTTAGCTTTAATCACTTGTTCAAGTGACTTAGATTGAGGTGTGATGATATTTTGGGTTTTATCATCCTTTTTCTTAATCTCAAATTTATGTGCTTCTTTATCAGAAGCATAGCCAATAGGTGCGTTGATTTCTTCCCAAGCATATTCTCCACTTGCTAAGTTACCAACATAAGCATTAAACTTAGTACCGTCAATACGAACAACGATATTATCGCCATGAGAGACTTTCTTACCACCAATGACTGATTCAGTTACTTTTTCGCCTGAAATGAGTTTTGCTTTTGGATTGTCAGACCATTTGACAGTATCGCCTTTCTTGTGAGGGCTAGAGCCAGTGCTATCATCTAAATAGACAAGTTTATACTCAGCACCTTTTAGTTCGGCTTTACCTTGGCTTTCTGCCTTGCCAGTATCTTTATCAAGTTTCAAGAGTTCATTTTCGCCCTTAATTTCTTGGTTGTCTCCAGAGACTTCATTATAGCCCTTGGCAGTTTTAGCATTTTGTTTAACTTCAATCGTTTGTTCCTTGAATGAGTTAATAAAGCCATTAGATGAAATAGTCTCTTTTACACCATACATACCGATAGGCAAGCCTTTGAAAAATGCTTTCCCTTTTTCGTCAGAAACAGCAGTATAGACTTTACCAGTCTTTTTGTTTGTGGCAGTAAAGGTATTGCCTTTAAGCGTGTAATGACCATTCCACATATTAGCGCCAGATTCAACACCAGTTTTGTTGACCTGTAAATCGCCTGTCACGTTCAGTTTGAAAGGCAAATATCCAAACAACGCCCAGACAATATCCATGTGGTCGCCCTTACCGTCTAAGTAGGTAAAGTCAACTAATGAACTGTTAAAGTGCTTTAAGACTACATATGAGTTAGAGGTCAAGAGTGGAGAATCTGTAATAACAGCGCCATTATCATCAGAGCGTAGACCATTGCCTGAGACTGAAAGGGCAGTATCAGGGCTGACAATGTAGCCCAAAGCACCGTTAGCGCCTACCTCAGCTAGTTGGTTAGCGTCTACATCAGAAACTTTCATAGCAACTAACAACTCATTGTTAGGAATTTCTTGACCGTTGTCAGAACGGACTAATGACACCGTGGTACGGACTTTATTAATAAAGCCAACCATTGAACCGTCACCAATTGCACCACCAGCGCCACCGCCATTTTCAGATTGACCGCCACCAGTATTAGTACCAGAAACAGGTGTGACAGCACCAAAGGTTAAAGTGCCTCCCTCGTTACGAACACCAAAGATTAAATCTTGGTTAGTTTGTCCGTCATTGCCATGTTCAAAGCCATTGTTTACTACATTTAAGTTAACTTTAATTTTTTCGCCAGTTGTAGTGTCTGTAATTGTACCAACATTTTTAATCAAAAAACCTTGGTTTAAGTCAACATGAATAGCTAAATCTGATTTTTGAAAACCGTCTTGACCTAATGGAAACGTTGCACCAGTCCCAAAGGTTGAAAGAGCTTGACCGTTGTAGAGCGTTGTATCAGCTTGCCAACCGATATTATCAGCTACATACTTAGCACCGTCTAAATTTGCACTAGCAAGTAGACCGTCTACTGTACCTTGGAAACTAGCAGATGTCATATCATTGGACTGTGCCTTGACAACAGGTTGTCCGTTGACTGTACCAATTTGCGTGGCATTCACAACATCAGCCGAAACATGAGTTTGTGGAAATTCAACATGAGAAACTTGGCTTAATGCAAAACCACCACCTACCAATAAGGCTAGAGCAGTAGCACTGTACAACCATTTCTTTCCTGACTTCCATTGACGAAAACGTGACTGTTTTTCGTTTTGGTTATTTTTCAAAAAATACCTCTTTCTAATTTTTTTCAATAAAAAAGAAAGCTATTCA
>ERZ650306.387-NODE-387-length-26916-cov-9.944939_pt1 | contig 26916 bp, 27 predicted proteins | sample MGYA00376242_ERZ650306 | MGnify/ENA primary metagenome ERZ650306 (study PRJEB26733, sample SAMN07839244) | wastewater metagenome | biome: urban; feature: wastewater treatment plant; material: waste water | place: USA: North Carolina | collected 2016-03-31 ... | reverse complement strand
AATTTCAAAATTCTCAAAAAAATCTGCGCAAACTGCTCAATCTGCGAGAGTAGAAGAAATCCAACATCATAAAGCACATTTCGCCTCTATTTTAGGAGAAAAAAAGCTTTGGAAAAAAGATAAAGTTTTGGGTGTTATTTGGGACGGAATTGGTTTCGGAACTTCTACAGAAATTTGGGGTGGAGAGTTTTTCCTTTTTGAAAATTTAGAAAAAATTAAAGAAAAGCAGAGCCACGAAGTGGCGAAAATCAATAGCATTGGGCAAAGCCCAATGAAAAATAACACGGAGAATTGCGAAGCTCTGAAAGAGCGAAATCCAAAAATAAAACGAATTGCCCAATTAGAAAATTTCGCTTGGATTTTGGGCGATAAAATGTCGAAAACGCCTAAAATTTCAGCATTATCTATTCTTTTTGACAATGATGAAAAGAGCCACGAAGTGGCGACAATCAATAGCATTGGGCAAAGTCCATTGAGTAATGAAGCGGAGATTTGTGAAGCGCCGAAGGTGCGAAATCAAAATTATTTAAAACAATTTTTTGATGAAAACGAATGGAAGATTTATACCAATTTAATCAATAAATCTGAAGTAAAAACATCTTCAATGGGAAGATTTTTTGATGCAGTTTCTTTTATTTTAGGCTTTGAAAAACCTATCTTTTTCGAAGGAGAATCTGCAATGTGGTTAGAGAAAATTTCGCAGGAAACTTTTGAAAATAATATAAAAATAATCGATTATTTAGAAGAAGAAAAATTTGAAAATATTCCTACAAAAAAACTATTTTCAAGGATTTTAAAAGAAAAAATGTCAGGCAAAAATGCTGGAGAAATCGGACTGAATTTTCATTACACTTTAATTAAAGCGATTGAAAAAATTGCAGAAAAGAATAACGTGAAAGAATTGGCTTTTTCTGGCGGAGTTTGGCAAAATGCACTTTTGGTAGATTTGGCAATTGATGTTTTAGGTGAGAAATTTACGCTACATTTCCACGAAAAACTTTCACCAAATGACGAGAACATCAGTTTCGGACAATTGAATTATTACTTAAATTATTTAAAGTTTGAGGTTTGAGATTCGAAATTTTTAATCTCAAATGTCAAATTTTCAATCTCAAATTAAAATTAAAATTTTATGGATATTTACGATTTATTAGGAAAAATAGACCATACCGAAGACCAAGACAAGGTTTCTTATTCTGCGGGAGTTGTTTTTGCGATGAGTTTGAAAGATATGGGCTTCGAAGATTTAAAATACGACGATTTCATTGATGGGATGAAAACAATTTTTGAGAAGACCACTCCAAAAATTTCTCCAAAAAAATCTATTGATATTTTCAACAATTATGTGTTGTTGCTTCGTGGTGAAATGTTGCAAAAAAATGCAGATGAAGGACAAGCTTTTCTTGAAAAAAATAAAGAAAATCCTAAAATTACAGAATTAGAAAGCGGTTTGCAATACGAAATTTTAGTAGAAGGAAACGGAGCAATTCCAAAAATAACCGATGAAGTAGAAGTTGAATATGAAGGTTATTTGCTGGATTCGCAGGTTTTTGATTCTACAAAAGATGTTGGTGCGCAAGTTTTTAGAATTTCTGAAATGATTGAAGGTTGGAAAGAAGTGCTCACCAAAATGCAGGAAGGTTCTCGCTGGAAAGTGTATATTCCGTCACATTTGGCGTATGGAGAAAACGGAGCGCCACCAATGATTCAACCGAATGCTACTTTGGTTTTTATTATTGAGTTGAATAAAATTGTGCGTTAAAATTTTTATTTTTATGAATTGAATTTGTCTGAAGCTCAAATAATTTTGACTTAGGAGTTTTTTGCGTTAAGAAATTTAAAAATATTTTCGTTAAAAAATTTCTACTGTTTGAGTGAGGCAAAAATTATGTTAGAAAAACAAAACTTGTTTCCGAGCGAGTTTTGGAAATTTTAGAAAATGATTTTAAATTTTAGCAAAAAAATCCAGTCTTGAACTTTTGGTTCTTTTGGTTCAAGCCAAAAGAACAATAAATAACAATCAATGAAATATAAAATACTATCGCTAAATATTTTAGGAATAATTTCTTTATTTCTAATATTTTTAACTTTTATTTCTTGTTCTTCTGAAAACAAAGAAACGATTCAAGTTTTGTCTTTTAAAAATGATTTTTCTACCATTTTCTAATCATCAGAAGATTCTACAATAGATTCTCTGTATTTGTGCAAAATTTTTGACTTAGAAAGCATCCCAATAAATTTTCCGTTTTCTATTACGGGTAAGAACCAGGCATTGGTTTGGTCGAATTTTAGAATGATTTTGGTAGGTCTATCATTTGGTTCAATCTGAGCTGGCGGAATCGTAACAATATCAGCTATTAATAGCTCTTGATGTCTATTTTTATCTAATAAAAGATTGATGTTTTCTTCTAGCTGAACCATACCGATAAATTGATGTTCATCATCTTCTACCACAAAAATATTTTTATCAGTTTGAGGAATTAATTTCACCAATTCAGAAATAGATAAATTCACGTTGATGGGCTGATAATCTTTATCAATTAATTTCGAAATGTTAAGCAATCTAAGTGCCGCTTTATCTTTGTTGTGAGTAATTAATTTATGTTCTAGACTCAGATTATAGGTGTAAACAGAGTGTTTATCAAATTTATGCTTTACAACATACGCTGTAAGAGAAGTAATGATTAAAGGCAAAAGCAGATTGTAACCACCAGTAATTTCTGCAATTAGGAAAATGGAAGTCATAGGAGCGTGCATAATGGCAGACATTACACCAGCCATTCCTACCAATGCAAAATTGTGTTCAGAAACGTTTACAATTTTAGAAGCATTAATAATTCTAGAAAAAGTAAATCCTAAAATTCCACCTGCAAAAAGTGAAGGCGCAAAAACACCGCCAATTCCTCCAGAAGCAGTGGTTAAACTACTTGCAATTATTTTTAGAAACAAAACCCCAATTAAGAAAAGAATAAAAAAAGTTTCGCTATTCGCTTCAGAATAGAAGAGGGTATTGTTCATTATTTCTTTAGGAAAACCGCTTCCTAAAATATTTTGAAGAGAAACATAACCTTCACCGAATAACGGCGGAAATACAAAAATTAATAAACCAACAGCCAGACCTCCTAAAATAGATTTTACGTAAATGTTTTTAAATTTATCAAATTTGGCTTCAATGTATCTTGTGATTTTTATAAAAACTAAGGCATATAATCCACAGAAAATTCCTAAAATAATGTAAATAGGGAACTTAGTTTTATCGAATTGTTGAAAAATGGCAAAAGAAAAAGTTACGTTTTCGCCCATCATAAAAAAGGAAACCAATGCACCTGTAACAGAGGCAATCAGCAAAGGAACAATAGACCACATTGTTAAATCTATCATCAGTACTTCTAGCGAAAAAATAATAGCAGCAATAGGCGCTTTAAAAATTCCAGCAATTGCAGCAGAACAACCACAAGCAATGAGCAATGTTCTGAGTTTAAAATTCAAATTGAAATAGTGTGCAAAATTACTACCAATGGCTGCTCCTGTGTAAACAACTGGCGCTTCTAGACCTACAGAACCACCGAAACCTACTGTAAGGCTACTTGCAACTACAGAGGTATAGGTATTGCTTTTGTCTATTTCGCTGCGTTGTTTAGAAATTGCCGCCAGTACCTTTCCTACACCGTGACTGATGTTCTTTTTTACAAAAAATTTAATGTAAAGAACTGTCAAAAGAATTCCAATTGCGGGTAAAAAAATCGTCCAGATGTAATAATGTTCTGTGTAACCAGAGTAAACCAATTCTTCTGTCCAGTGAACCAAATTTTTAAGAAAAACCGCAGCCAAACCTCCTGCCAATCCTACAATTGTACTGGCAATGTAGAGAAAGGCTTGAGGATTTTTGTATTTGAATTTCCTCAGTAGGACAGGGATTTTTCTTTTGTCTAAAAAATTCATTTTTCTTGAATGAAAAAAATCATAGACAAATTTAGTGTTTTAATTTTTCTTAACTCTTTTGATTGTATAAAAATTATTAAATTGCATAGTTGATAAAGTCCTAAAATAAACAAAAACTATTTTACTCGAAATGAAATTTCTTACAGAATATCGTAATCCAGACTTGGTGAAATTTTATCTTTCGGAAATTGAAAAAACCGTTACAAAACCTTGGAATATTATGGAAATTTGTGGTGGACAAACGCATTCTTTGGTCAAAAATGGTTTGCTAGATTTGTTGCCAGATAATGTAAGAATGATTCACGGGCCAGGTTGCCCGGTTTGCGTTACCCCGATTTCTTTGATTGATAAAGCCGTTGCTTTAATGGAAAAAGGAGTAATTCTGTGTTCTTTTGGGGATATGGTAAGAGTTCCTGGAAGCAAAAAATCACTGCTTCAGGCGAAAGCAGATGGTGGTGATTTACGAATTTTATATTCACCTTTAGAAGCGGTGCAAATTGCAGAAAAAAATCCTGAAAAAGAGGTGGTTTTCTTCGCAGTTGGTTTCGAAACTACCGCACCAAGTAACGCTTTGAGTGTAGTTCATGCACAAAAATTAGGGTTAAATAATTTTTCACTTTTGGTTTCTCACGTTTTGGTTCCGCCAGCTATGGAAGCTATTTTAGATGATAAATTTTGTAAAATCAATGCGTTTTTAGGTGCTGGTCATGTCAATACCATTATGGGACTTAAGGAATACCATCCTATTGCAAAAAAGTATAAAATTCCGATTGTGGTTTCAGGTTTTGAGCCAGCAGATTTGCTTCAGGCAATTTATCACGCTGTTTTGCAACTAGAAAAAGGAGAGTATAAAGTAGAAAATTGCTACGAAAGATTAGTAAAAGAAGAAGGAAATGTACCTGCACAGAACGTTGTGAACGAAATTTTTGAAATTGGCGAACAAGAATGGCGAGGAATAGGGAAAATTCCTGAAAGTGGTTTGGTAATGAAAGAAAAGTACAAAGATTTCGATGCTTCTAGAAAGTTTGATATTTCTAATTCTGTCAATAAACAAGAAAATCTATGCATTGCTGGTGAAATCTTAAAAGGGATAAAAAAACCTGTAGAATGCCCACAGTTTGGGAAAACATGCAACCCCGGAAATCCATTGGGCGCACCTATGGTTTCTTCAGAAGGAGCTTGCGCTGCTTATTACCACTACTCGTAATTTTGACGGGGTGTTAAAAAATGTTGAATTTCAAATTTCAAACCTCAAATTAATTAAATGTTTAAAATATTTCTCACCATTTACGCAGGATTAGAACACGCTTTCGAAGCCGACCATTTGTTGGCGGTCAATACGCTGGTTTCTCATCGCGAAAACCTAAAACAATCTCTTAAAGACGGCATATTTTGGGGCATTGGTCATACAACAACCATATTTTTGGTAGGGATTTTAATGATTGGCTTCAAACTAAATATTGGCGAAAATATTTTTAAAAATTTCGAAGCTGGAGTAGGCATTATGCTCATTTTTTTAGGAATTTATAGAATGTCTAAACTCTATTTTCCAAAACAGCATAATCATACACACAATACTTCCAGAGCTGCTTTCGGAGTAGGATTAATTCATGGTTTGGCAGGCAGTGGTGCTTTGGTAGTTTTGGTTATTTCCCAGATGAAAACACCTTTCGAAGGTCTAATGTATATCCTTATTTTTGGATTAGGTTCTATTTTTGGGATGTTTTTGGCGGCGTATTTGTTCAGCATTCCTTATACCAAATCGCTTTTAAAATCAAAAAAATTACAAGCCAGTTTGGTCATTATTTCTTCTCTACTTTGCATCATTTACGGCGGAAAAGTAGTTTACGAAAATCTTTTTATATAGAATTTGGGCAATCCCCAATTTGCAAAATTTCCCAGCGCTAAGCCCAAACAATTTTGCAAAAAGGGTCGGGCTTTTCGTTGCAATTCCTCGTTCCCAAGCTTACAAAATTTCTGTAAAACTTTTCCAACGCTTACTGCGGGATTTCCACTGCAATCCCTATTGCGAAAAGAGAGATACTAAAAAATTCACGTTTATTTTGTCATTCCGAAGGAATCTCAACAAATTACGTGAAAAAGTAAATTTAGATTCCTTCGGAATGACAAATTTTGCGGAAATTTTAAAACACCAATTTCTTCGGCAAATTATGCAACAACTCCGTGTTAATAATTTCTGCGCAAATTGTAGGTTTTTCCCAATGTCCGCAATGTCCACAATCCAGAACGTAAGTTTTAATATTTGTTTTATCAGGAAGTGCTTTTAGAAGATTTTCAGTTTTTACCGCATTGTCATATTTCCCTGCAATAATCAGGATTTTAGCTTCTAATTTTTCTAAAATTTCTGTGCGGTCTGGTCTTTCTGCCATTCCTAATTGTGCTGCTTTTACGCCTTCTTTGTTGGTAGATTTTGCAATTTTTTTGGCGAGTTCTATTTTGCCTTCTAAAATGTCTTTTTCGTTATTGCTAAAAAGATTAGGGATACTTGCGTTTACAAAAGTTTCGAAGTTTTCATCAATCACGGCAATGCTTCTTCTTCGGATTTGTTTTTTCTCTTCGTCATCTGCCAAAGTGGTGGAGAAAAACAGCGTTAAGCTTTCTATAGATTCAGGAAATTTTTCTGCAAAAGCCAAAGAAACGTAACCGCCCATAGAATGTCCTAAAATATTGATTTTGTTAAGGTTAAGCTTTTCTATGACTTCTTTTACTTTTTCTGCCATAAAATCCATAGAATTTACAGCATTATTATTTTCGGATTTTCCGTGACCTGATAAATCAATTTTGATTAAGGTAAACTCTTTGGAAAAATGCGATTCCATATCACTCCAAATGGTGTGGTCTTCCATAAAACCGTGTAGTAAAACCAATGGTTTTTTGCCGTTTCCTGAAATTTCGTAGTGTAACATAAGCAATTATTTGATTTTTTATATTTGAGGTTTGAAATTCACAATCTCTAATAATTAATTTCAAATTTAGTAATGAATATCGATATAATCTACAAAACCTTCAGAATTAACTTTTTGTTGAAGTCTAAAGAATTTGCCTTTTCCTTCATCTCGGAAGGTATTGCTTTTGTTTTTTGATTCAGTTTTTCCGTTGATGGTTTGTTTTATTTCACCATAAAAATTGATGTGTTTTTTAGTAACACGGTCAGCTTTTCCATCAATGATTAAGGAGTTTTTGCCAGATTTTGCTTGGCCTTTTACTTCGTAACCATCACTCATAATTTTGGTGAAATTTACAGTTCCTGATAAAGTAAGACCTTCATCATTAGTGAATGTCAGTTGGTGAGATCCGCTTAAATCATCAAAATGATTTTTGCTTTTGAGCGCTCTAATGCTGTCATTATGTTTTTTAATAACCACATTCATAGAGTCTATAATTTTGGTGCTGTCTATTTTTTTTGCGTTGTTTTCTCCGTTTTTGTTACAAGCAATAATGGCGAAAGCTAAGAGAATTAAAAAAAGTCTTTTCATGGTTATGATTTTATTTGATTAAATACAAATTTAGACTAAAATTTCAAAAAATCGGGAATAGAAAGTTAGAGTTTTTTACCAAAATTTAGATTATGCTTTAGATTATTTTAAAAATTCTAAAACAGCAAATAGACTGATAACCGAAATCACGACCCAAAGAATAATGCCGAGAAGCAATGGTTTGATGCCGATGTTTTTAAGATTTTGGAAAGACAACCCTGTTCCTATGAGAAATAATGCCACTTTGAGCGAAGATTTAGAAAAATCTACCACATAATCAGTAACTTCTTTAATCGCAGGGAAATAAGAATTAACAAGAATTGCTAAGATAAAAAAGCCGATGAAATAAGGAATTTTGACCTTACCTCCGCTTTTATTGAGAAAAGAAAGCATAAAAGAAATCGGGATAATCCAAAGAGCACGAGCGAGCTTTACGGTGGTGGCGGTTTGTAGGGCTTCGTGACCGTATTTGCTGGCTGCGCCAACTACAGAACTGGTGTCGTGAATGGCAATGGCGCTCCAAATTCCGAATTGATTTTGAGACAAATGAAAATATTGACCAATTTCTGGAAAAATAAATAGCGCAAGAGCATTTAACAAGAAAATAATACCCAATGAAACCGAAGTTTGCTTGCCATCTGCCTTTAGAATGGGAGCAATCGCAGCAATGGCACTTCCGCCACAAATGGCTGTGCCGAAGGAAATAAGTTGGGTGATGATTTTATCAATCCTAAAAATATATCCGAGAACGATTCCTAAAACTACGATTAGTGTAATGCTGAAAACGGTGAATAAAAAACCTTCTGAACCTGCTTGTAATGCTTGTTTAAGATTAATCCCGAAACCCAATCCTACAATAGAAACTTGTAAAACAATTTTAATTATTTTATCTGCATTAAAAACCTGCCCAAAAATATTGACAAAAATAATTCCTAGGAACAAAGCAATTGGTGGCGAAACTACAGGGAAAAAGCACAATGCAGCCAAAATGATGAACAGGATTTTTAAGAAATTTTTATTTTGAAACATTGCGATTTTTTATTCAGATGCAAAAATATCAAAATTGAGGTTTTCTTGTGTAACTTTTGTTACATTTGTAGTGGTTTCAATGAAATAGTTTTGTTAAAAAATGAGTATGAAAAAAACAATAAGTACAATATTAGTAACCGTGGTTCTGAGTGCTTGTTCGGCTCCGAAATCAGCAGAAAATAAACTGAATACGATGGAAGAAAAACAGATGAGTATAAAACAAGAAGTAGCAAAAGGTGCACTAATGGTAGATGTGAGAACACCAGAAGAGTTTGCTTCGGGTTCTGTGAAAGGGGCGATCAATATTCCTCTGAATGAAGTAGAAAGTAGAATTAATGAATTTAAAGGAAAACCAGCAGTAGTGGTTTTTTGTAGAAGCGGAAACCGAAGCGGACAAGCCAAAGAAATTTTAGAAAATAATGGTATAAAAAACGTAATCAACGGAATAAATACCGATACTATGAATGCCGAACTGGCGAAATAAAATAAAGCTTGAGGGTTTTCTCAAGCTTTTTAGTTTATTTAGTTTTCTCTTGATATACTGTTTTTTCTATATCAGAAATTTCGCTGATGCCGTATCTGTCTGATTTGGTGATTTCCATCTCGTCTAGCATATCTACAAAATTTTTGTATTTAGCATCATCTGTTGGTTTTATAATTACGGTGAAAAGCTCTTTTTTAGGAGCATTTTCTTTAGCTGTTTCTATGATTTTGGTAATCCCAGAGTTAGAGAAAGTGGTTTCTTTTAACATATTGGTATTCAAATCTTTTTTCTCGCCTTGGTAATAGAAAACTCTATTGTCTTTTCCTATAATAAAAGTGATTTGATTTTTCACGTCTATTACAGTTCCGCTTTCTTGTCCGCCTGCTGGCAAACCTAAATCCATTACATTAGGTTTAGAAAAACTGGTTGCCAACATAAAAAATGTAATCAACAAGAATCCTAAATCTACCATTGGTGTCATATCTACACGAATGATTTTTTTCTTTTGAAAAACTTTTCCGTTTTGTTTTTCGGGGGTTAAAATTTCAGCCATAATTGTAAATTTTTAAAAATTAAACAAAATTTTTAATATGATGGAAATTCATCATTTAATCGTTAATTAAAATGCAATTATTATACCGAATTGTTAAAATTGTTAATTTATTAAAAACGCTAAAAAAAACCCCTTGCAAAATTTCTGCAAGGGGTTCTTTACTATTTTATAAATTTTTATTTCTGATTTTTATAAAACTGAATCCCACAATCTAAGAATTTTTTAAAATCTTCTTTTGGCATATAACCAGAAACAGGTGTGTTAATCACTTTTCCGTCTGGTGTTACCAAAACGTAATGAGGCTGAGAATTATTATTAAAATTCACTTGCTGGAACATACTCCATTTATCACCAATGGTTTTTATCTTCTTCATTTGTCCGTTGCCCATATCAATTTTGGTTTGCTCGGCTTCTGGTAAATCTTCTTTATCATCTACATAAAGTGATGCCAAAACCACTTCGTTTTGTAGCGTAGGTAGCACATCTGGCTCACTCCAAACAAATTCTTCCATTTTTCTACAGTTTTCACAACCGTAACCAGTGAAATCTATCAAAACAGGTTTGTTCTCTTTTTTGGCAAGTTCTATTGCTTTGTAGTAATCGTGCTCAGGATGCATTCCCAAGATTCCATCTTTTTCGTCGTGGAAATAACTTACATTAATTGGAGGCAAAATCCCTGAAAGCAATTGTAATTTTGGTCTTTCCGCAGGTATTAATCCTTGAACTAAGTACACCACAAATCCAAAACTTAGAATTCCTAAAATTTTTCTTGTAGTAGAGATTTTTTCGTTTTTATCATCGTGAGGAAATTTAATCTTCCCGAATAAATACAAGGCTAAACCTATAGCAATTACAATCCAAATTCCTATGAAAAGTTCTCTTTTTAATAAGAATGTTTTAGAAACCAAATCTGCTTTTGATAAGAATTTGAGGGCTAAAGCCAATTCTATAAAACCGAGAACTACTTTTACCGTATTCATCCAACCGCCAGATTTTGGCAAACTTTGTAACGCTTGAGGAAATAATGCCAACAAGCCAAAAACAATAGCCCAACTCAAACCGAATCCTGCTAAAGCAAAGGTTAACAATAAAGGAACATTTTGTGAACTAGACGCTACACCACCTAATAAACTACCCAAAATAGGTCCAGTACAAGAAAATGAAACAATAACTAAAGTTAATGCCATAAAGAAAATCCCAATCAAACCGCCAGCTTCTTCGGCTTTTGCAGATTTATTGGCTACCCAACTTGGTAATGTGATATCATAATATCCAAAAAAGCTTAATGCAAAGAATAAGAAAATTGCAAAAAAGAATAAATTTAACCAAATATTGGTAGAAATTTGATTAAAAATGTTCCCCGAAATTCCATCAATGATATGAAAAGGAACACTTAATAATACAAAAATTAAAAGAATGAAAAATCCATAAAGAAGAGCATCTCTTTTGCCTTTTGCTTTGTCTTTTTGTCCTTTGGTGAAGAATGAAACCGTTAAAGGAATCATTGGGAAGACGCACGGCGTAAGCAATGCAATTAATCCACCGATAAAGCCTAAAATAAAAATCCAAAGATTGCTTTCTCTGTTTTCTGTAGTTTTGGTTCCGCAGTCAGTTAATGGATTTTTGAAATCCAAACTATTCACCTTAATTCCTTCGTGTTGTTCTTCCTTTAATGTGGTTGTAAGACTTGCATTTTCTGTGGTTTTTGTACTGTCTTTTGTAAGGGTTTCTTCGGTACTTGTTTCTGTAGTTGTGGCAACTGTACCTTCTATTTTTTTCTCAAATTCTAAAGTTTCTGGTGCTAGACAAACCTTATCATTACACGTTTGATAGGTAAATTCTGCGGCCACGGAACTTCCTTTTTCAGGATTTTTGAGTTTAAATTTTTGCTTAAAAATTACATTTCCAGATAGCGTGGTAAGATCTGCACCAAAAGCTTCGGAAAAAGAGGTTTCTTTTTTGCCAGTTTCGGTAGCTTTTCCTATCAATTCTATGTCTTTAGAAGTGATTTTTATTTCCGTAGGAATAGCGCCAACTTCTGGGTCTATGTCTTTAGAATAAATATGCCAACCGTTGTCTATTTTGGCGGTAATAATGGCTTCGTATTGGTTTTCACCAATAGATTTTATATCATAATTCAGCTTTACGTGTTTTTCTATTTGTGAAAAAAAGAGTTGAGATACAACTGCGAAAAACAAGAGCAAAAATTTCTTCATTTTTAAATTTTTAGATGTACAAAAGTAATTGTTTTTTACAGATTAATCAACCAAAGAAATTTTTCTCAGTTTTTTTTCTATTGTTTGATTGTTTTTTAAAGCTAAAAAACCTTCTTTAATATTGAGGTAAGGAAAACCTGCTTTGTGATTTTTCCTGCTTATTTTTGCCATTATTTTCCAGTGTTTTGCAATTTCTTTCCAAGCAAAAAAGAGGGAGTGTTTTGGGTCGTACATGTGTGTTGGTTCGCTTTTGGCTCCATTTATTTCTATAATTTTGAAGCTTTTACCGTCTTTTAGTTGTTCTAAATTTTCATACATTACGTCTAGTCTTCCGAAGTAAAAACCATTTACATTGGTACATATTTCATCTATTTTTTTTACTAAATTTTCTGTAATTTCATTTGAAATATCTATAAATTTTGCTCCTCTGGTATGACTTCCGAAGGGCACTAAAATAATTTCTACATTTTCAGGAACTATTTTCTGCATTTCGTTTTTCATTTCATTTTCTACAGCTTTGATTTGAAATGCACTTCTGGGATTTTCTATCACAAGTTCTTTCAAAGTTTTTTTACCATTTCCTTTTACATAGAGAAATTCTTTTTTTACCATTCCGGTAATTTTCCCGGTTTTTTCATCAGGAAATCGATGATAAAAAATACCCACTTCATTTTTGAAATTTATTTTTTCCTGAATCAAAAAATCATAGTCACTATTTTTATAGTAATTTTCTAATTCGTCTGCGTTTTTTATCTCAACAACGCCCAAACCTTTCAGTCCTATATTGGGTTTTACAATAATGGGAAACTCTAATTTTTGTAATTTGAGACTATTTAAAACTTCCTTAAAGTTACTTTCTGATGAAGCGAAAATAGTTTTTGGAATCCAGTTTTCGGGAATCAAATCGTAAATTTCTTTTTTGCTTTCCATTGCCATTCCGCCATATTTTATGGATGGATTTGCTCCATGGAAAAACAGAAGTGTTCTTGCTTTGAATGCACAATACAGCCAAACCGGGAGAAGTGGCATATAAATGGAATAGACAGACCAATATTCCCAATGTACTATTTTATGAAAGCGAAGTTTTAAATTCATTTTTCAATAAGATTTTTTCTGGTTTTGAATGTGTATTGAGCCTATCTTGATGTTTCAGAATAATTTCATCAGAAATAATTACCTGTGTGGTACTAATGGTTTGTATGGTGTTTTGCCTTTTGATGGTGATTCCGTTTTCCAAATCATTGGTTTTTTGATGATGGAAACTCCAAACCGTTTCCTCAGAAATATTTTCCTTTTGCAGAAAATTTTGAAAAATCTGTACTCTTTTTCCTCTTGCATTTTCATCATACAAAGTAGCTGAAGACCAAATGTATGAACGATTGTTATCTAGCTCTGTAAAATGTTTTTCAGAACCATTCCAACGAAATTCTGCAAGTTTGTTTTGCTGAAAAATGACTAAAGTAAAAGGTTCAATATTTTGTAAATCAATATCTTGTAAGGTTGTAAATAAGTTTTTCTTAAAAATTAAATCTAAGACAATTAATCCACGACTTTTTCTATATTCAGCTTCTTTTTTATGGTTTTCAAAAGCTCCGTTCAACAAAATAATAACATTTCCACTTTCGGAAACGATAAACCAAGTCCCTTTTTTTGCAGCATCTTTTGGGTAAAAAACACCGTTTTCGGTATGAATTTCTTGGGCAGAACGATGAGGCTTCTCGTCTCGGTTAGAAGTGAGGATAATTTTGTCTTTTAGCGGAAAATAAGTGACAGTACACATTTAATTTATGTTTTGAATTTCCCTGTATTGAATAGTAGAAGGAGCGATTCCGAAATTTTTATTGATTAAATGATTTGCCTCCATTTCATTTAAAGCTACTTTTATCAATGCTTGATGATGAATGCAATGCTCAATATTATACACCATTTCTCTGTAAAAATTAGTTGGGATTTCCAAAGAAATATTTCCCATGGTTTGATGCAATAGTAGATTTTTATTCGGAAGATTAATCCCAGAAAGTATTTTAGAAATCATTTCCAAGGCTTTTTGGGGTTTCTCCTCTAATTCTAAATTTCTTTGCCTTTTGTCATAATTTATTTTACTTGAATAATAAGAATTTAGCAAAATTTCTAAAAATTCGATAATATGACGTGTGTGTCCACCAATAGTAGCACCATCTAAAGATAAAATTTTTCGAGTATATATTTCGGGTGAAATTTTTTGTAGCAAATCTTGTTGCTCGGTAAGAATCTGGTGTAAGATTTCATAAACTTGTTCGTTTCTTTTCATATTTTCATTTTTTTAAATTTTAATAAAAGAATTACACAAAAAACAAAAACGACGAGGGCAAGATAAAATAATTTTCCGCCATCATTATTGGTTTCAATTCCCAAAATAAAAATGTGTGAAACAATAGCACCTATCATTGTGAAAAAGCCTAATAATGCTCCCCAGAAAGTAGTTTTCGGGTTTAGGATTAATATAGCAGTAATTAGCTCCAAAACTCCAGAAAAAACCCTCCCGAATGGTTCGGCGTGAAGTTTAGAAAAAATAGCTACGGAATCTGGATGCGCCGAAAATTTAAAAAATAAAGTTTGTAGTAAAATAATAGCGGGAACTAATCGTAATGCCCAATTGATATAGTTTTTCATAATTCTACTTTTTAGTTAATTTTTCCCAGTTTTGATTGGCTTGTTTCTTCAGTTTTTCCTCGTTCTTGTTCCAAGAAGTGAGGGTGTTGGTAAATAATTTATTGTAAAAGAGATAAGTTTTTCCATCAATTACTTTAAAAGTATTTGGATTAATCTCTACTTTTTCGCCATAATCTCCCATTGCAAATGCGCACCAACCTCCATAAGCTGGTTCGTATTTGGTTGGAAATTTTTTCAAGAGTTCTTTGTTTTTGGCAGACGAAGTGTAATAAATTACTCCGTTTACGTTTACCGCAAATTCTTTTTTACCTTTTACGGCTTTATTTTGCTCAATATATGAAACGGGATCATAGCCTTGAATTGCTAATTTGTTATCTAAATTTCTATGCTCTGTTTTTTGAGAAAAAGCAAAAAAATGAAGTAAGAAAACGAGAATAATTGCGATGTGTTTTTTCATAAATTTTAATTAAAGTTGTTTTAAAATATCTTCTAATGAAGCTCTCACTTTATAATCGGGGTTGAAGTGTCGCCAAATAATTTTTTGATTTTCATCTAATATATAAGTAGCAGAAACAGGGAGTCTTCCAGTTTCGTCTGAACGGCTTTTTTTGAAATCGTCTCCTAAATGTTTTTCGTATAAGTCTAAAGTTTTTCTTTCAGGAATGTAGAGTACATCAAAAAGTTCTGCGATTTTATAATTTTCATCATACAAAACAGAATATGAAGTTTTGGTTTTATCGATGGTTTTTGCAATGAACTCGGGCTTTTCGGGTGAAATAATTACCAGTTGTGTATTTTTAGATTCTAATTCAGGAGCAATATTTTGAAGACTTTCTACATACTTATTGCAGTAAGGACACCATTGTCCACGAATGAAAACCAAAACTGTTTTCTTTTTTTCCTGAGACAGAGAAAATGTATTGCCAAACTGATTTTGTGCAGTAAAATCTGGGATAGTTTCGCCTACCAATTTACCTTTTACCTCAGCTAAAGTTGGCGTTTTGTTACCTAAATTTCTTTTTTCTAAAACCGAATATCCAACAGTAAGAAACTGTTTTGCGTTGTAATATCCATAATCGTACTGTACCAGTTCACCATTTTTATCTAAGAAAAGAAAAGAGGGATAATTTACAATTTTGAATTTTTTGGCAAGATCTACACCTTCTTTTTCGGCATCAATGTAAAGGCTGATAAAATTTTTGTTGAAAAATGCTCCCAATTCTGCATCAGGAAATGTATTCTTTTTCATTAGCTTGCAAGGTCCGCACCATGTAGTGTACAAGTCAATGAAAATGAGTTTGTTTTCTTGCTGAGCCAGTTTCTTGGCTTCTTCTAAATTTTTAGTCTGAAAATTGATTCCGTCTTTGCTTTGTGCATTAAATGAAATACCAACTAAAAATAAAACGGTATAAATGATTTTTGTAAACATAAAATAAATGATTTATTATTAAGTTCCAAAAAGCAAAAAAAATCACCCAATGAAAAGGTGATTTTTTAAAATATATATGTAAATTATTGATAATCAGGATTAAAAATTATCTTCTTTTTTTATTTTCCGAATCTGCTCTACGCATTTATGTTTTTGATTTTGAGCATTATGTTTGCTAGAATACTTATATTTTTCCTGAATTTCATCAATATTTTTGTTCTTCATAAAAATATCGTGAATGAGATTTTGGCAATGTGCAGAAATTTCATTGATGTAATCATTCAGTTTGTCCCAATAATTCCTTTCGTTTTCTATTGCCAGATTTATTTCTTCTTTATTTTCAAAGTAATAACTTTCATAGACTTCTACAGAAAAATTTCTATTTCGCAGTTTTTTTAACCAAAGGTTTTTAGAAATTCCGGTTACATAATTTGCGAGGCAAGTGTAGGCTTTGAAATGATCATCGTATAGTTTTTCATACAAAATAATCAACGCATCCTGAAAAACATCTTCTGCATCTTCCAGGTTTCCTTTGTTTTCGAGAACAAATTTCCGAGTGTAGCCAAAATATTTTTTATAAAGAATTCCAAAATCAATATTATTATCTTTCTTGAAATCTTCTATTGCCAAAGAATTCGTAGTTCTTTTATTCATCTTTTTCATGCTTTTTTTTACAATAGATTTCTTTTCTCTTAATGCTGATTTCGTGGGAGTTGCTTCTAAAGAATTTCCCGTTTTCAGAAAAGATTACTTTTTCTATTTCAATGCCCGTGAAGCCAAGTTTTCTAATAATTTCTACAATTATTGTTTTGTGTTTTTTTAGTAATTTTTCTTTGTCTAAAACAAATTCTTTTTCGTCTCCACTTATTAAGATTTCTTCAAATGTTTTTTGAATTTCTTCTTGAAAAAACTGGTTTGCACTATTAAGATATGAAAGACTTTCTTGAAATTGATTCAAAAAATTAGGAAAAATTTCTAATAATTTGGGCGTTAGATGATGTCTGATTTTATTTCTCAGATAATCGTCTTTTTGGTTGCTTTTATCTTCTCTGAAATCGATGTTGTTTTCTTCTGCAAAAGCATAAATTTCTGATTTTGAGAAGGTTAAAAACGGACGCAAAATTCGGTTTTCATTTTTAGGAATTCCGCTCAATCCTTTAATTCCGGAACCTCTGGAAAGATTGATGATAAAGGTTTCTAATTCATCATTCAAATGATGAGCAGTGACGATAAAGTCTAAATTTTCCTTTTCTAAAAGGTTAAAAAAGAAATCGTAACGTACTTCTCTTGCCCAGTTTTGTAAAGATTTCATTTGAGATTTTTCTTCCTCCGAAACGTCTTTTAAATGAAATTTAATGTTGTTTTTTTTACAGAAATCTTCTACTACTTTTTGGTCAAGATTAGAATCTTCGCCTCTGAAATGATAATTAACATGTGCAATTTGAAACTCGAAACCCGAAACTCGAAACAAGTGCGAAAGCACTGCCGAATCTGCACCGCCGCTAACTGCCAAAAGAAATTTTTTGGAAGGAATATCTTCTCCCAAAGTCATTAAAATTTTCTTAAAATTGTTAAAGTCTAACAATGTACGGCATGTTTTTTGCAAATATAAACCATATAAAGAAATGCTTTTCGTATTTTTGAAAACAAATTACATTAAAATATAAAATTTATGAGAATTTTAAAAATCTTAACAATCGCAGTGATGGGCGTTTCTCTTACCTCGTGTGTAAGCAAGAAACAATACGAAGCTCTTAATCTTAATTACAAACAATGTATAGAAGGTGCAGCAGAAAGACAACGTGAAATTCAGGATTTGAAATCAGCTAATGCAGGTCTTACCAGCGAAAATACTTTGCTTAGAGACCAAAACGGAGCATTGAAATCTTCTCTAGATGCTTGTTTAGCTAATCAAGGAAAAGGTTCTGCTAATATTGATAAATTAATTGGCGAGATTAATTCTTCTAATGCCTATATCAAGCGTTTGATTTCTACAAATTCTAAAAATGATAGTTTAAATTTAGCTTTATCTAACAAATTGAAAAGAAGTTTAGACAATGTAGCAGATGCAGATGTAGATGTAAAAGTTTTAAAAGGCGTGGTAATGATATCATTATCTGATAAAATGCTTTATAAAACAGGTGATTACAATATTTTACCAGCAGCAAGAGATGTCTTAGGTAAAGTGGCTAAAGTAATTAATGATTATGATACTTACAGTGTTTTAATTGAAGGAAATACAGATAATGTTCCTTTAGCAAGTGCTAATTTACCAAAAGATAACTGGGATCTTTCGGCACTTAGAGGGACCGCAGTTGCTAAAATTCTGCAATCTGAATTTGGGGTAAATCCGAACAGAATTACAGCAGGTGGTAGAAGCGAATACAATCCTAAAACAACTAATGCTTCGGTTTCTGGGCGTGCAGAAAACCGTAGAACAGAAATCATCATTATGCCTAAGCTAGATGAATTTATGAAACTGATGGACATTGCTCCTAAAAAATAAATTTGCACTTTTGCAATAAACAAACAAAACCTTCAAGGAATTTTCTTTGAAGGTTTTTTGTTTTGATGAAATTGAATTTAGAAAAAAATAAACCGCAAAAGTGACAAAAGAAATGTTTGAAATAAAGGATTTCAAAAGTAAAAAAAAGGAGAATGTAATCTTTTTTAACTTTTGCCAATCTCAAAACGTTTTTAATCATTTGTTTCTTTTGTGGTTAAAAAACATCAATATAAAAAAGTTGATAAAAATCTTTAAATTTGTAAAAAATCATTAAACATCAAACATCCATCACCCAACATAAAATGAGTTATTTCGAAGAATTGCACCCTGAAATGGACAGATATTTAGAAGGTACGGCTTCAAAAGAGCCTGAAATTCTAAAACGTCTTAGAAAAGAAACCTACCAAAAAACCACGCAGCCACATATGATTTCTGGTTATTTGCAGGGCAGGTTACTTTCTTTAATTTCAAAAATCATTTCTCCAAAAAACATATTAGAAATCGGAACTTTCACGGGTTATGCTGCGCTTTGTTTGGCGGAAGGTTTGCAAAAAGATGGGAAATTAATAACTTTAGACGTGAACGAAGATTTAGCTTATTTACCCCAAAAATATTTTGCCGAAAGTGAATTTGCTTCTCAAATCGATTTTAAGCTTCAAGATGCCAAAGAGTTTTTGAAAAATTCGGATGAAATTTTTGACTTAATTTTTATTGATGCAGATAAAGAAAATTATGCAGAATATCTAAAATTGGTAAAGCCAAGAATGAAGTCTGGTGGTGTATTGATGGTAGATAATGTGCTTTGGTACGGGAAAGTTCTCGATGAAAAAGGAAATAAGCAGACAGAACAAATTAAATTGGTCAATAAATTAATTGCCGAAGACGCAGATTTTGAAAATGTAATTTTACCTTTGCGAGACGGAATTCATTTAGTTCGCAAGATATAGAGTCTCGCAGATTAAGCAGATTTGGCAGATTCTAAAATTAGTAAAATCAGCGAGAAATAAAAACAAAATCTATGACCGAAAATGAAATATCTTATTTAATAAGAAAAGCAATATTTAATGTTTATAATGGATTAGGTCCAGGTTTACTAGAAACTGTTTATCAAAAAGTTCTAGTATATGAACTTGAAGATTTGGGTTTAGAAGTAAAATATGAAGTACCTGTTCCGATTGTATATAATGAAATAGTTTTTGACTGTAATTTCAGGATTGATATTTTGGTGGAAGATTTAGTAATAGTTGAATTGAAGTCAGTAAAAGGATTAGAAGATGTTCATTATAAACAAGTTTCTACCTATTTAAAATTATCAAATAAAAAACTAGGAATTTTAGTAAATTTCAACACAGATAAAATTTTGGATTCAATTAAGAGAATTGTCAATAAATTAGAAGATTAAATCCGCTTAATCAGCAAAATCAGCGAGAGACAAGATTATGGAAAAATACTACTGTAGCGTATCAGTTTCGCCAATGAGGGCAGAAGTTTCGGAGAAATCTGAAATGACTTCTCAAATTTTATACGGAGAAACCTGCGAAATTATTGAAACAGAAGGTTTATACAGCAAAATCAAAATGGATTTTGATGGTTACGAAGGTTGGGTAAATTCCTCGGTTTTAAAAAAGGAAAATTCAGAAATTTCTAAAAATTTGGTGACTCAAAATTATGGTGTTTTTGATTTGCCAGAAGGTAGAAATTTGCTTTCTTTAGGCAGTGAAGTTGCTTTTGAAACAGAAAATTTTGTAGATAATAATAACATCAGAGAAAGTTTGGTAGGATCTGCCAAAAAATTCATAAACGTTCCTTATTTATGGGGCGGAAGAAGTTATTTTGGAATAGATTGTAGCGCTTTGGTACAATTGGTGTATAAAATTCACGGGATTGCATTGCCCAGAGATGCGGATAAACAAGCGGAATTAGGTGAAGCCCGAGATTTTGTAGAAGAAAGTGAACCTGGAGATTTGGCATTCTTCGAAGACGAGACAGGCTTTATTTCGCACGTTGGTTTGGTGCTTTCTCCTTTTGAATTGATCCATGCCAGCGGAAAAGTGCGCATAGATTCTTTAGATTTTTCTGGAATTTATAATGCCGAAAAGAACAAACATACACACAAACTGAGAATGGTGAAAACGGTTATTTAGAATTAGATAAAGTTTAAAATATAATTAGTTTCATATTTGTGCTTCCAACGTAATTTATAACCTTAAAAAATGAATGGTATTATTAGTTTTTTAGATGGATTTTTAATTTCTATATTATTGATATTGTGGAGTTATACGTTGCTGAATTTCAATAAATTGCCAAAAATAATCCCAATTCATTTTGGGTTTGATGGCATGCCAGATAATTTTGGCTCAAAATATTTTATTTTTCTTTTGCCCATTCTAGCTTTGTTATTATATTTTTTTCTTGGATATAATGTGAAAGAAATCAATAATTATCCGGTAGAAATTACCAAAGAAAACAAGGATGCGCAGTTAGTTATTGGTATTTTGGCTGTGAAAACTATTATTGCTTATGTTCTTTTTATATTTTTCACATTTCAAAAACATATCGTAAGCATTTCTCTCAAAAAAACAGAAAAATCAATTCCAATGTTAAAACATATTTTGGGCTTATTTTTCATTATTGGTTTTTTCTTGATTGTTGCAAATATTTATAAATAAATGAAACTTCTCTACAATATATCAATCTTCCATCTTGAATTAGCATTCAAGGTTTTGTCGTGGTTTAATGATAAAATTAAACGCGGTTTAGAAGGCAGGAAACAATCTTTAGAAATTGTAAAATCTAAAATTTCAAAAGATGATAAAGTCATTTGGATGCACGCTGCAAGTTTGGGAGAATACGAACAAGGTCTGCCAGTTTTAGAAAAATTGAAAGAAAAATATCCCAATCATAAAGTTCTGGTGACGTTTTTTTCGCCTTCTGGTTATGAAAACGTAGTTAAAAAGAACAAAGAAGACGTTTTGTGTTATCTTCCTTTTGATAAAAAATCTACCATTTCTGAGTTTGTAAAAGCAGTAAATCCTGAAATTTTCTTTACTGTAAAATACGATTTTTGGTATCATCTTTTAGATGAATTGAAAAAACAAAACGCTAAGGTTTTTGTGATTTCAGCTTTGTTTTATGAAAATCAAGTTTACTTTAAACCGCAAGGAAAATGGTTTGTGAGGGAATTGAAAAAGAATGTGGATTGGATTTTTCATCAAACCGAAAAATCTCTTTCTTTAGCTCTAAAAGTAGGTTTAAGCAAAGGTTCGGTTTCGGGAGATACCAGATTTGATAGAGTAAAACAAATCAAAAACCGGGATAATCTTGTAGAATACATTTCAGAATTTAAAGGAAATAACCAATTGATAGTTTTCGGAAGCTCTTGGGAAGCCGAAGAAAGAATAGCGAAAATTCTTTCAGAAAAATTAAAAAATTTCAAAATTATTATCGCACCTCACGATTTGAAAAGAGTAGAACATTTGAAGCAAATTTTCCCTAAAGCGATTTTATATTCAGAATTAGAACAATCCCAAATCTCAAATCTCAAATCTCAAATCTTAATTATTGATTCCATAGGTTTACTCTCAAAACTCTATTCTTACGCAGATATAGCAATTGTGGGTGGTGGTTTTCACGATAAAGGATTGCATAATATTTTAGAAGCAGCAACTTTTGGGATTCCTGTAATTTTTGGAAATCAATACAAAAAAAATCCAGAAGCAGATGAATTGATTGCCCAAAACGGAGGTAAATCATTTGCAAAAGAAGAATTAGCCTCAGATTTTGTTTTAGAATTGACCCAAAATTCAAATTTACTGAAGGAAATGAGTCAAAATGCAGAAGATTTCGTTCACAATCAACCGAATTCTTCTGAGATTATTTTGAAGAAAATTTTAGAGTAAATTTCTTTTTCAATACCTGATAACAATCATCTTGAACTCATTCATAATCTTCATAATTTTGCAAAAAAAATATAATGAAGAAAGTGAATATAGGCGTTTTGATGTTAGTAGGCGCAATGTTGAGTTTTTTAGGTTGTAGTTCAAGCCAAGTTTCTTTAAAAGAGGCTTCTGCACAGGAAAATCTTAATCCCAATCAAATTTTAGACATTTTAAAATCAGGAAATGAACATTTTGTGAATCATAAAAATGCGTTTCCACATTTGGATAAAACGAGAATGCTGGAAGAGATTTCTGGGCAACATCCTATTGCAACCATTGTAAGTTGTTCTGATTCTAGAGTGCCTGTAGAACTGGTTTTTGATAGAGGAATTGGTGATTTATTTGTGATAAGGACAGCAGGTAATTCTCTGGAAGATGATATGACGATGGGGAGCTTAGAATATGCTGTTGACCATTTGCATACCAAATTAATTGTAGTAGTTGGTCACGAAAAATGTGGCGGAATTACAGCTGCGATTTCTAACCATTCTGCAGGAAAAGAACCAAAAGAGATTTCTAGTCTTATTGAAACGCTTAGAAATGGGGTAAAACCTTTTGTTGGGAAAACAGAAAATCTAGATGATGCTATTCATTACAATGTAAATCATCAGATTCAAAAAATTCTACAAAATCCCGAACTAAAAGAATTGATAGAAAAAGGCGAATTGAAAGTTGTAGGTGGTTATTATCACTTAAACAATGGTAAAGTAGATATTCTTAATTAAATAGTTTAGAATATTTTTTAAATCCATTGAAAGCCCAATTGGCGGTATAATACATAGATTTCAAGGTAGAAAAATTCATATAATCTTTGTACACCAAATATTGGTCTTTCATAATGTTGGTTTTTTTTCTAGAAATGCTGGTTGCGTGCATTCTGTACTTTGCCAAAGTTTTTTTTAAGGGTTTTCCTTTTGGAATTTTTTTGAGTAAGTTCAGCCACATTACGTGATCTTCTCGTTTGCTTCCTTCGGGGAAAAATTCTTTACCAACTCGTTCAGAATCATACATAGAAGCTAGGAGAGAAAGTCTGCAAGTTTTTAATAAATTGTCAAAAGTTACGTCTATATCTGCTTCGAAATCAGCGATTTTTGGTTGAAGGTTTTCGTCACATCTTGCATAGGTACAATAGGCGAGTTCTGCTTTTTCAGATTTCATAAAAGAAACCATTTCTTGTAAAAAATCGGGTTCCCAAAAATCATCAGCGTCAAGAAAAGTAATGTATCTGCCTGTTGCTTTTTCTAAAGAAAGATTTCTAGCGTGACCAGCTCCACCATTTTTTTTAGCTTCTAATAAAACAATTCTAGAATCTTGATGTCTTTTGATAATTTCTACAGAATTATCCTGAGATTTATCATCAGTAATAATCCATTCCCAATCTGTAAAGGTTTGCGAAAGTACAGATTTTATAGTGTCTTCTAGAAAATCTGAAGAATTATAACAAGGCGTGATGATAGAAATTTGTGGCATTGTGTTGCAAAGATAAATAATGTAATGAGAAAAAATTATATCTTTGTAAATATTGAACAACAAAAAAATTAACAACCATGAAAAAAATTCTTTTCTTTCTTTTTGCGTCTATAGTTTTATTCTCTTGTAGTAGAGATGATGATTCTAATTCTAGTTCTACCTCAGATTCTGTTGTTGGAAGTTGGTATATTTATAGTGTTGGATTAAACGGAACACTTAGTAATGGAAGTGTTTCTTCTCCAATTAATGTAACACAAGTTGCTAGTAGTTGTGTACAGAAATCTACTTTAATATTTAATCAAACTGGTGCTGGTAGTGTTATGTCTTGGGATGATTCTTCTGGAAGTTGTGTACAAGTTCAGAATGATAATTTTACTTATACTTATGATTCGTCTTCTAAAGTTTTAAAAATTATGGTAGGATCAGAAACTGACATTACTAATATTAAAAGTATAACAAGTTCAGAGATGATAGGAGAAGAAACAGTTTCTAATTATAAAGTGCAGGGCTATACTTTCTCGGGAAAGATAACTACCACTATGAAAAAGAAGTAAATTTTATATAATTTCATAATTTAATCCTTGTCAAAATTTTGATAAGGATTTTTCTTTTAAAAATCATAAATTTGTAAATTCTTAGAAATCAAGTTTAACAATACTTTAAAATATTACAGCGTGTTTTACGATCACAAGCAGATAGAGCAAAAATGGCAGAAGTTTTGGGAAGAAAACCAAACTTATAAAACTGAAAATAATTCTACAAAACCTAAATTCTACGTTCTAGATATGTTTCCTTATCCTTCTGGAGCGGGTTTACACGTAGGTCACCCTCTGGGTTATATCGCCTCGGATATTTATGCAAGGTTCAAGAGACATCAAGGTTTTAACGTTTTGCATCCTATCGGTTATGATTCTTTCGGTTTGCCAGCAGAACAATATGCGATTCAAACTGGGCAACATCCTGCGATTACTACAGAGCAAAATATTACCAGATACGAAGAGCAGTTGCGTAAAATTGGCTTCTCTTTCGATTGGAGCAGAGAAGTAAGAACTTCTGATGCTTCATATTATAAATGGACGCAATGGATTTTTATAGAATTGTTTCATTCTTGGTACAATAAAACTTCGGATAAAGCAGAATCTATCGAAACTTTGGTAGAACATTTTTCAAAATTCGGAACTGAAAATTTAAATGCAGTTCAAAATGATGAATTAAATTTCACCGCAGAAGAATGGAATGCTGCTGATGAAAACAAAAAACAAGATATTTTACTCAATTACAGATTGGCGTACAGAGCCGAAACTACGGTAAACTGGTGTCCTGCTTTGGGAACGGTTTTAGCAAATGATGAGGTAAAAGATGGGAAATCTGAACGTGGCGGTTATCCTGTTTTTCAGAAAAAAATGATGCAGTGGAGTATGAGAATCACGGCGTATTCTGAAAGACTTTTAAATGGGTTAAAGACCATAGATTGGCCACAACCATTGAAGGATTCTCAGGAATATTGGATTGGAAAATCTCAAGGAGCAGCAGTAAAGTTCCGAGTTCCGAGTTCCGAGTTCCGAGTTGATGAGGCAGAAATTGAAGTTTTCACTACTCGTCCTGATACTATTTTTGGAGCAACTTTTATGGTTTTAGCACCAGAAAATCCTTTGGTGGAGAAATTAACGACTCCAGAACAAAAAACGGAAGTTGAAAATTATATCGAAGAAACTTCTAAAAAAACCGAACGTGATAGAATGGCAGACGTGAAAAACGTTTCCGGAGCGTTCACAGGAAGTTACGCGGTAAATCCTTTCACAGGGAAAAATATCCCGATTTATATTTCAGATTACGTTTTGATGGGTTACGGAACTGGTGCTGTAATGGCGGTTCCTGCGCATGATGAACGCGACCATCGTTTTGCGAAAAAATTTGGTTTAGAAATCATCAATGTTATCGAAAATGATAAAGATATTCAAGAAGAATCTTATGATTCTAAAGATTCAGTTTGTGTAAATTCTGAATTTTTGAACGGACTGAATTATAACGATGCGAAAGCAAAAATTATTTCAGAAATTGAAAAAATGGGAATCGGTCACGGAACTACCAATTACAGACAGCGTGATGCGATTTTCTCTCGTCAAAGATATTGGGGGGAACCAGTTCCTGTCTATTATAAAGAAGGAATGCCTTACACCTTGCCAGTTTCTGCATTGCCTTTAGAATTGCCAGAAGTAGAAAAATATTTGCCAACAGAAGACGGAGATCCACCATTAGGAAATGCGAAAAATTTCGCGTGGGACGAAACGAATCAAAAAGTGGTTGCTGTAGATTTAATTGATGAAAAAACGGTTTTCCCGATCGAACTTTCTACAATGCCAGGTTGGGCGGGAAGTTCTTGGTATTTCTTAAGATATATGGATCCGAAAAATAATGGTGAATTCTGTGCAAAAGATTTGTCAGATTATTGGGGACAAGTTGATTTATACATTGGTGGAAGCGAACACGCAACTGGTCACTTGTTGTATTCTCGTTTTTGGAATATGTTTTTGAAAGACAGAGGTTACATTAACCAAGATGAACCTTTCCAAAAATTAATCAATCAAGGAATGATTTTGGGAATGAGTGCGTTTGTTTTCAGAATTGACGATACGAATCAGTTTGTTTCAAAAAATTTAGCAAAAGATTATCAAACTCAAAAAATCCACGTAGATGTCTCATTATTAAAGGGAACTTCAGACGAATTAGATATTGAAGCTTTTAAAAATTGGAGGGCAGAATTTAATGATGCTGAATTTATTTTAGAAGACGGAAAATATATTTGTGAACGCGAAGTAGAAAAAATGTCTAAATCGAAATACAATGTTGTAAATCCAGATGATATTGCAGAAGAATATGGAGCGGATTGTTTACGTTTGTATGAAATGTTCCTCGGTCCATTAGAACAATCAAAACCTTGGAACACGCAAGGTTTAAGCGGTGTTTACGGATTTTTAAAGAAATTCTATAACCTTTATTTTGATGGAGATACTTTCTCTGTTTCAGATGAAGAACCTACCAAAGCAGAATTAAAAGTACTGCATACTTTGATTAAGAAATTTACGTTTGATATTCAGAATTTCTCTTTCAATACATCTGTTTCGCAGTTTATGATTGCGGTGAATGAATTACAAAAGTTGAAATGCAATAAGAGAGCGATTTTAAGATCGGAAGAGCAC
>ERZ650306.385-NODE-385-length-27027-cov-10.115082_pt1 | contig 27027 bp, 20 predicted proteins | sample MGYA00376242_ERZ650306 | MGnify/ENA primary metagenome ERZ650306 (study PRJEB26733, sample SAMN07839244) | wastewater metagenome | biome: urban; feature: wastewater treatment plant; material: waste water | place: USA: North Carolina | collected 2016-03-31 ... | reverse complement strand
GATCACCACCCTGGTGGAGCAAGTGTGCGCTGCAGCCCAGGCGGGGGATCACATTGTCTGTATGAGTAACGGCGGCTTTGGTGGCATTCATGCACGCCTGTTGGCCGCCTTGGGCCAGCAGGCGCGCTAAAGCAGCACTCAGTACGTCACGGCCATCGCTGGCAAATCCACGCGCACTACTTTCTTGGACAGTGCCGCAGCTGCAGCACGGGCAAAATTCAGCGACCACTCAGGGTCTTCCAGGCGGGCCAAGCCAGCAGCCTGGGCTACCACCAGCACTTTGTCGGCCAGCAGTACTTTGCCGCTGGCGCGCAGGGGCTCGCACTCCAATTGGGTGAATTGGTCATCAAGCCAGCGGCGTGCATCCTCGTTGCTCAAGGGCGTCACACCTTCCAGATCGAAACGAAACACCTGCTGGGGCGAGAGGGTCACTGAAACTTCGCTGTGCATGGAAAACCTTTCTGAAATAAGGAAATGGCGAGCTTACACGCTGAACGGCAAAACAGGGCCTCAACTTTGTGCCCGGCGTGCCAACACCGCCACAGACAGCTCATGCAGCATGGCTACCGAGTCGTCCCAGCCCAAGCAAGCGTCGGTGATGCTCTGACCATAGGCGAGTTTGCGCGGGTCATCTTTACCCGGGGTAAATTTTTGTGCCCCAGGCTGCAGATAACCCTCCACCATCACGCCAAACACGCTGCGTGAACCAGCAGAAATCTGGGTCGCAATGTCATGAGCCACATCTTTTTGCTTCTCGTGCTGTTTAGAGCTGTTGGCATGGCTGAAATCGATCATCATTTTGGTTGGCAGACCTGATTTTTCCAGATCTTTAACTACATCTGCTACATGTTTAGCGCTGTAGTTTGGCTCTTTGCCGCCACGCAGGATGATATGACAGTCTTTATTACCTTCAGTGGTCACAATTGCTGAATGACCAAATTTGGTGACTGATAAGAAATTATGCGAAGCACCTGCCGCGCTGATCGCATCGATCGCCACTTTAGTAGTGCCGTCAGTGCCATTTTTGAAACCAACCGGGCAAGACAAACCAGACGCCAGTTCACGGTGAACCTGAGATTCGGTAGTACGCGCGCCAATTGCGCCCCAGCTCATCAGATCGGCCATATATTGTGGCGTGATCATATCCAGGAATTCAGTCGCAGTTGGCATACCCATGTTGTTCAGATCCAACAGCAGTTTACGGCCAATGCGCAAACCATCGTTGATCTTGTAGGTGTTATCCAAGTAAGGGTCGTTGATCAGACCTTTCCAACCGACTGTAGTACGTGGTTTTTCAAAATAGACACGCATGACGATTTCCAGCTGATCTTTCAGCTCTTCACGCATGGCCAGCAAACGTTTGCCATATTCAATCGCCACTTCAGGATCATGAATAGAACATGGGCCGATCACTACCAGCAGACGCTCATCCTGATCATTGAGAATATTGTGAATTGCCTGACGACTTTCAAATGCCGTTTGAGTAGCAGTTTCAGTAGCAGGATACCGCTCCAGCAGTGCGATTGGCGGTAATAATTCTTTAATTTCTTTGATCCTTACATCGTCTGTCTGATACATCATGACCTCTGTGCAATTTCTGTTTACAGGCAATTCCGGTTTGCCCGTTTGTGGCGAATTAATCTAGTTAGATTGCACCTTCGCGTCAATCATATTGTGACTTTGTTCGCCCATGCGTCTTGCACAGGGTATAATGCCTGAAAAGGTATCAGCCCATTCAATCAGGAGATTTACATTGCGCTTTGCTGAACTGACTATGCATAAACGCTTAAAAGAGGCCATGGCGCATCTCGACTATACCGAGATGACCGAAGTGCAGGCTCAGACTATCCCTTACGCGCTAATCGGGCGCGATCTGGCTGTGGCTTCCAAGACAGGTTCCGGTAAAACACTGGCCTATCTGATCCCGTTGATGCATCGACTGTTGACCTCCAGAGCGCTGTCTACTCGTGGCCCACGAGCACTGATTCTGGCACCGACGCGTGAACTGGCAAAACAAGTTTATGCCCAACTTCGTTTTCTTGTGGCTGGAACACAGCTGCACTGCAGTTTGGTGCTGGGCGGTGAAAACTTTAACGAACAGATTAAATCGCTGCGTAAAACCCCTGAAATTCTGGTTGCCACACCGGGTCGTCTGCTTAATCATTTAAAAGCACGCAGTTTCTTGTTTGATGGCGTGGAAATTCTGGTGCTCGACGAAGCAGACCGCATGTTAGATCTGGGGTTTGCTGACGCGTTAAAAGCGATCCATTCCGCAGCATCACACCGTTTGCGTCAGACCTGGCTGTTCTCAGCAACACTGAATCATCAATCAGTAGAAATGCTGTCGGGTTACATCCTGAAAGCACCGCAGACTATTTCTATTGGTGAAATGCACGCGGTTCATGCCGATATCAATGAAGTCTTCCATTTATGTGACCATTTAGATCACAAACAGGCACTGTTAAAACATTTGCTGTCGCAACCCGACTACCAGCAAGCCATCGTCTTTTTGGCCACACGTGAAGATACTGAACGTTTGGCAAAGCAATACAGCGAGTTAAATATTCCTGCGTTGGCGTTATCCGGCGATATGAAACAGGCGCAACGTAACCAGGTGATCGATCAATTCTCTCGTGGTCACGCCAAAGTACTCTTCACTACGGATGTGGCTGCGCGTGGGCTAGATTTGTTGCACGTGTCACTGGTGGTGAACTTTGATATGCCAAAACAACCGGAAGAGTATATCCATCGTATCGGTCGGACCGGACGTGCAGGCAACCAAGGTAATGCCGTTTCGCTGCTCAGCCCGAAAGATTGGGCGTCTTTCCAAGGTTTGATGGCATTGCAACGCCGCGAAGTCGCTTTCACGACCATTCCCGGTCTGGAAGGCAAGTTCAAAGGTGTTCTGGCTCCGAAAAAGACTAAATTCTCCGGCAAAGACGCTCATCCGCTGGCAGAAGCGAAAGCTGCGGCAGCTCAAGGTAAACGTCCATTCAATAAAAATGCCGCGAAAGGACCTGTTCGTAAAGAGTCGAAAAACAGACCTGCGCGAAATGCGACACAAAATGTGGGTGACATTGACGGGTTCGCACCTGTGCGCAAGAAGGCACCTACAGAAGTTGCGTATGTCGAAAGAGATACCGATAACGAAGTAGAATAAGAATTAACAGCCGGTTGATTTAGTTCAACCGGCTGTATTTAGTTTAATCTGCTGTACAGCGCCTGCCAGGATGCCTCAGCCACATTAATCGTTGCCTGTAATAATGTCGCGATATGAGGTTTCTCTTCACGACAGGCAATTTCTAACTGCCTACACATATCCTGCAACGCAACCGCCCCCAATGCGCCCGCGGTACTTTTCACTGCATGTGCATGCTTAGCGGCAGCCGTAAAATCATCATTCATCACCAATGATGGCAACGCATCAAAATGTTCCCGACTCTCTTGCAGAAATATAGCCACTAGTTGTTTGAATAAATCGGGGCTGGTATCACCTATAAGGGTTTGGATGATGCTTTCATCCAAAATTGGCTTTGTCGTACCAACCATCGCAACCGGTGCCAACACTGCTTCGCTGGCTTCAACTACGGTGTTTTTATGCAAACCCCAGCGTTTCAACATGGCATAGAGTTGCTCTCTTTGCAGTGGCTTACTCAAATAATCGTTCATTCCTGCCTCTAAGCAAGCTTCGCGATCATGAGCAAACGCATGCGCAGTCATCGCCACTATCGGTAATGTCTGATAATGACCACCCAGCGCCCGAATTCGTCGCGAGGCTTCTAAACCATCCATTCCCGGCATCGATACATCCATCAGTACGACATCAAAGTCTGCTTTCTGCACCATGTCGATAGCTTCAAATCCATCGTTCGCGATCGCAAGTTTGCATCCCACTTTTTCCAGCATGGCAGTTGCCACCATCTGGTTGGTCAGGCTGTCTTCCACCAGCAATGCCGTGATAGGCAATAACTCTATTTCGTTTGATATATTTTTATCATGAACCTCGCTGCTGGTTTTTACCGGTAAAGTAAACCAAAAAGTGCTGCCAACACCCGCTACAGAATGACAACCAATTTTGCCCCCCATCAGCATGACCAAGCGCGCAGTAATCGCCAGCCCCAGACCAGAGCCACCAAAGCGACGATCTAAATTAGTATCAACCTGCGAAAACTCCTGAAATAACCGGAGCTGATCTTGTTTGGAAATACCGATCCCTGTATCGCTGATATGAAAAACCATCATTGGTATGGAATTTGGTTTATGTGAATCATCAGGCAACATCCGTGCTGAAATATTTACGCTGCCTGACTCAGTAAATTTGATGGCATTGGCCAGCAAGTTCTGCAATATCTGGCGCAATCGAGAGGCATCAGCCATGACAACTTCAGGTATGTTTTCGCCGATACTCAAACCGAAATGTAATTTTTTCGTTAGCGCTTCTTTTTCAAATAATGCCGCTAATCCATCCAGCAAGTCGTGTAATTTAAATGACGTTGTCACTAGTTCCAGACGACCCGCTTCGATGCGAGAAAAATCGAGAACATCATTGACTAATTGCAGCAAAGAGCGCCCACCTTCACAGACCCCCTGCGTTAATTTTCGTTGCCGTTCATCCAGATCAGTTTCTAGTAATAACTCTGACAGATTAATGACGGCATTCAATGGTGTCCGAATTTCATGACTCATGGTCGCCAGAAAATGACTTTTGGCTTTATTGGCGGCCTGAGCTTCATCTCTTGCCAGGATCATGCTCTGTTGGGCCAATTTCAACGTCTGAAACTGACGACAACTATTCAAAGCTAACGCCAGTTTATTCACCAGCGGAACAATTTCGCGGAAGAGCGGCTCACGAAGTGGCGAGCTTCGTCCTAACAGCAGTGCACCAAAATCTTGTATTGGCCAGGCGTAATAAAACAGCCCGACAGAATCAAAATAACAAAGCGGTATAGGCAGTGGCTCGTGATTCGTCAAACATTCCAAAGAGTGATTGATTGCCTGATGCAGGAAGTGATTACGCACGGCAGCCCGTGGCAGAATATAAGTCGGTGTATAAAAATCGTCTTGTTCATCACGCAACAAAACGGCAGCTGTCGCACAGCCTAAACCACGCAAAAAAACAGGGATGCATTCCGCCAGCATGCTCTCCAGCTCAATGCTCTCGCCTATCGACATTGCGATTTCGTGTAATACCTCTTGTTCAATTAATCCCTGACGTATCACTGGCCAATAATCCCACGACAGAAGTTTTGTTATAGAGCTCCAGGTAATCATAGCCACTATTGGCTATTTCCCCCAAAGTCAGTGCGCCGGCAAGTGGTACATCATTCATCGATACATGCGTGATTTCTCTGGCAAACAACTCGCCCAAAAACAGAACACGCGAAATACAATCCATGAATAGCATCAGACGCGGTGTACGCCCTTTCAGATTTTCCATCGCGCGCTGACGAGCCCGACCAGCGGCGGCAGAAACATAATCAGGCTTACCGTGCATAACATGCACATAAGAACCCCGACGCACTTCACCGACACAAACAATGCGTGGGCCTTTTAATGTTATCGGATCGCGGATCACCAGCTCATCGGCAAGTTTAGCGATACCAAAAGGATATGCGCGGGCAATTTCTGTAAATGGCATTTCTGCGAAACGTAGTCCGGAATGATCTTCCACAATATTGCGGTAAACATCGGCGGCCGGTCGCCAATCAATTGAGATGATTTCATTGCCTTCGACTTCGGTTACTTTGAATGCACGGGAAATAGATTGCCAACCATGTGCAACACCGACCCCACTCGAAATATCGGCCATCAATAATAATACGGCATCCTGCAAAATTCCCTGAGGCGTCAGCACGCAAGGTTGCTCTAATTTCTCTAACGTTCCGCAACCACCACCGATATAGTTTATTTCCAAACCATACTGATTGAATAACGCATCAATTAATCGCTGCACCCCGGAACTCATGCCATGAACAAAGGCAAATAACGTTCCTCGCTCCGTATGTTGCCAAGGAAGCTGTCTTTGTAATTCGGTCTCTATCGAAACATTTTCATTCAAAGCAGGAATCACGGCAATTTTGAATGTACAGGCAAACCCAATCAGCACAACTCCAGCAGTTAACAACGACTTATCGAATAAGACATACGGAAATATACCACCAATAATAGGTTTGGGGTTCGTCACTAAAATAGTATTGATTTCATCATGCGAAATATCAGTTTGTGATGCCAGCAACATCATGACAAAGCGGATCTCAGGGTCTGCATTCATCGCCTGCAACTCAGTCTGCAGTTGCGTCATGCCTTCGGATACCAGCACACATTTCATATCACGACTCCACCAATATTATTTTGCTTTGTGCTGTTTAGATCGATTGCCATGCCAGCCGTTTGCGATAAATGGTTGATGGGCTTAATTCCAGTAATGCCGCCGCCTGAGGAATATTTCCATCACAGGCAGCAATTGCATTTTCGATAGTCTCTTTTTCCACTAACCACATAGGCCTAATCGCCTCTGCGCTGCTGATAGTGACCAACGGAGCCACTAACGTCGGTTGTTGCGGAATAACGGTGACAGGCACAGAATTAAGTGGAGGCGGAAACATTGTAGGCAAAACCCGGTCGCCATCATGCAATACAACCACATTACGGATCACGTTCTGTAATTGCCGGACGTTACCAGGCCACTCGTAATTCAGCATCATCTGCGCTGATTCCGGGCTGAAATCAGAAAAACGTTTACTCTCTTCGGCTGCGAACTGACGCAGGAAATTTCGGGCAATCGCCAGCACATCATCACCCCGTTCTCGCAACGGCGGTAAGGCTACCGGTATAACATGCAAACGGTAATAGAGATCTTCACGGAAACGCCCTGCTTGCACTTCGGCAATAGGATCGCGGTTAGTCGCACACACAAACCGGACATCTACGCTTTCCAGTTTACTGCCACCGACCCGCTGGAATGTGCCTGTCTGAATAAAGCGTAATAATTTGGACTGCAAATCCAATTCCATTTCGCAGATTTCATCCAGGAATAACGTGCCACCATTAGCGCGAGACGCCGCACCCTCCCGGTCACTTTGCGCACCGGTAAAGGCACCTTTAACGTGACCGAAAATTTCACTTTCGATCAAATCGCGGGGAATAGCCGCACAATTTAATACGACCAGCGGTTGATCTTTACGTGGGCTGATTTTGTGCAAGGTTTCCGCACAAACTTCTTTTCCTGTGCCGCTTTCACCAGTAATAAAGACCGTTGCTTTACTCGGTGCAGCACTTTCCAAGATGCGGTACACCGCCTGCATCGACAGCGAACTGCCGATAAAACCACCAAACCCGGTATGATCATAATTTGCCCGGTAGGTATCCACCAATGAAGCTAATTGCTGGTGTTTAGCCGCGTTACGAACGGTCGTACACAATCGCTTGCCATCAAATGGTTTGGTCAGGAAATCAAATGCACTGTGCCGCATTGCTTCCACAGCAATATCAACGGAACCATGCGCTGTGATCACCACGACACTGGTTGGTAACCCTTGTTCACTCACATAACGCAATAGCGCCATGCCATCCATGTCGGGTAGTTCAAGATCGAGCAACAACACTTGCGGTGGTTGCTCTTTCAACGCATCCAACCCATCCTGCCCAAGACGGAATGCCTTGATTTGGTAGGGTTCAGCACGTAAATAATCTTGATAGAGCATAGACAGCATTTCGCTGTCTTCTACCAAATAAACCAGTGGACTCGACATTGTTATTCTCTTTGTTTTAGTGCTCTGTTTACCAGTTTAGCATTCGAATTTAACTTCCAGCCGGTATGCTCGCGCTTTCCAACAGGTCAGACGTTTTCTCATATCAGACACCGGCTACAAATGATTAGATTTATTCGTTACAAAAGCTCTCTTATGATACGCTTTGCCAATCAACCCTGCCATGTAACATCGTGTTTTCTATCGCATGTCATCACTATTTCAGCTTAAAACATTTCCAATTCAATCTGCCACGCAACAGATGTTCGCCAAGGTTGCTCATCTGCCATGGGCAGTGTTATTAGAATCTGCCAGCCCTGACCATATTGATAGCCGATTTGATATTTTTTCGGCTGACCCGATAACCACGCTGCAAACAACGGGCGATATCACCACGATCACGGAAGGTGAGCATACGGACTATTCCAAAGCCGCGCCGTTACAATTATTGAAAGAAATTCAACACCGTCATTTTGGGCCAGATATTATCTATCAAGGCGAGTTACCGTTTATCGGAGGTGCACTCGGTCTGTTGGAATATGATTTAGGTCGTCGTATTGAAAAAATTTCGGTACACGCGGAACGCGATATCAATTTACCTGAACTGGCCGTCGGTATTTATGACTGGGCATGGATCGTCGATCATCAGACCCAAATGATGCATTTCTTAGTCTGTGGATCTGAAGAACAAATGGAAACACGATGGCTTTGGTGGCAGCAGCAAGTGGCCACAAGACCAAAACCATTCAGCCTTACATCAAGCTGGCAATCGAACCTTTCTCAAGCCGCCTATACTGAACGATTTGACGCAATTCAACGCTATCTGCGCGCTGGTGATTGTTACCAAATTAATCTGACCCAACGCTTTAGCGCTAATTATTCCGGCGATGAATGGCAAGCCTATTGTCAGTTAGCACAAGTGAATCAGGCACCATTTTCTGCATTTATGCGTCTGCCTGAAGCTGCAATTCTCAGTTTGTCTCCTGAGCGTTTTCTGGCTCTTAATAATCGCGACATTGAAACCAAACCGATCAAAGGAACGCGCCCTCGTTTTGTTGATCCACAAGCAGATCAAGCCAGCATTACCGAACTACAGAACTCGCCAAAAGATCGGGCGGAAAATCTGATGATTGTCGATCTGTTACGTAACGATATTGGCCGGGTGTCTAAACCGGGCACAGTACGCGTGCCCAAGCTGTTTGCTATTGAATCATTCAAGGCCGTACACCATCTGGTTTCAACAGTGACAAGTTCATTAGCAGAGCAATACAGTGCGGTTGAACTGCTGACAGCGTGTTTTCCCGGAGGTTCGATCACTGGCGCCCCCAAAGTTCGGGCGATGGAGATTATTGAAGAGCTCGAACCACATCGCCGCTCCGCCTATTGTGGCAGCATGTTTTATATCAGCCGACATGGGCGTATGGATTCCAGCATCACCATTCGCACCCTGATCGCATGGCAACAACAGCTTTATGTCTGGGCTGGTGGCGGTATTGTTGCTGATTCTGATGCAAACGCTGAATATCAGGAAACCTTTGATAAATTAGCGAAGATTTTACCGATTCTGGAACAGTCTTATCATGAGCCGAACTGAACACTTTCTGAATCGTTTCTTATTACAACATGCACCGTTGACGCCGGTTGATATTCATCCGGGAACACACGATGCAGCCGTGTTAATACCGATTATTCTACGTGCTGATGGCTGGTCGGTATTGTTCACTCAACGAAGCTGGCAGTTACGCCATCACCCAGGGCAGGTTTGTTTTCCGGGTGGCAGAAAAGATAACACAGATAGCTCTTTGCAGATGACCGCCATTCGCGAGGTGGAAGAAGAGCTTGGCATCACCGAAAAACAGATAAGAGTTTTGGGGCAATTATCCTCTGGGCACACCTTCACGGGCTATCAGATCCACCCCTATCTCGCGTTAATACAATCACCATTTAAGATCACCCCCGCCAAAGATGAAGTGTCTGCAGTATTTGAATTGCCGCTGGAAACGTTACTTGATCTCAATACTTATCAACCGCTGATCACCACACGAAACGGCACGACACATAAAATCATCGGACTAACGGTTGATGGTTGGTTTATCTGGGGTGCGACGGCGAGAATTCTTTACCAGCTGGCAAAACAGTTTGGATGAAGCAATCTGCTTTAGAGGATGATGTTTCAATGGATATTAAGAGATTATTGGAGGCGTGTCCCGGAGTCGAACCGGGCTAGACGGATTTGCAATCCGCTACATAACCGCTTTGTTAACACGCCGAATTTTGGAGCGGGAAACGAGACTCGAACTCGCGACCCTAACCTTGGCAAGGTTATGCTCTACCAACTGAGCTATTCCCGCTTCAATGAGATGTTGCCTTGGCAACGGCGCGCATTATACGCAGAGGCAGAGTGAAGGCAAAATACTTTTTGCGCCAGTGGATGCTGACTGTCTGATATTTCCGCACTTCACTCTTTATTGCTGATTACTTAGGCTTTTTACTTCGTTTTTCCTGCTGCAGCCTGCCAGCGGCCACCAACATAGTAGGCTGCCCAACCGGTCGCTTTACCATCTACTTCCGAAGCAACATATTGCTCTTTCGTTTTACGGCTGAAACGCACAATAGTTGGATTACCATCTGGATCAGCCACTGGTGCTTCCGCCAGATACTGATGTTTTGGTGCCAAACGATCTTTAAAGCGAAGTAATTCAGCAACCAACGGCGCTCGTGTTTCACGTGATTTAGGGAATGTGCTGGCTGCCATAAACAGACCTGCCGCCCCATCACGTAACACAAAATGCGCATCGGATTTACTGCACTTCAGCTCAGGCAGGAACACCGGATCTTCTTTCGGCGGTGCTACATCGCCGTTTTTCAGGATCTTACGTGTGTTCTTACATTCCGCGTTGGTACAGGCCATAAACTTACCAAAACGACCGGTTTTCAGCTGCATGTCTGAACCACAACGATCACATTCCACTACAGGGCCTTCATAGCCTTTCAGACGGAACTGACCCACTTCGATCTCATAACCATCACAATCAGGGTTATTACCGCAAATATGGATTTTACGTGTGCCATCCAGCACATAAGAATCCATCGCTGTACCGCATTTTTTACAACGGTGCATAGCGCGCAGTGCATTGACTTCACCATCTTCGGAGTCTGCGGCGATAAATTCATCACCAGGCACTAGATTGATGGTTTGTTTGCACCGCTCTTTGGGCGGTAAGGCATAACCAGAACAACCCAGGAATACACCGGTAGAAGCAGTACGAATACCCATTTTGCGACCACAGGTCGGGCAATCGATATCCGTCAGTACAACCTGATTGCTCCGCATTCCACCGATATCGCCTTCGGCTTTTTGCAGATCGGCTTTAAATTCGGAATAGAAACTATCCAGCTGTTTATGCCAGTCTAAATTGCCCTGGGCAATATTATCCAGCGAGCTTTCCATTTGCGCCGTGAAGTCATAACTCATAAGATCAGTGAAACTTTCCACTAACCGATCGGTGACAATTTCACCCATTTTTTCAGCATAAAAACGACGGGCTTCGACCTTCACATAACCACGGTCTTGGATCGTGGAAATAATCGATGCGTAGGTTGATGGACGGCCGATGCCACGTTTTTCCAGCTCTTTAACTAACGCAGCTTCCGTGAAACGTGCTGGCGGCTTCGTGAAATGTTGTTTAGGGTCGAGTTTAACAAGTTGTAATACATCGCCAGCGTTAACCGCAGGTAACTCAATATCGTCACCTTTACGGCCCATTGGTGGTAATGCTTTAGTCCAACCGGCGAAACGTAAAATACGGCCTTTGGCTTTCAGCTCAAAATCAGCGGCAGTAACGGTCAATGTGCTGGTGTCATATTGAGCTGGCGTCATCTGACATGCGACAAACTGGCGCCAGATCAGGTCGTACAAACGAACGGCATCCGCTTCCATATCTTTTAACGCATCAGCTTTCACTTCAACATTGGATGGACGGATCGCTTCGTGCGCTTCCTGTGCATTGGCTTTCGAGCCATAAGTCAGCGGATCTTTAGGTAAATATTTTTTACCGAATTGCTGTTCGATATAGTCACGAACCGCGACAACCGCTTCCTGACTCAAGTTGGTAGAGTCAGTACGCATGTAGGTAATGTGACCCGCTTCGTACAAACGCTGCGCCATCATCATGGTCTTCTTCACACCAAAACTCAGTCGTGTGCTGGCAGCTTGCTGTAAGGTGGAAGTAATGAATGGTGCAGAAGGTTTACTACTGGTCGGTTTATCTTCGCGATCGCGCACTGTATAGGCAGCATTTTTTAATGTCTGCACAGCAGCCATGGCTTGCTGTTCGTTCTTTGGATCGAACGTTTTGCCCTGCTGCGAGGTAACCTGCAGACGCAACGCTTCACGAGTCGGAGTTTGTGTATCTGCGTGGATATCCCAGTACTCTTCCGGCACAAAGGCTTTAATTTCACGCTCTTTTTCAACAATCAAACGCAATGCGACCGATTGAACACGGCCAGCAGAAAGGCCACGAGCAATTTTCTTCCATAACAATGGGGAAACCATATAACCCACAACGCGGTCAAGGAATCGACGTGCTTGTTGCGCATTAACGCGTTCGATATTCAACAAGCCAGGATGAGAAAAGGCTTCCTGGATCGCGGTTTTGGTAATTTCGTTAAACACCACGCGCTTAAAGCGTGACTCATCACCACCGATCAGCTCACGCAGATGCCAGGCAATCGCTTCCCCTTCTCTATCCAAGTCGGTTGCGAGATAGATGGTGTCAGCTTGTGCCGCTAATGCGCGAAGTTCAGCAACGACTTTTTCTTTGCCGGGCAGTATTTCGTAACGAGCTTTCCAGCCATGTTCAGGATCGATCCCCATGCGGGAAACCAGCGATGAGTACTCTTTTTTCGCTTTATCCGCGGCATCAAGACGAACGCCTTTTTTTGCGCCTTCCTTTTTATCAGCTGCAGTTGATGCGCTGCCACTTGTTGGCAAATCGCGCACATGACCAACACTGGATTTGACGACGAAGTCTTTACCCAGATATTTGTTGATAGTTTTGGCTTTTGCCGGGGACTCTACAATGACCAGTGCTTTGCCCATATGACCGACGGTTTCCTTATTAGCACGCAAAAATTAAGCAATGTTTATAGCTTCGCCTGAAACAGGCGAAGTCTCTTCTTTTTATAAAATGGTTGGAGCTTCAGTGATAATCAACTTTTATTTACATTTAAACAGCAAAATTCTCATTCTTGAGCATTAGAAAGGAATCTTACAGGTCTCAATGATACGATAAACGGCTTTTTCGACAGCCAATGAAGCTGCGTTCGAGAAACGATCCGCCAGACCTTTTTTTGCATGATACGTCACTTTAATCACCTGCTTTTGCTCAAACTGAGACAGCAAGTAATCGTCACTGGTACGTAATTCATCCACCACACCTAACTTTTTCGCTTCTGCTGCCAGCCAATGTTCACCGGTCGCGATTTGATCGATATCCATGCGCGGGCGATGTTCGCTGACAAACTGTTTAAATTGCTGATGGACAGTTTCCAGCTCTTCACGGAATTTTTCGCGTGCCTTGTCGTCGTTTTCACCAAAGATGGTTAAGGTGCGTTTGAACTGGCCTGCGGTGTGTAATTCAATATCCACATCGTGTTTTTTCAACAAGCGGTTAAAGTTTGGCATCTGTGCAACAACGCCGATAGAGCCGACAATTGCAAAAGGGGCTGCGATAATTTTTTGTGCTACACAGGCCATCATATAACCACCACTGGCAGCCACTTTGTCGATTGCTACGGTTAAAAATAACCCGCGATCGCGGATGCGTTGTAACTGCGAAGCACCCAAGCCATAACCGTGCACAACGCCACCACCTGATTCCACCCGAACCAGCACTTCATCTTCGCTTTTTGCCATCGTTAACACCGCAGTAATTTCTTCGCGCAGTGAAGACACTTCCTTCGCATCCATTCCACTTTTAAAATCGATCAGGAACAGACGAGGTTTATTAGTATCCGGTGCATTTTTTTTCTTCGCTTTAAGCTCTTTTTTCTGCTGCTTGGCATACTCTTTACGTTGTTCTTTATTGAGTAGTGCTTCTGTTAAATGCACTTTGTTTTGCTGATGATCCGCTGAAAGATCGGTGATATCCAATTCACCGCGGCGAGACTTATGTCGAGCAATTGCAGATACAATAGCGATCACACCCAAGACAATGACCAGAACAAGTGTGATACTCTTTGCTGCAAATAAACCATAATCATAAATAAATGCCATTCATGCTCTCCTGAAAATGTAAAACTGCTGCATTCTACGCGGTTAGACCAGCAGACAAAATCACTACTTCCGCATGATTGGCTTAGAAATAGCGATAATTATTGGAGACGATGGAATGTTTCGTCCAAAAAGCACACTCGAGCAATGGCGTATCTTTCAGGCAGTAGTCGAACAAGGCGGCTACGCTCAGGCTGCAGAAAAATTGAATAAAAGCCAGTCTTCACTGAACCACGCCATTGCCAAACTACAGCTGACTTTAGGCGTTGCCTTACTGGAAGTTCGAGGTCGTAAAGCTTATCTGACGGATGCCGGGGATATGTTTTTGCGGCGTGCCAAATTGATGAACCAGCAAATGCAAGAATTGGAATTGCTAGCACACAATATTCATCAAGGATGGGAAGCCGAGATCCGTCTGGCCGTAGAAATTGCACATCCTCGTCGCCCTCTGAATCGTGCATTACAGAACTACTATCCGGTATCCCGAGGCACCCATTTGCAGATGTTTGACAGTGTTTTGAGTGGTACTGAAGAAATTATTCGTGAGCAGAAAGCCGATATTGTTATTTGTGGCCATGTACCTAAAGGTTTTCTGGCCGAGCCATTAGCAGAAGTGACTTTTGTGGCAGTATGCCACCCTCAGCATCCGTTAGCCTTAGAAGCAAGAATGCTCAGTGCAGATGAATTAACGCAACAGTTACAAATTGTCATTCGTGATACCGCCAGAAATCCAAAAGAAATGACGGGCTGGTTGAAAGCTGAACAACGCTGGACAGTCACCAGCTTGCATGAGGCTATCGAACTGCTGCTGGCCGGAATGGGGTTCGCCTGGTTACCGCTGCATCTGGTGGAAGGCTTCATTCAACGGCAACAATTGCACCGTTTGCAGTTGCGGGAAGGTAATGAACGCAAAATTTTCACTCATCTGCTTATTCCCGCCCCTGAGCGTCTGGGGCCAAGTGCTAACTGTTTATTAGAGTGTTTGCGGTTGTCTCATCCACTTACCGCCAGTTACTGGCAAAACAATAAAAAACCAAACACGGTAGAAATCAGCTCGCCCTCTGTTTCACCGTCTATAACGAGCTGATGCGCCACAAGGTCAATAAAGAACATAATGACAAAACAAAAGCACAGATAAACACGCCCTGAAACTGGAACCATTCAGTGATCGCGCCAGCGAGCATGCCGGAAATAATCCCGCCACAGCGGATACTGTTACTGAATAAGGTCGAGGCTTGCCCTGGATGTCCGGGTAACAAATCCTGAAAACAGGTCATGCCAATACCAGCTAAAATACCAATAAATAGCGCATTAAGAATTTGGGCCAGAAACAGCCAGACTTGCAGCTGTGAAGTCAATAACATCACATAAAAAGCCACTGCCGAGACAGCCGAAATAAGCAAGAGTTTGCGATTACCAAGGCGAGCACTATATCGGCCAGCAAGAAGCATCACTGGGATCTCAAGCCCTGCCGCCAACCCCATTAACCATCCTGCCAGCCCTTGCGACCAGTGCAATGCTTTTCCAATATACAGCGGCATAGTAATCAGATACATGCTGTTGCATGTCCACAATAGAAACGAACTGATAAACAATAAACACAGACGTTTGTTTTGCCAGATGCTGCCTGTAACTGAATCAACGGGCAATGCTTTACGTGGAATGACCGGCAGATAGCGGACAATAACCCAGACACAAAGTAAGTACAAAACCGCGACGCCGCTAAAAAGGCGGGTGAAATCAAAATGCGCCACAATAAAAAACGCCAGCGGTGGCCCGACAACCCATGCCAATGAAAATTGCGCCCGCATAACTGTACTGAACGTGACGGCCTGTTTATTCTCAGCGTCCGTATATTCACGTGCCAGTGCATAAAGCTGAGGAGTGATCGAGCCACAAAAACTCATCAGCACAATGCCCAGACTAACTAACACTGCGTAATGACGATCAAACGCATACAACAGGCTTCCCAGAATACCGGCTATGCCACAGACCATGATCAAAGGTTTACGATTGCTCATGCTATCGGAGTAATGCGCCAATATTTGCCCGATCACGATCCCCGCTATGGCATTGGCCGTAAAAAATGCCCCTACCAGTAATGGACGCACATGCAATTCATCACTCAGAAATAGACTTAACACCGGCACCAAAAATGCGATAGCTAATCCGGTGAGAAAAGTCACTCCCATGAAACTGAGTTCAACGGCATTTTGCAAAAAAGAAGGTAATATCCGTTTCATTTGCTTTTCATTTCCTCTTGCACCACTTATTGATTCCCCCTAGAGTGACCATTCTTTGAATTTGAAAGCAAATCACAGGGATGCAGCATGTTTGATTTCGATAAGCAGATTGATCGCCGCGGCACAAACAGCCTGAAGTGGAATAAATATAAAGACCAAGATGTTATTCCATTGTGGGTGGCAGACACTGACTTTATGGCACCACAAGGCGTCATTGATGCATTGCAGCAGCGTATTGCTCACGGTGTATTCGGCTATAGCCGTCCGTCACCTCGCCTCATTGAACTGATTATCGAACGAATGCAGCAGCGTTATAGCTGGAAAATTGAACCGGAATGGCTGCTGTTTATGCCTGGCGTTGTACCGGGTCTGAACTTTGGCATCAAGGCATGGTGCCGTTCTGACCAGCATGTTATCACACCCAATCCGGTCTATTATCCGTTTTTGCATGCGCCAGAATACAACAATCGCCCTGTCAGCCTGCTTCCTATGCAATTGGTTAACGATCGTTGGTTACCTGATTTTGATACGTTTGAACAACAGGCTAAGACAGCTGATGTATTCCTGTTATGTAACCCACATAACCCCGGCGGTACGGTATTTACCCGTGAAGAGTTACAACGAATTGCTGATATAGCCATTCGAAATGACTTGGTTGTAATTTCAGATGAAATTCATTGCGACTTACTTTTAGAACCAAATGTAAAACATATTCCTTTTGCTTCGCTATCACCTGAAGCTGCAGCATGCAGTGCAGTGCTAATGGCGCCGAGTAAAACATTCAACATTGCTGGTTTATGCAGCTCTTTTGCGATCGTTCCGGATAGTCGTTTACGTTTTAAACTCCAACAAGCTATGCGTGGACTGATGGCAGATAATAATCTGCTCGGTCTGGTAGCTGCAGAAGCTGCTTATGAACACGGTGAAGAATGGTTGCATGCCCAGTTGGATTATCTACGTGAAAATCGAGACTTAGTCACCCGCACACTCGGCCATTTACCGGGCGTTAAAATTGCAAAATTAGAAGCGACTTATCTGGCGTGGATTGATGTATCTGGCCTGCAACTCGATGATCCTATTGCTACTTTTGAAGCAGGCGGTGTTGGCTTATCGCCTGGCGCACAATTTGGTGACAAACGATTTGTCCGCCTGAATTTTGGTTGCAGTCGCCCACTGTTACGGCAGGCATTGGAGCGAATGGTAAAAGTGATTCAATCGGCACGGCTGGTAGTTACGCAGTAAAACAGGGATAATCCTGCCTTGCACACTATATACAACTACAGGAAAAACTATGTCTTGCATGCGTTTCTTTAGCGTACGTTTGACAAACGCACTGACATGGATGTGTCTGACATTAGGAATCAGCAGCAGCACTTTCGCTGCTGCTCCGGTTAATCTTACGATTTCAACCGGTAGTGTTTCGGGTGTTTATTATCCAGCCGGCGGTGCGATCTGCCGATTGCTGAATAAAAGTCAGAAGCAGCATCAGCTACGTTGTTCTGTGACAGCCAGTGAAGGCTCCATTGCTAATATTCAAAAACTTCGGAACAACGAAGTCCCATTAGCCATTATCCAGTCTGACATTGAACATCATGCCTTTACCGGAACATCCGAGTTTGAGCAATCGGGTGCTATGCCACAGCTCAGGGCCTTATTCAGTCTTTATTCCGAAGCATTCACTTTGGTTGTTCGGGAAGATGGTAATATTGCTCAGCTTTCAGAACTGGTCGGTAAACGCATTGATCTTGGTAATATCGGTTCTGGTGAGCGGGCTACAATGGAATTACTCATGCAGCAGCTCAATTGGAAGCAGACTGATTTCTCTCAGATATCAGGACTACATGCAGACGAACGGGCACAGGCGTTATGTGATAACCAAATTGATGCTTTTGTTTATGTCGCAGGACACCCTAACGGCGCCATCAGAGAAGCGACTAACAGTTGTGATGTGAAGCTGCTTTCACTGCCAGCAGAGCTCATCGCAAACATACTGAAAGCGCATCCTGAATACAGTGCAACCACTATTGCCGGTGGTTTGTATCGCGATAACGACAGCGATATCAATACATTTGGAGTCACATCAGCATTACTGACTACCGATAAACTAGACGATGAAACAGCGTATCAGATTGTCAAAGCCACGATGGAAAATCTGACCCAGTTGGAAAGAAGTCATCCGGCGCTTAAAGGGTTAAAACCTGAAAACATGACTCATGTCGGTTTAACTGTGCCGCTACACCCAGGTGCAGCACGTTATTACCGCGAACATAAGATTAAAATGTAACTATTTTCAGTGTAATGATGTGATTTTTGAATAAATTGCATTAAAGATAAGGCCAGCTAATTTAGCTGGCCTTATCTTTTTATATCGCGTTTTGATATCAATCGTGATGACGGCGGTCACTTGCCTGTGCCAGCAATTGCTTGCTCTCTTTCAGGAATTGCTGCGCATAGTCGCCGAAATAGGCTGATACTTCCTCAAAATGAGAAATGAAGGCTTGTCGGTCGCCTTTCTCCAATCGCTGGATCGCTTCACCCATTCGTTGATGATAACGGCGGATCAACACCAGATTTTGCTCAGAGGACAGAATAATATCCGCATACAATGCCGGATCCTGAGCAAACAGACGCCCTACCATCGCCAGTTCCAAACGATAGATCGGGGAACTTAACGCCAGCAGACATTTGATATCTGCTTTTTCTTCAAACAAATGATAACCATAGGCATAAGTGGTGAAATGACGTAATGCCTGAATAAAGCTCATTGCATCGTCATGCTCTTTCGCCGTGACGCTATGTAGTCGGGCCCCCCAGATCTGCATCTGTTCCAGTAACCACTGATATTGCTCGGCTCCCCGGCCATCGCAACAAACAATGACCTGTTTCGCCAGGCTGGTGACATCTGGGCCAAACATCGGATGCAAACCAAGCACCGGGCCAGCATGTACAGCCAGCATATGTTCTAAGGGTTTTTGCTTGATACTGGTAATATCAACGAGCAGGCAATCAGCTGGCAAATTACTCAGTTTATCAATGATCTGGCAGGAAATATCGATTGGTACAGCCACTAAAACCAAGCTGGCATCTGACAATAAACTATCTGCACGTTCCCAGTCGGTTTTTTCCAGCACATCAACCTGATAACCGGAAAGGCGGAACATCTGAACAAATAACCGCCCCAGTTGACCGTTACCACCAACCACAATAATACGACGTAAATCTGGTTTTACACATTTGAAACCAGAATCGTTTTCACTGCTGTATGATTCGCGCATGACTCGACGCAAAACATCTTCAATCAAATCAGCGGGAATACCGACCGATTCAGCTTCTGCACGACGACTGGCCAGCATAGCAGCTTCACGATCTGGGGCATAAACAGGGATACCGTATCGGCTTTTAACTTCCCCTACTCCGGCAACCAATTTCAGACGTTGTGCCAGAAGATCAACCAGTTGCTTATCAACATGATCGATTTGATCACGCAACGCATTCAGCTCTTCATTCATCCGTGTGCTTCCATTAAAAAAACTCCGGCCATCGGGCCGGAGTACATTATGCATTGTGTTCAGGTTCAGAGTCGATCTTTCAACGGCTCTTTCAGCTCTTCAAAGCAACCTGCCAGCAATTTTTCCGTAGCGTGCCAATCGATACAAGCATCAGTGATAGATACACCGTAGGTCATATCGCATTTTGGCTGCTCGCTGGATTGCGCGCCTTCACCGATATTCGATTCCAGCATGATACCGATAATCGATTTGTTACCATCCTGGATCTGACGGATGACGTTTTCCGCTACCAGAGGCTGTAAGCGATGGTTTTTATTCGAATTACCATGGCTGCAATCTACCACCAGACTCGCTGGTAATTTAGCTTTTGCCAATTCTTGTTCAGCAACAGCAACGTTTACTGAATCATAATTTGGCTGTTTACCGCCACGTAAAATCACATGCCCATCCGGGTTACCTTGGGTCTGCAATAATGCCACCTGACCCTGCTGGTTAATACCCATGAAAGTATGAGAAGACGATGCTGCTTTCAGTGCATTAATCGCCGTGTCCAGATTGCCGTCAGTACCATTTTTAAAGCCAACTGGCATTGATAAACCGGACGCCATTTCACGGTGAGTCTGCGATTCGGTGGTACGTGCACCAATTGCTGACCAGCTGAACAGATCCGCCAGATATTGCGGGCTGATTGGATCTAATGCTTCCGTTGCCAACGGCAGACGCAGCTCACCCAACCAGCTCAGCAATTCACGTGCTTTCTGCAGACCCAGTTCGATATCAAAAGTTCCATCCAGATTCGGATCGTTAATGAACCCTTTCCAGCCAACGGTAGTACGTGGTTTCTCAAAATAAACACGCATCACGATATACAGAGTGTCAGAATATTTATCATGCAAGGCCTTCAGACGTGTCGCATAGTCTTTAGCTGCATCCATATCATGGATTGAACAAGGACCACAGATAACCAGAAGACGGTGATCTTGATGATGTACAATATCGGCGATCTGACGACGGGCATCGGCGATAAAGGACAATGTATCTTCAGATACCGGCACTTTGGCTTTCAGTTCTTCAGGGGTCAGTAATACTTTTTCTGATTGGATATGAACATTATTCAGCGAATCTTTCTGCATGATAGCACCACACTGTAAACTAATCTTTACACCAATACCGCATCCTGAATTTTAATCATGTATTGACATAATTCTGAATTAGCACTAGCTCCAACGACAAAATACCAGTATCAGCCAGTTTTGCAAGCCCTAAAAAAAAGAGCAGTCCGAAGACTGCTCTGTATAATTTAAAAATAGCGGAAATATTCTATTCTCGTTCTTTTACATAAGCTGCACCTAAGGCTTTTGGTGCCACCGCTTTACCAATAAACCCAGCCAGCAGGAATACGGTCAGCAGATAAGGCATGGCCTCGATGATTTGCACAGGAATCGTATGGCCTGCAATTTCAACACCCTGCAGACGAATTGCCAGTGCATCCAAGAAACCAAACAATAAACAGGCACTCATTGCCGTCCACGGTCGCCATTTACCAAACACCAATGCTGCTAGTGCCATATAGCCCTTCCCTGCACTCATATTGGGAATAAACTGTGCTGTCTGGGCAATAGATAAATAAGCACCACCAAGACCAGCCAGAAAACCACAGATCAGGATCGCGCTGTAACGCAAGCGGATGACCGAGATCCCAGCCGTATCGACTGCCGCAGGCGCTTCACCAACCGCACGTAACCGTAAACCGAAGCGCGTACGGTATAAAATCCACCATGCTGCAGGCACAGCCAGTAATGCGAGATATTCCAGAACGGAGTGTCCGCTCAGTAATTCGGAATACAGTTGACCGATCACCGGTACATCATAAAGTTCTTTTTCAAACGGAAAATGCAGGGGCGCAAAACGAGCAGCCCCATCTAAAGCAGGAGTTTGGCCACCTTGATCGAACCAGTACCGACCAAGCGTGACCGTTAACCCTGCCGCCAGAATATTAACCGCCATACCACTGACTACCTGATCACCACGATGAGTAATGGTGGCGAAACCATGCAATAATGACATTGCAATAGACACCAGAATACCAGCAGCCACGCCTTCCCAAGCTGAACCCGTTACGGAAGCCGTTGCCGCCCCAGCAAAAGCAGAAGCCAGTAAGTTACCTTCTAACCCGATGTTAACAACACCAGAACGTTCGCAGAACAAACCTGCCAAGGCAGCAAAAATCAGCGGTGTAGCAACACGGATGGTTGAATCCAGCATTAATATCAATGTATCAAACATTATGCTGCCTCCTGCTTGCTAGTGAGTTTCAGATATAAGGCTTCCAACTTCGGTTTAAACATGTGTTCCAATGCACCGGAGAACAAGATCACCAACCCTTGCAGCACCACAACGATATTGCGATCAACGCCATATTCGAAGCTGAGCTCTGCCCCACCCTGATAGAGAAAACCAAACAGTAAGCTGGCCAGAATGACACCAATAGGATGATTCCGTCCCATCAAGGCAACGGCAATACCGGTAAAACCGAAACCTTCAACATAGTTCAGTTTGATCTGGTGTAATTCACCCTGAATAACATTCAGCGCAAAAAAGCCAGCCAGCATCCCTGATAATGCCATCGCCATGATGGTAACTTTGGAATAAGAAATACCAGCATAGCCAGCAGCCTGGACATTGGCACCGACAGAGCGGATCTGATAACCCCAACGGGTGTACCAAAGGAAAATCCACACAAATACCGCACACAATAGTGCCCATAACAAACTGATATTCACCGGGCTCTCTGGCATATCAATACCAATCAGATCTAATACCGAGTGAATTTTCGGTAACCAGCTGGCCTCAGCAAACACGGCACTTTCCGGCGCCATGGTGTTGGCAGGCTTCAGCACATCCACCAACAGGTACGCCATCAGCGAAGAGGCAATGAAATTAAACATAATAGTTGTGATGACGATATGACTACCACGCTTGGCTTGCAGATACGCAGGTATAAACGCCCATGCCGCACCAAACAAACCGCCAGCGATAGCGGCTAGTGGTAATAACAATATCAAAGGTAATTTATCACCAAACCACAAACAGACTAAACCGACGCCTAACCCGCCCACATAAGCCTGCCCTTCACCACCGATGTTGAATAAACCAGCGTGATAAGCGACGGCAACGGCTAATCCGGTAAAGATAAAACCTGTCGCATAATAGAGGGTAAAGCCGATCCCTTCGGCATAACCAAAAGCACCTTGCCACATTACGTTTACAGCATCTAACGGGTTAATATCGATGTAATAAAACAGCAAGCCTGAAACAGCGAATGCCATTAACAGGTTAACCAGCGGAATTACACCGACATTGATCCAAAGCGGGATCCGTTGTTGACTCATGCTTGAACCCCTTGTTGCGCCTGCAAATGTTCAGGAATGATATTGGCCATCATTAAGCCCAGTGTTTTTTCATCGGCCTGTGCCGCAGAGACTTCGCCGACAATCGCGCCATCAAACATCACCAGAATGCGATCAGATAAAGACAAGATTTCATCCAACTCGACAGAAACCAGCAACACGGCTTTCCCCGCATCGCGCATGGCAATCACTTGCTTATGAATAAATTCGATAGCACCGATGTCGACCCCTCGCGTTGGCTGGCCAATCAACAAGACATCGGGATTTTTTTCGACTTCGCGGGCAATCACCAGTTTTTGCTGATTACCACCGGAGAAATTAGCGGTTTTCAATTGCGGGTTAGCTGGGCGCACATCCCACTTATCCATTTTTTCCTGACAATCACGCAGAATAGCGTTCTTATCTTGTAAGAGACCGCGGTTATACATCGCATGATTGTGATAACCCATAATGAAGGCTTCTTGCGCGGAAAACTTGTTGATCAGGCCCATTTTGTGCCGATCTTCCGGCACATGCCCCAGACCATAGTCACGGATCTCACCCGCATCTGCAGGGTTATTAGCATCGATTTGATGGGAACCAATAGAAAACGAACCACTGGCTGGCTTGATAATGCCACTGAGTAGTTCTAGCAATTCCGACTGACCATTTCCTGATACGCCAGCTATACCAACCACTTCACCCGCTCGTACCTTGAAGGAAACCGATTTAATTCGCTCAACACCACTGCCATCGACATAACGCAGCTTATCGGCTTGCAGCAGCACATCGCCCGCTTGGGTGTCTTCTTTATCGACCGTCAGGCGAACTTTACGCCCAACCATTAACTCGGCCAGATCTTCACGAGACGTATTCACCGTCGCAACATGCGCGACCATTTCACCACGGCGCATTACAGAAACCTGATCGGTGATCGCCATGATTTCACGCAGTTTGTGCGTAATCAAAATAACCGTCGTACCCTGATCTTTCAGTTTCGCCAGAATAGCGAACAGATGTTCTGCTTCCTGCGGGGTCAACACGCCCGTTGGTTCATCCAGGATCAGAATTTCGGCACCGCGATAGAGTGCTTTCAGGATTTCTACGCGCTGTTGTAGACCTACTGGCAAATCTTCAACCACTGCATCCAGCGGTACATCCAAGCCATATTGTGCCGCCAGTTCTTTCAATTTCTTTTTCGCAGCCGCCAAACTTGGCGCCAGCGTAAAACCTTGTTCTACACCGAGAATGATGTTTTCTAATACTGTGAAGGTGTTCACCAACATAAAATGCTGATGCACCATGCCGATACCGGCGGCAATCGCATCCTGCGATCCCCCAGGCTTATAAGGAGCACCTTTGACTTTCATCTCGCCACTATCGGCGTGATAAAAACCATAGATGATGCTCATTAATGTCGATTTCCCGGCACCGTTTTCCCCAACGATGCCATGGATCGAGCCTTTACGAACTTGCAGGTCAATATGCTTGTTGGCGTGAACTTCGCCAAATCGCTTATCAACACCACTCAGTTCTAACGCATATGAGTCTAATTGCGCCACAGTATGATTTCCAGAACACGGGTTAATAAATACACGAAACCGGCCCTGATGGCCGGTTCCGGATTAGCTAAAAATTTGTGGATCAATATTTACAGGTGTTATCAGCCATATAATCGTGGATCTTGATTTTACCCGCGATGATATCTTTCTTGATGCTGTCCATTTTGGTTTTCATTTCCGGCGTGATCAGCTTGGCGTTATTTTCATCTTGCGCCCAATCTACACCACCTTCAGCCAAACCCAGTGCTTTCACACCGCCAGTCCATTTACCTTGCACGGATTCATCCCAGCTCTGGAATGCAGCTAAACCCACACTTTTCACCATTGAGGTCAGCATAGTACCTGGGTGCAAATGGTTTTGGTTGGAATCAACACCGATTGCCAGCTTACCCGCATCTTTCGCGGCTTGATAAACGCCTAAACCGGTGCCGCCAGCGGCAGCATAAACAACATCTGCACCTTTAGAGAATTGGGTTTTAGCCAGTTCCGCACCTTTAGCAGGGTCAGCAAACGCAGCAGGCGTAGAACCCGTCATGTTCTGGAATACTTCTGCTTTCGGGTTGATATATTTAGCACCCTGCTCATAGCCACATTCGAATTTGCGGATCAGCGGAATATCCATACCGCCAACGAAACCGACCTTGCCAGTTTTAGATGCTTGAGCTGCTAGTGCGCCAACCAGGAAAGAACCTTCATGTTCTTTAAATACCACCGATTGCACATTTGGTTTATCAACCACAGAATCGATGATAGTAAATTGAATTTTTGGGAATTCAGCCGCAACTTTTTCTACAGAGGATGAGAAGTTAAAACCTACCGCCACGATCGGGCTATAACCACGACTGGCTAAACGACGCAGACCCTGTTCACGTTGCGCTTCATTTTGTGGTTCAAATTCTTTAACGGTGATTTTTTTAGCTTTCTTATATTCTTCAACACCACCACGGAAAACGGCTTCGTTGAACGATTTATCAAATTTACCTGCTGTATCGTAAATAACAGCTGGTTCTGCCGCTTTAGCGTGAGCGCTTAAAGCGGTCAGAGTAAACGTTGCTACAGCTGCCATTTTCAGAATCTTATTCATCTTCTTATCCTTCCAGGTTAATCGGCCTGAGCCCGATTCGGGCACAATATATAAGTCTATGAAGTACAGAGTTTTGGTCAAGTTTTTTACCTTAAAACTTGCTGTTCCAGCGCTTTATTGTAAAAAAATGAGCTAGTACAAAGTTAACGACTTTAACTCTCCCTACAATGGGGCACACCAAATGAACCTCTCACCATTATGAGCCTTCAACAAATCACACTTATCGTCTCGTTATTGCAGCAAATGTGTGTCTATGTGGTTATCGTCTATCTGTTGAGTAAAACGCCACTGTTTCAGCCACTCACTCAAGTTACCATTAGTCTGCCAAATAAAATTCTCTGCTACTTAACCTTTTCCGCCTTTTGCATTATGGGCACCTATTTTGGCCTCCGAATCGATAATTCTATTGCCAATACCCGCGCCACAGGAGCCGTACTTGGAGGAATTGTCGGCGGGCCAGTTGTCGGTTTTCTAGTCGGTTTAACCGGTGGCGTTCATCGTTACAGCCTTGGTGGTTTTACCTCTTTTGCATGCATGATTTCGACCATTGCTGAAGGCTTGTTAGGCGGTTTAGTACATCGCTATTTCCTGCAACGTCGACGGCCAGATCAACTGTTTAACCCTTGGATCGTTTTCTCAGTGGCGGTTGTCGCTGAATGTATGCAAATGGGTATTATTTTGTTATTAGCCCGCCCATTCGATCAGGCGTGGCATCTGGTACAAAACATTGCATTACCGATGATGCTGGCAAACAGCTTCGGAGCCGCCATTTTGATGCGAATGCTACTTGACCGTCGTGCTATGTATGAAAAATATTCCGTCGCTTTCTCTGCCCGCGCCTTAAAAATAGCAGAGCGTTCAATGGGAATATTGAACAAAGGCTTTAATCAGGAAAATTGCGCGCAACTAGCACGGATCTTATTGGAAGAAACCAATGTCGGCGCTGTAGCCCTCACCGATCGGGAAAAATTGCTCGCCTTTATTGGCATTGGCGAAGACCATCATCTTCCCGGTACAGCCATCACCTCATCTCACACCTTGCGCGCTATCGCAAATAATGAAGTTGTGTATGCCGATGGCAATCTGATCCGCTATCACTGCACGTTAGATCCGCACTGCAAGCTGGGTTCTACACTCGTCATACCACTGCGCGGTGAAGACAATCGGGTGATCGGCACCATTAAACTCTATGAGCCGAAAAGAAAACTCTTCTCTTCC
>ERZ650306.384-NODE-384-length-27057-cov-8.640582_pt1 | contig 27057 bp, 27 predicted proteins | sample MGYA00376242_ERZ650306 | MGnify/ENA primary metagenome ERZ650306 (study PRJEB26733, sample SAMN07839244) | wastewater metagenome | biome: urban; feature: wastewater treatment plant; material: waste water | place: USA: North Carolina | collected 2016-03-31 ... | reverse complement strand
CAGTGGATGCTGTGGCGGGCGTTTTGTTGGGATGAGGCTTGGTTACTAAATGGGCTCATCAGGTAGTCTAGGCATATCGTGCCAAGAGGCTCTTCTTGGTGCTCGCCATGCCCCCCAAAGCAACGCCCCCCTGTAAGCATCCTTACAGGGGGGCGTTGTATCACAGCAGCTCACCAAGCTGGTGAGCAAGCAACATTACATCATGCCGCCCATACCACCCATGCCACCGCCCATGTCGGACATGGCTGGCTTGTCTTCTGGGATGTCGGCCACCATGCAATCGGTGGTCAGCATCAAACCTGCCACCGAAGCAGCGTGTTGCAGTGCGGAACGGGTGACTTTGGTAGGGTCCAATACGCCCATTTCGACCATATCGCCGTATTCACCGGTGGCTGCGTTGTAGCCAAAGTTGCCCGTACCTTCGAACACTTTGTTGACCACGACTGAAGGCTCATCACCGGCGTTGGCCACGATTTGGCGCAACGGGGATTCAATTGCCTTCAACACGATTTGGATGCCGGCATTTTGTTCGGCGTTGATGCCGCGCAGGTCGCTCAAATTAGCACGGGCACGCAAGAACGCCACGCCGCCGCCAGGTACGATGCCTTCTTCAACGGCGGCACGGGTGGCGTGCAGCGCGTCTTCAACGCGGGCTTTCTTTTCTTTCATTTCGACTTCGGTGGCTGCGCCAACCTTAATCACGGCCACGCCACCTGCCAGCTTAGCGACGCGCTCTTGCAGTTTTTCGCGGTCGTAGTCGCTGGAGGCTTCTTCGATTTGGCGGCGAACTTGTTCGACACGCGCTTGAATCGCCACAGCATCGCCTACGCCATCAATAATGATGGTGTTTTCTTTGCCCACTTCGATACGCTTGGCTTGGCCCAGCAAGTCGAGGGTGACTTTTTCGAGCGACAAGCCGACTTCTTCAGCGATAACCGTACCGCCGGTCAAGATGGCGATATCTTCCAGCATGGCTTTGCGACGGTCGCCAAAACCAGGGGCTTTTACGGCAACGGTCTTGAGGATGCCACGGATGTTGTTCACGACGAGGGTGGCCAGTGCTTCGCCATCCACATCTTCAGCCACAATCATCAGAGGACGACCGGCCTTGGCGACTTGCTCCAAGGTGGGCAACAAGTCACGGATGTTGCTGATTTTTTTGTCAAACAGCAGCACATAAGGATTGTCCAGCAGGGCAATTTGCTTTTCTGGCTGGTTGATGAAGTAAGGGGACAAATAGCCACGGTCAAATTGCATCCCTTCGACCACGTCCAGCTCGTCTTCTAGGCCGGTACCGTCTTCAACGGTAATCACGCCTTCTTTGCCGACTTTTTCCATGGCAGCGGCGATTTTGTCGCCAATCACGGTGTCGCTATTGGCAGAAATAGAGCCAACTTGGGCGATTTCTTTAGTCGTGGCGCAAGGCTTGGAGATTTTCTTCAGCTCGGCGACCATGGCAATGACAGCCTTGTCGATGCCGCGCTTCAAGTCCATGGGGTTCATGCCAGCAGCAACGAACTTCATGCCTTCTTGCACGATGGCTTGTGCCAACACCGTCGCGGTGGTGGTGCCGTCACCGGCGATATCGTTGGTTTTGGAAGCGACTTCCTTCACCATTTGTGCGCCCATATTTTCGAACTTGTCTTTCAGTTCGATTTCTTTAGCCACAGACACGCCATCTTTGGTGATGGTCGGTGCGCCGTAGCTACGTTCGAGTACAACATTACGACCCTTAGGACCCAGTGTTACTTTGACAGCATCGGCGAGGATATTTACGCCATTAACCATTTTTGCACGGGCGGAATCGCCAAATTTCACTTCTTTAGCAGCCATTGATTACTTACTCCAAGAATACGGTTTGTATCGATGTTCAGTTCAGATAGGCGGGTTGATTATTCAACGATGCCCATAATGTCTTCTTCACGCATAACCAGCACTTCGTTACCGTCCACTTTGACGGTTTGGCCGGAGTATTTGCCAAAGATGACCTTATCGCCTTTTTTCACTTCCAGTGGGCGGCGTTCGCCGTTTTCCAAGATTTTGCCGTTACCGACAGCAATCACTTCACCCATATCTGGCTTTTCTGCTGCTGCGCCGGGCAGAACGATACCAGAAGCGGTTTTTTCTTCCGCTTCAAGACGCTTGATGACCACGCGGTCGTGCAGAGGACGAATTGCCATTGAACAGTCTCCTAAAATTTCGATGTTAAACACAGGGATTGCAAAGCACCTTTTCCACATCCGAAACACGGGGGTTAACGGACGAAAAAGGCAAAAAATTACGGCGTAAAAGGGTAGGTATGTGCCGTGCCATACCGCCACGGGCAGGCCACCCTCTCACACCATTGAGAGCCAATAATCGGGACAGAGTAGAGGGTTTTCAAGCGGTAGGCGGGGATTTTTTTAGGGCAGCATTTTGTTGGCGGGTGGCACGAACAAAGCCGACGACCCCCAAAAAGAACAGCAGCGACAGCAAGACTTCTCCGCCGGCCAGCCATTGCGAGAGCCCTTTATCACCCCACGCCCGCATCACCCCTTCGGTAAATGGCAGCAAGATAAACATGCTCGACCACTGATAGGTGTAAATTTTTTCGCGCAAAATGCCAAACAGCGGCAAGAGCAAGACCAAGGCTTTGATGGCCAAAAAGCTGCCACCGGTGCGAATCGGCGCAAGCCAAAGCTCCCACGCCAAGGTCAGCAAAATCAGGCTAATCAGGCTGGTTACGGCTAACCAGTGGTATCCCTTGCGGCTCATACCGACCCCTCATTTTCTGCTTCTGCATCTGGCAGGGTGAGGGTGCGGGGCTTAATCAGCCAAGCCGCCAGCACGATGCCCAGCTCGTAGAGCAACCACAGCGGCACGGCCAGCATGATTTGCGACAACACATCGGGCGGGGTGACCACCGCCGCCACCACAAACGCCCCCACAATCACATAGGGGCGGCCTTCTTTGAGCTTGGCCACATCCACAATGCCAAAGCGCACCAGCAAAATTACGACCACTGGTACTTCAAAGGTCACGCCAAAAGCCAAAAACATCCCCAGCACAAACGACAGATATTTATCAATATCGGTCATCATCGACACGCCCTCTGGGGTGACGGCACTCATAAAGCCAAAGACGACGGGGAAGACCAAGAAATAGGCAAAGGCCATGCCGGAGACAAACAAAAAGACGGTGGCCGCAATCAGCGGCAGCATCAGGCGTTTTTCGCTGGGGTAGAGCCCTGGGGCGACAAAAACCCATGCTTGGTAAAGCGTGTGCGGCAAAGCCAATACCAGTGCCACCATCATAGTGACTTTGAGCGGCACAAAAAACGGCGTGGTGACATCCGTAGCAATCATGTGCGCCCCCACCGGTAAGACCTTCATCAGAGGACGTGCCAGCAGGCTGTAAATATCTTGTGCCCAATGAAACAAGCCCAAAAACACCACCACCATGCCCAGCAACGCCCGTATCAGTCGGGTGCGTAGCTCAATTAAATGTGCAATGAGGGGTTGTTGCGCAGCGGTCATGGGGCACGATCAGAAGAAGGGGGAGGGGCAGCAGCAGACGTAGCCGCAGGGATAGCGGGCGGAGTGACAGGAGGTGCAGACGGGGCAGTCACGGCATGCTGTGCCTCGGTTGCCACCTGTGCAACCGATTGTTGCGCCTCGGTGATTTCTTTCTGCATGGACTGCTGAAAGTGCTCTGCCGCAGAGGTCAGGTCAGACTGCACCTGCTTGAGCTCGCTGAGGTTCACTTCGCGGTGAATGTCGGCTTTGACATTATTTACATACCGCTGGGCACGTCCTACCAAAGCACCGACCGTCCGCGCGACTTTGGGTAATTTTTCGGGGCCAATCACCACCAGCGCAACCACGCCAATGACCATTAGCTCACCAAAACTAATATCGAACACGCGAGCCGCCTATTATTTCTTGTTGGCGGGAGGCGTTTCTGCCTCAATCACTCGCCCTGTCTCTGTAGGCTGGGCGGGTGGGGTTTCCGTGCTGGCCATGCCATCTTTAAAGCCTTTGACCGCACCGCCAAGGTCTTGGCCCACGTTGCGTAGTTTTTTTGTGCCAAAAATCAGCACGACCACCAAGAGCACGACCAGCCAGTGCCAAATGCTAAAACCACCCATATCAAATGCTCCCTTAAGTTAGCGTAAAAGCGGCAGCGCTCGTTAGGCATTAAACCTGAACGCACGCCACCGCCTACCCTCTTTTCTACTTGCCTAGATGTCCAAAAACATGAAGGTGCAGGTGAAAGACTTCTTGCCCGCCGAGCTTGCCGGTGTTGATGCTGGTTTTAAAGCCTTGCCCCAGACCCTGTGCCTTGGCCAGTGCAGGAATTTTAGCCAACAGCGTCCCTAGCAATGCTGCGTCTTCTGGCTGGCAGTCTGCCAAAGAGGCAATATGGCGACGTGGAATGACTAAAAAATGCACCGGTGCAATCGGATGAATATCGTGGAAAGCCACCATATCTTCGTCTTGGTAAATCACCTTGGCAGGAATCCGCCCATCGGCAATTTTACAAAAGAGGCAATCTGACATCCCGACCTATCCTTAGGCCGTGGCGGCAGGGCGTGCCGCTTTTTCGTCGTGGCCAGAGATGCCTTCGCGGCGTTTTAGCTCAGCCAAAATGTCGTCTGGACGCAAGCCGTGGTGTGTCAGCAGAACCATGCTGTGAAACCACAAATCGGCCACTTCACGCACCAGATGCAGCTTGTTGCCCTCTTTAGAGGCCATCAACACTTCGCCGCATTCTTCTAGCACTTTTTTCAGCACTGCGTCTTCACCCTTGTGCAGGAGTTCTGACACATAGGACGATTTTGGGTCAGCGGATTTACGATGTTCAAGGGTATCAGCAATGCTATACAACACGTCAGCGTTAATCATGGTGCTCTCAAAAAGTAGTGGGAAAACAGGGCAAGCTGGCCGCGCTTATTGAACGTGCGGGGCAGCGTAAATATCTTCAGGGTTCTTTTTAACAGGGTCGGTGATGTGCCAGCCGCCGTGCTCTAGCTTGCGATAGAAGCAGCTTTCGCGCCCCGTGTGGCAAGCAATGCCATCAACCTGCTGAATCACAAACAACAGCGCGTCGCCATCGCAATCAAGGCGGATTTCTTGCACATTTTGGCGATGACCTGACTCTTCGCCTTTTTGCCAGATGCGGTTGCGTGAACGGCTCCAGTAGTGGGCGATATGGGTATCGACAGTCAGGGTCAGGGACTCGCGGTTTACCGATGCCACCATCAAAATCCGGCCGGATTTTGCATCTTGGGCAATCGCAGTGACCAAACCGTTATTATCCCATTTCACCAAATCTAGCCAATCAGTGGGGTGCATATTGCTCATAGTCTGACCTCAATTCCGTTTTGTTGCATAAGGGCTTTGGCTTGTCCTACGGTGAACTCGCCAAAGTGAAAGATACTGGCAGCCAGCACCGCGTCAGCATGACCTTCGCGCACACCGTCTACCAAATGCTGCAAATTGCCCACGCCGCCCGAGGCAATCACCGGAATATTCACTGCATCCGAGACTGCCCGTGTCAGCGGCAGGTTAAATCCAATTTTGGTGCCATCTCTGTCCATGCTGGTCAGCAGGATTTCGCCTGCGCCCAGTGCCTGCATCTGCTGCGCCCACGCCACGGCATCGAGCCCGGTTGGGTTGCGCCCTCCGTGGGTAAAGACTTCCCAGCGGTCGTTTTCGGGGGTGACGGCTTTGGCATCAATGGCCACCACAATGGCTTGCGAGCCAAATTTGGCCGCGCAATCGGCTACCAACTGGGGGTTGGTAATCGCCGAGGTGTTGATGCTGACCTTGTCTGCACCGGCATTCAGCAAGCGGCGTACGTCTTCGACTCGCCGCACACCACCACCCACGGTCAGCGGAATAAACACCTGCTCGGCCACGGCTTCGATAATGTGCAAAATCAAATCACGGTCATCGCTCGACGCTGTAATGTCGAGAAAAGTCAGCTCATCCGCGCCTTGTTCGTTATAGCGGCGGGCGATTTCGACGGGGTCGCCCGCATCACGCAGACCGACAAAGTTGACCCCTTTGACGACGCGACCAGAGGTCACATCAAGGCAGGGGATAATGCGTTTAGCAAGGGGCATGGAGGGGAAGCTCTAATCAGGTCAAGCCAGTCATCAGCGGTTATTCGGACAACTCATCGGCAAGGGATTGCGCCACTTCGAAGTCAATCGAGCCTTCGTAAATCGCACGGCCGGTAATCGCACCTTCGATGCCTTCGTGTTCGACTTGGCACAGGGCACGCACGTCGTCCAGATTGGTCAGCCCACCCGAGGCAATCACCGGAATGGTCAGGGCTTGGGCAAGTTTGACGGTGGCTTCGATGTTGATGCCATTCATCATGCCGTCGCGCCCAATATCGGTGTAAATCACCGACATCACGCCGTAGTCTTGGAAGCGTTTGGCCATCTCCACCACATCGTGCTGGGTGACTTTTGCCCAGCCATCAATGGCGACTTTGCCATCTTTGGCATCCAATCCGACAATCACTTGGCCGGGGAAGGCATCGCAGGCATCGTGCAAAAAGCCCGGGGTCTTGACCGCAGCTGTCCCGACGATGACATAGCGCAAACCCATGTCGAGGTACTTTTCGATGGTGTCGAGGTCACGAATCCCCCCGCCCAGCTGCACCGGCATATCGGTGCCCACTTCGGCCAGAATATCGCGAACCACGGCAAGGTTTTTAGGCTTGCCAGCAAAAGCACCATTAAGGTCGACCAAATGCAGGCGGCGTGCGCCCTTGTCGCGCCAGTGGGCAGCAACTTTTACAGGGTTGTCGGAAAATACCGTGGCATCTTCCATAATCCCTTGCCGTAGGCGCACACAGTGTCCGTCTTTAAGGTCGATGGCGGGAATGAGCAACATAGCGAGTCGTCTCTAAAAATACGGTGGAAAAATTAGCTTTGCCCATCCCACGCCACAAAGCTGCGCAACAGGGCAAGCCCTGCAGTATGGCTTTTTTCGGGGTGGAACTGGGTGGCAAACACATTATCACGCCCAATGATGGCTGAAAATGCAAACGGGTAATCGGTTTGACCTAACGTAAGCGCGGGGTCAGCGGGCTGCATGTAGTAGCTGTGGACAAAATAGAACCGTACCCCGTCCTCGATGCCTGCAAACAAGGGGTGGGCACGGGTTTGGTGGACGGTATTCCAGCCCATGTGCGGCACTTTAAGCCGCTGGCCTTCGGCATCCCGCTGCCCGTCGGGGAAGCGTTTCACCTCGCCGGCGTAAAAACCCAGCGCGGGGGTGTCGCCCTCTTCGCTGTGGTCGAGCAACAGCTGTGCGCCGACACACACCCCAAAAAACGGTTTGCTTTGCGCGGCGGCCAAAACAGCCTGCTTCAGCCCCGAGGCATTCAGCTCGCCCATGCAGTCTTTCATTGCCCCTTGGCCCGGAAAAACCACTTTATCTGCCCGCTGAACCATGTCAGGGTCGCGGGTAAGCTGGACGACGGCATGGCCTTCGGCCACCAGCTCCAGCGCTTTGACCACAGAGTGCAAATTGCCCATGCCGTAGTCCACCACGGCAATCACTGGCTTGGCGTGTAGAGCGGTCATCATGCGGTCAGCGTCCCTTTGGTGGAAGGCGTGACGCCTGCCATACGCGGGTCGGCCTCTACCGCCATCCGCAGGGCACGCCCAAAGGCTTTAAACACCGTCTCGGCTTGGTGGTGGGCGTTGTCGCCGCGTAGATTGTCGATATGCAGGGTCACCATAGCGTGATTCACAAAGCCATGAAAAAACTCAGAGAACAAATCGACATCAAACTGCCCAATCGTTGAGCGGGTAAAGTCGATGTTGTAGCGCAATCCGGGCCGACCCGAGAGGTCTAGCACCACCCGCGACAAGGCCTCGTCCAACGGCACATAGGCATGGCCATAGCGACGAATACCGGTTTTATCGCCAATGGCGCGGGCAAAAGCCTGCCCAAGGGTGATGCCAATATCTTCGACCGTATGGTGGGCATCAATGTGCAAGTCACCGATGGCCTCAATGTCGAGGTCTATCAGCCCGTGGCGGGCGATTTGGTCGAGCATATGCTCTAAAAACGGCACACCCGTGGCAAAGCGGCTGCGGCCATCGCCATCTAGATTCAGGCTGACGGTGATTTGGGTTTCGAGGGTGTTACGGGTCACAGTGGCTTGGCGCATAAGGATTTCCTGTTACGGGGCAACGGTGGGGAGAGCCCCCTGCGTCAGGGCAGCAAGGGCAGACAACACGGCATCGTTATCGCTGCGGCTACCCACGGTAAAGCGTAGGCAATTATCAAGCATCGGGTGGGCCCCGTGAAGATTTTTGATGAGAATGCCAGCCGCCTTCAGCCCTGCAAAAACAGCAGGGGCATCCGGCACACGCGCCAGCAAAAAGTTGGCTTCGCTGGGGTAAACCGTCCACCCCGACAACGCGGCCAAGCCCACCGCCAAACGGCTCCGTTCCGCGCGAATATCGGCGGCTTGGGCATTAAACACTGCGATATGGTCTAGGGCGTAACTGGCCGCGACTTGGGTCAGTACATTGATATTGTACGGCAGGCGCACCTTGTCAAACGCGCCCAGCCAATCGGCCGACCCCACCAAAAAGCCCAAACGCAACCCCGCCAAGCCCAGCTTGGACAAGGTGCGCATCACCACTACATTGGGGTAGTCCAGCACGCGGGGCATAAACGAATCTGCCGCAAACGCATGGTAGGCCTCATCCACCACCACCAAGCCCGGCGCGGCGGCTTCAATCAGCGTGGCCACGTCTTCTGGGCTAAAGCGGTTGCCGGTGGGGTTGTTGGGGTAGGCGATAAACGTCACGGCTGGGCGATGGGTGCGAATTGCGTCGAGGGTTGCGGGCATGTCCAGCGCAAAATCGGCCTTTAGCGGCACGCCCACATAGCCCAGCCCACAAAATGTGGCAATCATCCGATACATCACAAACGAAGGCTCAAGTGCCAGCAAGGTCGCATCAGGCCGCGCCAAAGTCATGGCAATAATTTGGATGATTTCATCCGAGCCATTGCCTAGCAAGATTTCTGCTTCGGTGGGCAAATCCAAAGCCTGCACCAGCCGCTGCTTAACAGTCTCGGCTTGCGGGTCGGGATAACGGTGTATCAACGCCTCGGCCAGCAAGGCCCCCAGCTCTGCCCGCATTGGTGCGGGGAGGGTGTGGGGGTTTTCCATCGCATCCAGCTTTAAATAACCCGAGGCATCGGCCACATGATAGGCCTTGAGTGCATCAATTTCGGGGCGAATAAGGTCAGTGGCAGCAGTCATTGCGGCAGGTTTCCTTGTGCATCGGTTAAACGCAGCTCGGCACTGCGGGCATGGGCGGTCAGCCCTTCGCCGTGCGCCAAAATGCTGGCAATCCGCCCCAGCGTTTGCGCCCCCTCGGCGGAAACCTCAATCAGGCTGGTGCGCTTTTGGAAGTCATACACGCCCAAGGGGCTGGCAAAACGCGCCGTGCGGCTGGTGGGCAAGACGTGGTTAGGGCCGGCGCAATAATCGCCCAAGCTCTCTGACGCAAACCGCCCCATAAAAATCGCCCCCGCATGTTTCAGCTTGGGCAAATAGTCGCGCGGAGTGGCAATCGACAGCTCAAGGTGTTCTGGCGCGATAAAGTTGGCGAGCTCGCACGCTTCATCGAGGTCGGCCACCTGAATCAAGGCACCGCGATTGCCCAGCGAGGCGGCGATGATGTCGCGGCGGGGCTGGGTGGGCAGCAGGCGGTCAATGCTGGCCTGCACTTGGCGCAAATAATCCGCATCGGGGCAGAGCAAAATGGCTTGGGCAATTTCGTCGTGCTCGGCTTGGGAGAACATATCCATCGCCACCCAATCGGGGGGCGTAGTGCCATCGCAAATCACCAAAATCTCAGAAGGCCCCGCCACCATATCAATGCCGACCACGCCAAACACCCGACGCTTGGCCGCCGCCACATAGGCATTGCCCGGGCCGGTAATTTTGTCCACCGCAGGAATGGTCTGCGTGCCATAGGCCAACGCCGCCACGGCCTGTGCCCCACCCACAGTAAACACCCGATTCACCCCCGCCACATGGGCGGCAGCCAGCACAATATCGTTGCGCTCACCGCCTGGGGTGGGCACCACCATGATGATTTCCGCCACGCCCGCCACTTTGGCGGGGAGGGCGTTCATCAACACCGAGCTGGGATACGCTGCTTTGCCACCCGGGACGTAAATGCCCACACGGTCTAGCGGGGTGACTTGCTGCCCCAGCAAAGTGCCGTCAGCCTCGGTATATGACCACGACTGCATTTTTTGGTGTTCGTGGTAGCGGCGCACGCGCTCGGCAGCGGCTTCAAGGGCGGTACGGGTTGCGTCGGGGATACGGTCAAACGCCGCTTTCAGCTCCGCAGCAGTCAGCTCTAGCGCAGCCGCCGAAGCCGGCACAAAGCGGTCAAAGCGCGTGGTGTAGTCCAGTAGCGCGGCATCGCCACGGGTTTGCACGTCGGCAATGATATTCGCCACAGCGGTATCCACAGCGGGGTCTTGCGCGGTTTCAAAAGCCAGCAGCGCAGTCAGTGCCTGTTGGAAGCCAGAATCACGGGTATTGAGCAGGTGCATGGGCAAGCCTCTTAGACAGCGTTAATCAGCGGGGGACGCATTCAGCCGCCGCCCCACCCACGGCCAAGACAGCCAGCAAGCGGGGCGCGTGCCGCCAGTCAGGCAGCAGGGGTGGCGGCCGCAAAAGCAGCCAGTACCGGCTGGATTTGGGCGTGTTTGAGCTTGAGCGCGGCTTGGTTCACCACGAGGCGGGAGCTGATATCGAGAATGTGCTCAACCGCCACCAGATGGTTGGCTTTCAGCGTGCTGCCAGTCGAAACCAAGTCCACAATCGCATCGGCCAAGCCCACCAGCGGGGCGAGTTCCATCGAGCCATACAGCTTGATAATGTCCACATGCACGCCTTTTTGGGCGAAGTGTTCGCGGGCAATCAGCGGGTATTTGGTGGCGACGGTAAGCCGTGCGCCGTGGCGCACCGCGTCTTGGTAGTCGAAGCCTTCGCGCACCGCCACCATCATTTTGCAGCGGGCAATGCCGAGGTCGAGCGGCTGATACAGGCCTGCGCCGCCATGCTCAATCAGCACATCGCGTCCGGCAATGCCAAGGTCAGCCCCGCCATATTGGACATAAGTCGGCACATCCGAGGCACGAACAATCACGAGGCGTACGCCTTCGTTTTGGGTGCCAAGAATCAGTTTGCGGGAGGATTCGGGGGCTTCGGTCGGCACGATACCGGCGGCAGCCAAAAGCGGCAGAGTTTCGTCGAAAATCCGCCCTTTCGAGAGGGCAATGGTCAGCATACGGGCAGCAGGACGCAAGGAGGGGTGAATAGAGCGGCTGATTTTAGCGGCATTGGGGGCAAATAGACAGCCAAACCCGCCGCCGCACGCCGCAGGCCTCCGTAACAGCCAAACCCGTCGGCGGCGTAGTACGCCACCAGCGGCGGGGCATCACAGCCAAACCCCGCTGCCGCCAGCTGTGGCGCGGATAGCACCTCGCCGCCACGATTCCCCTCCGCCGGAGGGGGGCGACGGCAAAGCCGGACGAGGGGGGGGCTGGCGAGGTCGCCAGTGCTAAAACCCAAACCCAAAGGCCAGCACCCCACCTCTACGGGGCACCCCGCCACGGGAGGGGAATAAAAGCCAGTCCGCGAGCAGGATTTTGACTTTAGACGGGCTCTTTTGAACAGGTTCTAAGGTTTGCGCTTTTTGCCGTCGTCTTTGATTTCACCTGCTTTGCGGGCTTCGTCCAATGCCTGTTGCAGCTCTCGGATACGGGCTTCGACCGAGGAGCGGGTATAAAAATCCTCGCCAGGGGCTTGGCTGGCTAACTGGTACTGCTCCAAGGCTGCGCCTTGGTTGCTTTGGGCGTAGTAGGCATTGCCCAAGGCTTGGTGGTAGCGCAAACGGTCACGGTCGGCATAGACCTGTGCCATGCGCTGCCATGCTTCGGCATCGTTAGGCGACACCCGCATCAGTTCGCTTAACACCGCCGTGGCGCGGGCACGCTCACCCTGTGCCAACAACGCGTCCACCTCGCCGTAGGTCAAATACCGTGCATCGGGAAACCGCCGTCCGGCTTCGCGAAAAATCGTCTGGGCAGCGGCATAGTCCCGCGCTTTCAGCTTCAGCCGCCCCGCCAAATTCAGCAGCATGGGATGGGCAGGGCTGCGGGCTTCGGCTTCTTTGAGCGCGGCAGTTGCCCCCGCCAGTTCGCCCAGCTCCATTCGGCTCCACGCCAAGCCATACCACGTAGCGTATTCGCTGTTGAACTGCCGGTTGGCCAAGGCGTTTTGGTAGAACTGAATGGCGGCGGGCACGCCCAGTTGCAGCACGCGGACTTTTTCGCGCACCAGCAAAAAAGTCGGGGTATCGGCGACCATTTTCACCGGCAGTTGTGCCGCACGGTCTTGGCCCGCGCTAATCCGCTCAACGGTGACAGGGTGGGTGCGCAAAAAAGCCAAGGCTTTGTTGTCGTTGGCGCGGTTAACCCGCTGCATCCGCTCAAAAAACAGCGGCATGGCGCGGGCATCAAATTGGCCTTGAATCAGGGTTTGCATCCCGATTGCGTCGGCCTCGCGCTCAAATTCGCGGCTAAACGCCAGTTGGTTTTGCGCCGCCAACCCGCCCCCCGCATTCATCGCTGCAGCGGCAATTTGGTCGTTATGTCCTCTGCTGGCTGCCAAAATCGCCACCAACACTCCCGCAATCGCCAAAAGCTGCTGGTTGCCTTGCTGCGACAACATGCGGGCAATGTGGTGTTGGGTGACGTGCGCCATTTCGTGCGCCAAGACGCTGGCCAATTCGGACTCGCCTTGGGCGGTATAAATCAGCCCTGTGTGCACGCCGATATAGCCTCCAGGCAGGGCGAAGGCGTTGATTTGCTTATCCAGCATGGGGAAAAACTGAAAGGCCTGCCCGTACTCCACCGTCGAAGCCCGCGCCAACCGCGCCCCCAACTGGTTAAGGTAGGCGGTCACTTCGGGGTCATCCAGCATGTCCCCCGAAGCGCGAATCATCCCCATAATTTGCCGCCCCAGTTTCTGCTCGGCCTGCGGCGACAGCGCGACTTGGGCGGTATCGCCAAGGTCGGGCAAGATGGGGGGTGTATCTGCCGCCGGCACAAATCCAGCCAGCAGGGAAAACGTCAGCGTCAGGGCAGTCAGCGGGCGAAAAGCAATCATGGGCTTCAGTCAAAAAGAAAGAGGGGACTGCGGGCAGGGTAAAGGCGCGGCGGCAAGCTTGGATTAGCGACACTTCTATTTGTTTCAGCAGAGGCTGAGTCGCAAGGAGAGACTACCCCACCCCCTGCTCCTGCAAAATACCCAATAACGCCTCGCCATACCGCGCCAACTTCACCTCCCCCACCCCGTAAATTTGGCGCAAAGCCGCCAAGGTTTGCGGGCGGATTTCGGTCAGCTCTCGCAGCGATTTGTCTGCCAGCACGGCATAGGCGGGGACGTTGTGGGCTTCTGCGGTGGCTTTACGCCACGCTTTGAGTGCCTGCCAAATCCGCTCTTCGCGCTCGGTGCGCAGCCAGTGTTGGCCGTCGGCATGGCGTTGGCGTTCTTCTTTGTCGGAGCGCAAAGGGCGCAAAAACAAGGGGTATTCGCCGCGCAACAAGGGACGCGCCGCCTCGGTCAGCATCAAGGCTTGGTAGGCATTCACATCCACCCGCACAATACCCTGCGCCACCAGTTGCCGAATCACCGACCGCCACGCCCGCTGGGTCAGCTCTTTGCCGATGCCAAAGGTGGACAGCGTGCCATGTCCCCGTTGGCGCACAAGATCGGTGTCGCGCCCCTGCAAAATGTCGATGATGTGGTTGGCCGCCGACCGTTGCCCCGCCCGATAAATGCACGACAGCAGCTTTTGCACCAAGACCGTGGCATCGAAGGTGCTGGGGGGGTGCAGGCAGTTGTCACACGCCCCACACGGTGCGCTGGTTTCGCCCAAATGCGCCAACAGCAGTTGACGGCGGCAGGCGGCGGTTTCGCAGTAGGCCAGCATCACATTCAGCTTGCCCAGCTCCACTTGGCGGCGGTCTTCGTCTTGGTCACCTTCCATAATCATCTGCTGAAGCTGCACCACATCGGTTAAGCCGTAGCACAGCCAACTGGTGGCGGGCAGGCCATCGCGCCCTGCACGGCCTGACTCTTGGTAAAAGCCCTCGGGGCTTTTGGGCAGGTCGATATGGGCAACAAAGCGCACATCGGGCTTATCAATGCCCATACCAAACGCCACCGTCGCCACCATCACTTTGCCATCATCCCGCAAAAAAGCCCGTTGATTGCGGGCACGCACTTCGGCAGGCAAACCGGCGTGGTAGGGCAGTGCATCCATGCCGTTTTCGCATAACCACGCCGCGATGTCCTCCACCCGTTTGCGCGACAGGCAATAGACGATGCCCGCTTGGTTGGGGTGTTCGTCGCGGATAAATTGCACCAGTTGTTTTTTGGCTTGGTGCTTTTCAACGACGTGGTAGGTCAGGTTGGGGCGGTCAAAGCTCGACAAGAACACCCGCGCCTCGGTCAGCCCCAAATACTGCCGAATTTCGTCACGGGTATGGGGGTCGGCGGTGGCCGTCAGGGCAAGGCGGGGGACGTGCGGAAAGCGGGAAACAAGCTGGGCAAGCTGGCGGTATTCTGGCCGGAAATCATGCCCCCACTGCGACACACAATGGGCTTCGTCGATGGCAAACAGCGACAGGGTCAGCGTGTCTAAAAATGCTAAGAAGCGCGGGGTCAGCAGGCGTTCGGGGGCGACATACAGCAGCTTGAGTGAGCCCTCTTGTGCCGCTGCTGCAATCTGGCGAGCCGCGTCGGGCGCGGTGGTGGAGTTCAGATAAGCCGCCGCAATCCCCAGCTCGGTCAGGGCGGCGACTTGGTCTTCCATCAGCGCAATCAGGGGCGACACCACCACCGTCAAGCCAGAAAATAACAGCGCGGGAATTTGGTAGCACAGCGATTTGCCGCCGCCAGTGGGCATCAACACAAGGGCGTTTTGCCCACCCACGACATGCGCCACGATGTCCGCTTGCTCCCCCCGAAAAGCGGGGTAGCCAAACACCTGCTGCAATAAAGAAAGGGCTGCTGGCATGAAAACCCAAGCCTTGCCAGTGAGAGTAAGGCGGCTATTGTCGCACAAAAAAAAGCCAGCCTAGGGGCGGGCTGGCGGGGGGCGATGCCCCAGTATTCCTATATAAACAAGGAACCAAGGAGAAAAACACACCTCCGTGTGACGAGCCGCCACACGGAAAGTTCCGCCAAGGACGGTTTTTTGTCGGCAGGGGGCTAAACCGCTACGGCTGCGGGGCAGGCGCGGGCAAAGGCCACCGAGCCGCGCGTGCCGCTGAGGGGGTCATCCACAACGGCAAAACGCATCTCGACGTAGACGCTGGTACCGGCGGCGTGCAGGGCTTTGGTGCGGGTAAAGTGGCTCGGGCTATGGGTTGCGCCGCTGGCCATCGCACGTCGATAGCCCTCCCAGTGTCGCGCACGGAGTTTCTCGGGGATAAAAATATCCAAGCTTTGACCGATGGCTTGTTCAGCGGTAAAGCCAAAAAGCTGTTCAGCGACGGGGTTCCAGAGCTGAATCGTGCCTTCGGCATCAGCGTAAATCACCGCGTCGGGAAGGTGCGGGTAAAGGGCTTGGTAGAGCGAAGGCGAAACGGGCTGGGTCATGGGCAGACTCCTGAGAACGTGTTTACGAACTGCGAGACTCGGGTGATCCTGCGTTGAAATGCCCCGAAAAATACTCATTGACCTCGTGTCAACTCCGTTTTTTCGGTTCATTTCGCCTTGGCTGACCCTTCGTTCGCTAGTTCGTAAACAGGTTCTGAGGGCAGGTTCAAAGTCTAGCGTGAGAGAAGGCAAGATGCCGCGAGGGTGCCATGCTTGCCTTGACGGAGCGCAGGCAGCGGCAAAATCAGGGGAAGACTTGGGGCAGCGGCGGGGGTATGCGACACTTCACCCCTCACGGTTATTTTTGCAAGAGAGAAGGCAATGTCCAGATTTTTTCGTTCTGTAGGGTTGGGGCTGGTGACGGCGATGGTGTTGGCGGGGTGTGCTTCGCAAGAGGCAACCCGCGCCCCCGCAGGCAGTACGCCGCAAAACGCAGGGTGGGTCAATATTGGCGTGTCTCCTAACGGCAATGTGATGCACGAAATCGACACCCAGTCGATGAAACGCAGCGGCAACACGGTGCAGTTCCGGGACCGCAAAACGGTATTTAACCTCAAGCGCGAAAACTTCGGCCCCACACCCCGCCACAAGGTATCGCTGAATAACTGGAAAATCGACTGCGACCAGCGGACTTACCAGTTGCTGAGCACTGCGCTGTATGACGAAAACAACCGGCTCATCCTGAACCACACCTATGGCAATGACAGCTCGCCCGCCCCCATTGTGTCCAAATCGGCCAGCGACCAGCAGCAACAGTATGTGTGCAAGGGGGCCAAATGAGTGCCGTCACACGGGTGGTGTTTAACCAAAAGGGCGGGGTAGGCAAGTCCACCATTACCGCCAATTTAGCCGCCGTGGCCGCTACGCAAGGGCGGCGGGTGCTGGTGCTCGACCTCGACCCGCAGGGTAACTTGTCGCACTATTTGCTGGGCGGGCAGCCGCTGCCGGCGGCCAGCACGCTGTATGAATTCTTTGACCAGATTTTGAATTTCAGCCTGCGCAGCCGCCCCACCTCGGCATTTGTGGTGCCGACCCCCTTGGCCAACGTCTCGCTGATGGCGGCGCATCCGCTACTGGGCGAGCTGGGCAGCAAGCTAGAGTCCCGCTACAAAATGTATAAGCTGCGTGACACGCTGAAAGAGCTGGAAAACGATTTCGACGAGATTTGGCTGGACACCCCGCCCGCGCTGAATTTTTTCTCGCGCTCGGCCTTGATTGCCTGCCAGCGGGTGCTGATTCCGTTTGATTGCGATGAGTTTGCCCGCCGTGCCCTCTACACCCTGATGGACAATTTGCAAGAGATTCGCGCCGACCACAACGCGGGCTTGGTGCTGGAAGGGATTGTCATCAACCAGTTTCAGCCCCGTGCAGCCTTGCCACGCAAGCTGCTAGAGGAACTGGTTGCCGAGGGCTTACCCGTGCTGTCGCCGCCGCTTTCGGCCTCGGTCAAAATCCGCGAATCCCACCAAGCTGCCATGCCTTTGGTGGCCTTTGACCCGCGCCATAAGCTGACGGCGGAGTATGTGGCGTTGTATGAGACGCTGGCGGGCAAGTAGAAGCTGTTTACGATCTGCGAGACTCGGGTGAGCCTGCGTTGAAATGCCCCAAAAACATGCGTGCTAATTCAAGTCCAACGCCGCTTTTTTGGTTCATTTCGCCTTGGCTGACCCGTCGTTCGCGAGATCGTAAACAGCTTCTTAGAAAGGGGAAATCCCCCAAGGTCATTGCGCCACCCAATAGCAAGGTAGCGCAATGACACGACAAAATTTAGCCGTGCAAAGGACGCTTATCGACAGCCAAGCAGGCCTCGTGCATCACTTCGGACAAGCTAGGGTGCGCGTGAACAATGCGGGCAATGTCTTCACTGCTGGCCGAGAATTCCAGCGCAGTCACGGCTTCGGCAATCAGCTCCGAAGCCATGGGGCCAATGATGTGCACACCCAAAATACGGTCAGTCTTCGCACAGGCCAGCACTTTAACCGTACCAGCGGCTTGACCCAAGCCCAAAGCACGACCGTTGGCGGCAAAGCCAGACGTGCCTTTTTTGTAGTCCACCCCTGCGGCTTTAAGCTGCTCTTCGGTTTTGCCCACCCAAGCCAGCTCGGGGTGGGTGTAAATCACAAAGGGGATGTTGTTAAAGTCGATATGGGGCTTTTGACCGGCAATGCGCTCGGCCACGGCCACGCCTTCATCGCTGGCTTTGTGTGCCAACATCGGGCCACGCACCACGTCACCAATCGCCCAGACATTAGGCAGGTTGGTATGGCAGTGGTCATCCACCACGACAAAGCCGCGTTCGTCGATTTGCAAATTGACGGCTTCCGCGTTCAGGCCTTGGGTGTTGGGAACGCGACCAATCGAAATAATCAGCTTGTCTACCACCAGCTCACGGGCTTCGCCAGCAAGGGTGTATTTAACCGTCACCGCTTCGGCCGAGGCTTCAGTGGATTCGATTTTTACGCCATTGTGAATTACCAGACCGGTTTCTTTGGTCAGGGTTTTCAGGGCTTCTTTGGCGATTTGTTGGTCAACCATCGGCAAGAAGGTTTCGGCGGCTTCGAGCACGGTCACATCGGCACCCAGACGCTTCCACACGCTGCCCATTTCCAAGCCAATCACCCCCGCCCCAATCACACCCAAGCGGGCAGGGACTTCGGTCATGGACAAGGCACCGGCGTTATCCAGCACACGGACGTTGTCGATGGTGATGCCAGGCAAAGGGCGCGGCGTTGAGCCGGTCGCCACGATAACGTGGGTGGCTTCGATGACTTGGGTGGTTTCACCCTCGGTCACTTCAATTTGCCATTTTTCACCCTGCCGCCCAACAAACTTACCCAGACCGTGCAGGTTAGCGACCTTGTTCTTTTTGAACAGGAAAGCAATCCCGCCTGCGTTCTTGGTGATGATGCCGTTTTTGCGTGCCAACATCGCGGCGATGTCGATTTTCGCGCCTTCCACGGAGATGCCGTGGTTAGCAAACTCATGCTGCATCGCGTGGAAATTCTCAGACGATTGCAGCAGGGCTTTGGAGGGGATGCAACCAACGTTTAGGCAAGTGCCGCCCAAGCTGGGATTGCCTTCGGGGTTTTTAAACGCGTCAATACAGGCTGTGGTAAAGCCCAGCTGTGCCGCACGAATCGCAGCAACGTAACCGCCAGGGCCGCCACCAATCACAACAACATCAAAACTTTGGCTCATACAGTGTTCCTTGTGGGACAGTGCCATTGCCCCCGTTGCGTGCCAAACACGCCAACGGGGAACAAGGAAGATTAGAGGTCGAGAATCAGGCGAGCGGGGTCTTCGATGGCATCTTTAATCGCCACCAAGGACAACACGGCTTCGCGGCCATCAATGATGCGGTGGTCGTAGGATTGCGCCAGATACATCATCGGACGCGCGACGATTTGACCGTTTTCGACCACAGCCCGCTCTTTGGTGGCGTGCATCCCCAAAATCGCGCTTTGCGGTGGGTTGATAATCGGGGTGGACATCATCGAACCAAATGTCCCGCCGTTGGAGATGGTGTAAGTGCCGCCGGTCATTTCTTCCAGACCCAGCTTGCCTTCGCCCGCGCGTTTGCCGAAGTCAGCAATTTGCTTTTCGATGTCTGCCAAGGAGAGTTGGTCAGCATTACGGATGATAGGCACCACCAAACCGCGTGGGCTCCCGACTGCCACGCCGATGTCGAAGTAACCGTGGTAAACAATATCGGTACCATCTACCGAGGCATTCACAATCGGGTATTTCTTCAGCGCGTGCACAGCGGCCTTCACAAAGAAGCCCATAAAGCCCAGCTTCACGCCGTGTGCTTTCTCGAAGCGGTCTTTGTATAGGTTGCGCAAGTCCATCAGGGGCTTCATGTTGACTTCGTTAAACGTGGTCAAGATGGCATTGCTTTGTTGCGATTGCAGCAGACGCTCGGACACCACTTTACGCAAGCGAGTCATCGGCACGCGCTGTTCGGCACGGTCGCCCAAGGCAGCGACATTCAGCACAGGCGCAGCGGCTTTCGCAGGCGCGGCAGCAGCAGGCTTAGCCGCAGCCAACACGTCTTCTTTCAGAACACGACCATCACGGCCAGAGCCGGTGGTCAGGGTCACGCCGGTTTCAGCAGCCAATTTTTTGGCGGCAGGCATGGCGGCAGCACCCGCAGGCGCGGCTTCAGCGGCAGGTGCAGCAGCCGGTGCGGCTTCGGCAGCCACCGCAGCGGTGTCGATTTTGCCGATGATTTGCGAGGCGGTGACGGTATCGCCCGCCGCCACGCTCAATTCAACCAGCACACCTGCTTGAGGTGCAGGCAGCTCCAGCACAATTTTGTCGGTTTCGATGTCGGCGATGTTTTCATCACGCGCAACAGCCTGACCCACTTTTTTGTGCAGGGCAGCAATCGTACCTTCAGTGACAGATTCAGCGAATACGGGAATTTTAATTTCGATCAGCATAACGTCTCTCCAGTGGGGCGGCGGGAGTGCCGCCCTCACGCATGGTTTTTTTATTTAGCGAAGGTCACTGCGTCAGACAGCAAAGCTTTTAGTTGTGCTGTGTGCTTGGACATATACCCCACCGCTGGCGAAGCCGACGAAGGACGACCGGCGAACAACAAGGTTTGCTTGGTGCTGAGTAGATTTTCAAGGCGATGGCGGATTTGATACCACGCGCCTTGGTTTTTCGGCTCTTCTTGTGCCCACATGATTTCGGTCGCGTTGGGATACTGCGCCAATTCTGCCGCGAGTTGCTCGGTGGGGAAAGGATAGAGTTGTTCCAAACGCAAGATGGCCAGCTCACTGTTAGCCGCCTCGGTACGCGCTTTGACCAAGTCGTAATACACCTGACCGGCGCACAACAACACACGCTTCACTTGTTTTGCATCGATGTCAGCAGCGGCTTCGCTAATGACGGGCTTGAAGCCGTTGTCGGTCAGGTCGCTGAGTTCAGACAAGGAATCCTTCAGGCGCAACAAACGCTTGCTGAGCATAATGACCAAAGGCTTGCGATACGGCCGCAGCATTTGGCGACGCAGCACATGGAACATTTGTGCGGCGGTCGAAGGCATGATGACCTGAATATTGTGCTCGGCGCACAACTGCAGGTAACGCTCGACCCGTGCGGAGCTGTGCTCTGGACCTTGGCCATCGTAGCCGTGCGGCAAAATCATGGTCAGACCGCACAGGCGATCCCACTTGGTTTCGCCGGAGACGATAAATTGGTCAATCGCCACCTGTGCGCCGTTGGCAAAGTCACCAAACTGGGCTTCCCAAATCACCAGCTCGTCAGGCGAGGAGCAGGCATAACCGTACTCGTAAGCCAGCACGGCTTCTTCGTTCAAGATGGAGTCGATAACGAGGAATTCGGCTTGGTTGTCTGACAGATGACGCAGAGGCACATAGTTGCCTTGGTCCCAACGTTCGCGGTTTTGGTCATGCAAGACGGCGTGGCGATGGCTAAACGTGCCGCGACCCGAGTCTTCACCAGACAGACGGACACCGTAGCCATTTTCAACCAAGGAGGCATAGGCCAAGGTTTCGGCCATCCCCCAGTCAATCAACTGCTCGCCTGCGCCCATGGCACGACGTGCCACCAAGACTTTTTCCACAGTCGGGTGGAGCTTAAAGCCATCGGGGATTTGGGTGACTTTGTCCGCCAAACGCTTGATGTCGTTGGCTGGCAAGGTGGTGGTGGTGGGGTGCGCCCAGTGTGTGCCGAGGAATGGAGTCCAGTCGGTTTTGTGGGTGCGGGTATGGTTGGTAAGCACGGTTTGCTCGACGTGCTCGCCTTTGTCCAAGGCATCGCGATAGGCCGCAATCAGCCCTGCCGCTTCGTCCGCGCTGACCACGCCTTCGGCGACCAGACGCTCGGCGTACTTGGCTCGCACGCCAGGGTGCTGGGCGATTTTTTTATACATCATCGGCTGGGTCAACATCGGGTCATCGCCCTCGTTGTGGCCGAGCTTACGGAAGCACACCAAGTCAATCACGACATCGCGGTGGAATTCTTTGCGGAAGTCCATGGCGGCTTGCATGACATAGCAGACGGCTTCGGGGTCGTCGCCGTTGACGTGGAAAATCGGGGCTTCGACCATCTTGGCCACGTCGGTGCAATACAGCGTCGAGCGCATGTCACGCGTGTCGGACGTGGTAAAGCCCACTTGGTTGTTGACCACCAAGTGAATCGTGCCACCTGTGCCGTAGCCGCGTGTGCCAGACAGGTTAAACGTCCCTTGGTTGACACCCAAGCCGCCAAACGCGGAGTCGCCGTGAATCAACACAGGCAGGACTTGGCAACGCTCGTGGTCGCCACGACGCTGCTGACGCGCCCGCACCGAGCCTTCAACCACGGGGTTGACGATTTCGAGGTGGGAGGGATTAAACGCCAAGGACAGGTGGACGGGGCCATTGGGCGTGGGAATATCAGAGGAGAAGCCCATATGATATTTCACGTCGCCAGACGAACCTTTAATCGAATAGCGGCCTTCGAATTCGGCAAACAAATCGCCAGGCAGCTTGCCCAGTGTGTTGACCAATACGTTGAGGCGGCCACGGTGCGCCATGCCAATCACGATTTCTTGCACGCCATCACTGGCGCAGTTTTGAATCAGATGGTCGAGCGAGGCAATCATGCTTTCGCCGCCTTCGAGCGAGAAGCGTTTTTGACCGACGTACTTGGTATGCAGATAACGCTCTAGCGTTTCGGCAGCGGTCACTTGCTTCAGAATGCGCTTTTTGGTGTCGGCACTGTAACGGGGGGTAGACAGGTCAGCCTCAAACCGCTTCATCACCCACGACTTTTGTGCCGATTGGGTAATGTGCATGTATTCCACGCCAATATGGCCGCAGTAGGTTTGCTTGAGGTTGTTCAGGATTTCAGACAGGGGGAGCTTTTTTTGCTGCCCGACCAAAGAGCCCGTGTTGTATTGCACGGCCATGTCGGTATCCGACAGCCCGTGGGTTTTGGGGTCTAGCTCAGGGACGGGGGTTTGATCCATCCGCTTGAGGGGGTCGAGGTTGGCCCAGCGCGAGCCCAGCACACGGTATGCCGAAATAAGCTTCAGCACCGCGACTTGCTTTTGCATGGATTCCCAGTCGGTGCCTGTGCCTTGTGCTACGCCAGTCCGTGGCTGTTTAGCCAACTGAATGAACGACTCTTGAATCGGGTGATGCGGTACATCACGATCCGTCGCGCCAGGTAATTGCTGGAGCTTGTCAAAATAGTCGCGCCATTCGTCACTGACGGCATTGGCATCGGCGAGGTACTGTTCGTACAGTTCCTCGATAAAGGGGGCATTCCCACCAAACAGGTAGGATTGGTTTTGCTGTGTTTGCATCATGGTATCGACCCTTTGTTGACTGCTTGGTGCAGCGGGTACGAAAAGCGCCTTGCAGCGCGCCGGCGTTGTCTTCTCAGGGCAGCCGACGCCCAAAGGGCGTTTCATGCCTCGTTATTATGGTGTTTGCTGCATCGTGGTAGAGCGGCTGCGTGGTGCGTGCCTCGCAACAGTACGGCGGGTAAAACAAGGGCAGCGCGGCGAACCTTGCTGCCCTTGTGGTGTGACTTACTTACGGTTACCGACTTGCACATAATCGCGACGTACCGAACCCGTATAGAGCTGGCGTGGACGGCCAATCTTCATACCTGGGTCAGCGATCATTTCTGTCCAGTGGCTAATCCAGCCCACGGTACGCGCCAAGGCAAAGATAGGCGTGAACATGGAAACAGGGATGCCAATCGCAGACAACACGATGCCGGAATAGAAATCGACGTTTGGATACAGCTTGCGTTCGATGAAGTACGGGTCTTCAAGCGCAATCTTTTCCAGTGCCATGGCCAGCTTAAACTTAGGATCGTTGTGCAGGTTGAGTTCAGCCAGCACTTCGTCGCAAGTTTGCTTCATGATGGCGGCGCGTGGATCCATGTTTTTGTAAACACGGTGACCGAAGCCCATCAGCTTGTGGGTTTTGTCTTTTACGCCTTGCATAAACGCAGGCACGTTATCGACCGAGCCGATTTCGTCCAGCATTTTCAGCACAGCTTCGTTTGCGCCGCCGTGGGAAGGACCCCACAAGCACGCAACACCAGCAGCGATACAGGCAAAAGGATTAGCACCTGACGAACCCGCCAAACGCACGGTGGAGGTCGAGGCGTTTTGTTCGTGGTCAGCGTGCAGCACAAAGATGCGGTCTAGGGCGCGTGCCAACACGGGGTTGACTTTATATTCTTCGCACGGGGTGGAGAACATCATGTGCATGAAGTTCTCGGCGTAGCTCAGGCCATTCTTGGGGTAGCTGAAAGGCAGGCCACGGTTGTAGCGGTAAGCTTGTGCGGCAATGTTAGGAATCTTGGCAATCAGGCGATGTGCCGAGACTTCACGATGGTGGGCATCGTTGATGTCCAGCGAATCGTGGTAGAACGCGGACAAAGCACCCACCACAGCCACCATCACGGCCATAGGATGTGCATCGCGGCGGAAGCCTTTGAAGAACGAGGTAATCTGATCATTCAGCATGTTGTGATGCAGAATGGTACTCTCGAACGTTTCTTTTTGCTCGGCGGTCGGCAGTTCGCCATTCAACAACAGGTAGCAGGTTTCCAAGAAGTCGGAATGCTCGGCCAGTTGTTCGATAGGGTAGCCACGGTAGTACAGCTCGCCCACATCACCGTCAATAAAGGTGATTTTGGATTCGCAAGCGGAAGTCGCCAGGAAGCCAGGGTCAAAAGTGAACATGCCGGTTTTGGCAAAGCTGCGGATATCAACAACATCCGGCCCCAGCGTGCCTTCCATGACGGGGAAGTCGATGGTCTTGTTTTCTTCGCCGTAGGTCAGCGTGACTTTGCGGTTATTTTCCAACGTAATACTCCCAGGTATAGGTTTGAGAGCACCCCTTCTGGCACCGCCAGCGGGGTGTCTTTGTTATGCACAGTTATGCACGACGCAGTCGGTCAATGATGGGCTGAAGGTGGGGCACATCGGCTTCGACTTTGGCGTTAACGAGGTCGAGCAGGTCATTGTCTTCCCAAGTTAACAGTTCGCGGTAAGCGGCGAGCTCCTCAAAAGACAGCGTATCGAAATCGCTGTTGAGGAAGCGTTCAATGATGATGTCGAGCTCTAACAAACCACGTCGGGATCGCCAACGCATTCGTTTAAGCTCAATCTCATCGAACGGGCGCACGGTCTCGCTCATACTGCGCGACGCACCATCAGGTCTTTAATCTTCCCAATTGCCTTGGTGGGATTCAGACCCTTAGGACACACGTCCACGCAGTTCATGATGGTATGGCAACGGAAGAGCCGGTAAGGGTCTTCGAGGTTATCCAGACGCTCATTGGTGATAAGGTCGCGGGTGTCCGCGATAAAGCGGTAAGCCGCCAGCAAGCCCGCAGGGCCGACAAATTTGTCAGGATTCCACCAGAAAGACGGGCAAGATGTGGTGCAGCACGCGCACAAGATGCACTCGTACAGACCATCAATCTCTTTGCGGTCTTCTGGTGACTGCAGACGCTCACGTTCAGGCGCGGGGGTGTCGTTCACGACATACGGCTTGATAGAGTGATACTGCTTGAAGAACTGGGTCATATCGACGACCAAGTCACGAATCACCGGCAAACCAGGCAGGGGACGCAGCGTAATCGGCTGGCTCAAGCTACGGAGGTCAGTCACGCAAGCCAGACCGTTTTTGCCGTTGATATTCATGGCATCAGAGCCACAAATACCTTCGCGGCAAGAACGGCGGAAAGACAAGGTGTCATCGACCGCTTTAAGTTTAACCAGCGCATCTAGCAATTTCACGTCAGTGGCAGAAACGTCCACTTCGATGTCTTGCATATACGGCTTGTCGTCTTTATCGGGATCGTAGCGGTAAAGGGAAAAACGAATTTTTTGCATAGTTCAGTCTCCGTGCCGCTTAGAAGGTGCGCTTGACCGGCGGGATGTAATCCACCGACAACGGCTTGGTATGGACGGCCTTGTAGGTCAGGCTGCGGTCGCCGCCGTAATACAGGGTGTGCTTCATCCATTCGTCGTCATGGCGGTCTGGGAAGTCATCGTGTGCATGAGCACCGCGCGATTCTTTGCGTGCTTCGGCAGAGATGAGGGTCGCCACAGCGATTTCGATCAAATTATCGACTTCAAGGGCTTCGATACGTGCGGTGTTCCAAACCTTAGACTTGTCTTTGATTTGGGTGCGTTTGACACGCTCAGCCACTTGCTTGATTTCTTCTACGCCCAACGCGAGGTTGGCAGAGTTACGGAACACGCCCGCGCGGGCTTGCACTGTGCGCTGCATGGCGTTCCGCACATCGGCCACTTCTTCGCCACCGGTTTGGTTTTCGAGGCGTGCAATCCGTGCCAAGGCTTGGTCAGCGGCGTTGGCAGGCAACGGCTTCCATGTTGGCATTTCGGAGCGGATGTATTCAACCATGCTGTCGCCAGCCGATTTACCAAACACCACCAAGTCGAGCAGGGAGTTAGTACCCAAGCGGTTTGCGCCGTGCACAGAAGCACAGGCACATTCACCGGCTGCGTAGAAACCATTGACGCGGGATTCCATGTCGCCGTTTTTCGGGGCAACCACTTCGCCACGGTAGTTGGTCGGAATACCGCCCATCATGTAGTGGCAGGTTGGAATCACGGGGATAGGCTGCTTGATAGGGTCAACGCCAGCAAACTTGATAGCGATTTCGCGGATACCAGGCAGACGTTGGTTGATGATTTCTGGGCCGAGGTGGTCCAGCTTCAACAACACATGGTCTTTGTTAGGGCCGCAACCACGACCTTCTAGCACTTCCAATTCCATAGAACGGGAAACGAAGTCGCGTGGTGCCAAATCTTTCAGGTTAGGCGCGTAACGTTCCATGAAACGCTCGCCCTTGTCGTTCAGCAAAATACCGCCTTCGCCGCGCACACCTTCGGTAATCAGCACGCCCGCACCGGCTACGCCAGTAGGGTGGAATTGCCAGAACTCCATGTCTTCCAATGGAATGCCTGCACGCACGGTCATGCCCAAGCCATCACCGGTATTGATGAAGGCATTGGTCGAGGCTGCGTAAATACGACCCGCACCGCCAGTGGCAAACAACACGGCCTTAGAATGGAAAATCGAGATTTCGCCGGTTTCCATTTCAAGGGCGGTTACGCCTACCACATCACCATCGGCATCACGAATCAGGTCAAGTGCCATCCATTCAATAAAGAATTGGGTGTTGGCACGGACGTTACGCTGATACAGGGTGTGGAGCATGGCGTGACCGGTACGGTCAGCTGCCGCGCACGCACGTTGCACAGGGTTTTTGCCGTTGTGCTGGGTGAGATCGGAAGAGCGTCGTGTAGGGAAAGAGTGTCTTCGCCTGTGT
>ERZ650306.383-NODE-383-length-27063-cov-8.561722_pt1 | contig 27063 bp, 20 predicted proteins | sample MGYA00376242_ERZ650306 | MGnify/ENA primary metagenome ERZ650306 (study PRJEB26733, sample SAMN07839244) | wastewater metagenome | biome: urban; feature: wastewater treatment plant; material: waste water | place: USA: North Carolina | collected 2016-03-31 ... | reverse complement strand
CTTTAATATTCGGGAATTTTTCTTTCAAAACAGAAGCTACACCTGTAATGTGACCGCCTGTTCCTACACCTGTAATTACATAATCTAAACCATCTGGAAAATCCGCTAAAATCTCTTGTGCTGTAGTTTTTTTGTGAACTTCAACATTTGCCTGATTGCTAAATTGCGATGGCGACCAAGCATTTGGAGTATTCGCAACCAATTCTGCAGCTCTTTCAATAGCGCCTTTCATTCCTTTTTCGCGAGGAGTAAGATCAAATTCTGCACCGTAGATTTCCATTAATTTTCTACGCTCAACACTCATAGATTCTGGCATTACTAAGATTACTTTGTAACCTTTTACCGCTCCTACTAATGCCAAACCAATCCCTGTATTACCAGAAGTAGGTTCTATAATTACGCTATCTGGTTTTAACAATCCTTTTGCTTCTGCATCTTCTATCATTGCAAGCGCAATACGATCTTTGATGCTGTTGCCGGGATTTGTTCTTTCTAATTTGATGAAAACATTTTTGTTGCCAAATAATTTATTAATTTTTACGACTGGCGTGTTTCCGATGGTTTCTAAAATGTTACTTGCTTTCATATTTTATATTTTTCTATTTTTTTGAAATTTGGATTTTTATTTCATAGGGCTTCACCCTATGCTGTTATATTTCGCCACTTCGTGGCTTACAAATGTTTTCTATAAAAACATTAAAGCTCCTACCGTATTAAAACTGGTTTCGTCTATCAAAATAGCACTTCCCGATTTTGGATTTTTCTCAAAAGTATCGTAGTACAGTGGCTGACTGGTTTTTAACGTAACTTGTGCAATATCATTGAGTTGAACTGCATCTCCGTCTGTAAATTGCCATTGATTAACGTTCCATTTTCTATTAATTTGTTGAACTTTTACTCTCACATTTTTGAATCTGTGCTGAAGCAAATACGTTTTACCAACTTGTAATGAATTGTTATCTAACCAAGAAATCCAAGTATTGATTTGATTGTCTTCTTTTGGCAATTGATGGCTAAGAACCACGGTATCTCCACGGCTGATGTCTATATCATTTTCGAAATGTAAAACTACATTATCACCAGCTACTACTTCCGAAACTTCTTTTAAATCTTTTTCTATTTTAACCAAAGTGGTTTCAATTTTAGCAGGCAAAATGGTTACTTTGTCACCAACTTTATAGCTTCCGCTTAGGATTTGTCCGGCATAACCTCTGTAATCGTGGTTGTCTTCATCTTTTGGTCTAATTACCCATTGCACTTGGAATCTTGCTTCTAAATCTTCCGTTCCGTCTAATTCTACAGATTCTAAAGTTTGAAGAATAGATTTTCCGTTGTACCAAGGTGTATTTTCAGAAGTTGTAACTACGTTATCTCCCACCAATGCACTTACCGGAATGTAGATAATTTCGTTGTAATTGAGTTCAGATTTTATGGCTTCGAAATCATTTTTAATTTGATTAAAAACTTCTTCAGAATAATTTAATAAATCAATTTTATTAATCGCGATAATTGCTTTTTTAATTCCCATTAAAGAGCCAACACTTGCGTGTCTTTTGGTTTGGTCTGTAATCCCATTTCTGGCATCTACCAAAACAATGATTAAATCTGAGTTGGAAGCTCCTGTAATCATATTTCTGGTATATTGTTCGTGACCAGGCGCATCTGCAATGATAAATTTTCTTTTAGAAGTAGAGAAATATTTGTACGCAACATCAATGGTAATCCCTTGTTCGCGCTCTGCTCTAAGACCATCTGTGATAAGAGACAAATCTATATCTACGCCTTCTTGCTTGGTTTGTTTTTGTAAAACGCCCAATTGGTCTGTATGTATGCTGTCAGAATCATATAGAAGCCTTCCAATCAAAGTACTTTTTCCATCATCTACATTTCCTGCGGTTATAAATCTTAATGTATTCATTTTTTTATGAGTTTCGAGTTTCGTGATACGAGTTTCGATTTAATTATTAATTTAAAATTTCGAATGTTTGATATTAAAAATACCCTTGTTTTTTACGATCTTCCATTGCAGCTTCCGAAAGTTGATCATCTAATCTTGTTTGTCCTCTTTCGCTAATTCTGGTTTGAATAATATCTTCAATAATATCATCAATAGTAGAAGCTTCAGAAGGCACAGCTGCTGTACAAGTCATATCTCCAACTGTTCTGTATCTTACTTTTTCAATCACGACTTCGTCTCCTTCTTGAGGTTGAATAAACGCTGACGTAGCCACTAATTTATCTTGAAATTTGATACATTCTCTATCGTGAGAGAAATATAAATTCGGCAATTCTATGTTGTATTTTTTGATATAATTCCAGATGTCTAATTCAGTCCAATTGCTGATTGGGAAAACTCTTACATTATGACCTTTTTGCACTTTTCCGTTGAGGATATTCCAAAGTTCTGGTCTTTGAAGTTTTGGGTCCCAAGCTCCGAAATCGTCTCTTACAGAGAAAATTCTTTCTTTAGCTCTGGCTTTTTCTTCGTCTCTTCTTGCACCTCCAATGCACGCATCAAATTCATTTTCTTCAATTGTATCTAAAAGTGTATAAGTTTGTAGAGAATTTCTAGAAGGAAATCTACCACCTGTTTCTTTTAAATTATATTTTTTGATGCTGTCTTCTACATAACCCACTACCAATTTTTCGCCAATTTTCTCTACCAATTCATCTCTAAATTGTATTGCTTCTGGAAAATTATGACCTGTGTCTATATGTACCAAAGGAAAAGGAAATTTGCCCGGACGAAACGCCTTCAAGGCTAAATGTACCAAAACGATGGAATCTTTACCACCCGAGAAAAGCAAAGCAGGTTTTTCAAACTGTGCTGCTGTTTCTCTTAAGATATAAATTGCTTCGTTTTCTAATTGTTCTAAATAATCTACTGTATTGCTCATTTTAATTTTTTTCTGCATTTATTTATGTAAACCACATTCTTTTTTAGATTGATCTTCCCACCACCATCTTCCAGCTCGGAAATCTTCTCCTTCTTTTACGGCTCTGGTGCAAGGTGCACAACCAATACTAATGAAACCTTTGTGATGAAGCGTGTTATACGGAACACCTTTTTTCTGTAAATATGCTACCACTTCTTCGGTTGACCAGTTCATCAAAGGATTAAATTTGTATAATTGATGCGCTTCATCCCACTCTATCAATTTCATTGTTTGTCTATTGGGCGATTGCTCTGCTCTAAGACCTGTAATCCAAACATTTGCATCTTGTAAAGCTCTATTTAATGGTTGAACTTTTCTAATATTGCAACATTCTTTTCTTAAATCTACACTGTTATAAAAACCATTAATTCCGTTGTCTGAAACATATTTTTCTATGGTTACAGCTTCTGGATAAAAAGGTTTTATCTTGTTGCCATATTTAAGGTTAGATTTATCCCAAACTTCATAAGTTTCTGGGAAAAGTCTGCCAGTGTCTAATGTAAAAACCTCTATATTTTCTAGTTTATTGCTAAAAATTTCGTTGGTTATTACTTGGTCTTCAATACCAAAACTGGTAGAAAAAACAATTTTTCCTTTTAGCTGTTCATTCAGGATTTGCAAATTTTCCTGAACTGAATTGTCCTCATTGAGTAATTTTAATACTTCTTCCATACTATTTTTTCAAAAAAAATGACCTCTTGAAACCAAGAAGCCAATATTTATTTATAATCACAATAATTTTATACTATAGACCATAAGAAATATGAGCTTCCAAAGAAACTTTACAACAACAAACCATCATACACATCGCTGTGAAGCCGTATTTTGGATTATTAAAAGTAAATTTTTTTGTATTCATTTCGTTTCTAATTTCTATTTTCTCAATTTCCGTGTAAAATTACTAATTTTTAAAACAAAAAAGACTCCTTAATCATTAAAATTAAGGAGTCTTTCTTGAAAATATTTTTTGTTAAATCTATATCAAAATAAGAAGTTCTCCTCTAGTGAAGAGAGCAACAACATACTGCGATATTTGATATAACTTGTTTCATTTTCGTGTTGCAAATATATAATTAATTTTAAACAAAACAATATTTCTTTAAAAATTTTCATAATTAATATAACATTTCATTACCAAAAGTATAAATTAAGAAATTATAAAAAGACTCTGGAAGCACTCTATTTAAAGGTAATTTTATATCATAATTTACACATTTTTAAGCTAAAAATTTTCATCAAAAAATTTACTTTTGATTTTATGATTAAATTCATATCTACTAAAAATTGCCTTTTTAGAATTGTAAATTTGCAAAAATTAAGGTAGAAGATGGAAAAAACATTGGCTTTTGGCGAAAAAAATTACAATTATTACAGTGCTTATCTTAGAAATAAATATGATGGGCAAAAGGTATATAAAGTGATTGTAGATGCTGGTTTTACCTGCCCAAACCGAGATGGAAGCAAAGGTTACGGTGGTTGCGCCTATTGTAATACCGATTCTTTTACGCCTGTTTCAAGAAATTTAGAAACTTTTAGAGAGCAAATTTCTTACAGTATGGAACGTGCTGCCAAAAATTATGGCGCAGAAAAATTTATTATTTATTTTCAGCCTAATACCAATACTTATGCACCTGTAGAAGAACTCAAATTTTTATACGATGAAGCTTTGAAAATTAATCGAGAAAAAATTGTAGGACTTTCTGTAGGAACCAGACCAGATTGTATAGACGAAGAAAAAATTGCGCTTCTAGAAAGTTATAAAAAACAAGGTCTAGAGGTAGATTTGGAAATGGGAATGGAATCTATCTACGATGAAACTTTGACAGAAATCAACAGAGGTTGCAGTCATCAAGAGTTTGTAGATGCTATGAAATTACTAGAAAATTCTACTCTAGATATTTGCATACATACCATTTTGGGATTTCCCAATGAAACCAAAGAAATGATGCTGAAATATGTGGATGAACTGAACCGATTTTCTAAAATTAATTTTGTAAAATTTCATCATCTTCATATTGTGGAAGGTTCTATTTTGGGGGTAAAATACAAAAGAAATCCTTTTAAGCTCTTCAGTATAGAAGAATACACCGATTTGCTTTGCGAAATTTTACCAAAATTAAGACCAGACATTGTAATCCAAAGATTGTTTGGATTGTCTGATTTAGAAATGCTAATTGCTCCTAATTGGAATCTAAAAAAGTCTCAAATTCAAAATTTTATAGATGCTGAAATTGAAAAAAGAGGAGTAATACAAGGCAGCGAATACTCAAAAAAAGAAGCACTTTTGTAAGTACTTCTTTGTAAAATTATTGTTCTATGCTTTCGCTCATCCATTTTAGCTTGTTGTAGCTTTTAATGACTTTCGCTTTTAGATTGATGAGTTTTTCCTGAGCATCTATCTTTTTATTTTCTCTAGAATTGATTAAAAATATCGAACTTTCACCATTTTCAAATCTTATTTCTTCGGCTTTTAGAAGTTTTTCATAATTGTTAAGATTTTGTTCTGCCAAAGAAATTTGTTCATTATAGTTTTCTACTTCTTGTTGATACGATATTGTTTTTATCATCAATTCATTTTCCTTTACCTTAATATCTTGTTGGTTCTGAAGCAGTTTCAGTTTTGCTTGTTCATAATCTGCTCTTGCTCCTCTTAAGAAAACCGGAATCTCCAATTTCAGACCATATTGAAAATTATTGTCAAACAAAGGCAACATCTGCGCATTTTTATTTTCTTTATTGAAAAACTGATAACTGAAGTCTATTTTGGGTAAAAAACTTTGCCATTTCAGCTTCTTTTCGCTTTCTAAAATATTATTTTTAAAAGCATAATATTTCAAAAATTGAGAATTAATAAGGTTTTCTTTATTCAATTTCTGAGCAAGAAACAGATAATCATTCGTAATTTCTGTATTCATTTTTTCGGAAGGAAAAATGGGTGCTTTAATTTCATAAAATTCTAAATTATCTTGCCAAAGATACCATTGCAAATCTTGGGTGCTTTTTACAAAATTAAGATAAGCTTCTTTCTCTTGAATTTGGAAACTTTGCAACTGAGATTCTGCTTCTACCGTATCTATTGCAGCTCTTTCGCCATAAGAAAATGTCTTTTTAATGAATTCAAAACGTTTTTTATTAAGTTCTACGTTTTTCTTTTGAAGTTTTAAAACCTCATAATTTTTCACCCATTCCCAATAAGTATTTTCTGCATCTAAAAGCAGCTCGTTGCTTAGAATAATTTGTTCTGCACGCGTCATTTTTTGTGCTAATTTTGCTTGGTCTAGTACAGCTCTCCTTTTGTCATACCAAAGATTTTTAGCTAACGGAATAGTCACTCCATAGTTGTAAAGACCACCTTTGGTATCACTGGTATTCAGTTTATCACCAGAGAGATAATTATAACCACCATTTATTTCAATTCCGTACCAAGTTGGGATACCCAATTCTACGTTTTTCTGAGTATAATAATGTAAATTATCAATGTCTTTTTCACCCAATTTAGCATTCAAAACAGGGTCGAAATTACCTCTAGCTTTAGAAATTTCTGCTTCAGCTATCTTGTTTTGCAGTTGATACTTTTTGAGTACAGGATGGTAATTTTTAACAATATTCAAAAATTCATTTTTAGACAAAAGCAAAGAATCTTGCGCTTGCAAAAAAGAGGAAATCATCACCAAAAGTGTTAAAAATATTTTACTTCTTCTTTTCATCTTTTGCATTTTTTACCACATAATAATCAGGCGGAAAACCATTAATATTTCGCCATATTTCGTACCAAATTGGCACATCATTTAAGATAGCAATTCCTTGTACACCAGTTCCCATCATAATTTTAGGAGGCCAAGGTTTATCATTTTTATCTTGTATTACCAATGCTTTGAACATTCCGTTTGCACTAATATTACTTTCTACTGCAATTATTCTCCCTTTAAAAGTGCCATAGCTGCTAGTAGGCCAACCCGAGAAAACAATCGCAGGAAAACCATCAAAAATACAAGTTACAGATTGCCCTTCTTTAATCAAAGGTAAATCTACAGGTTTTATGTAAAATTCTACGGCATAATCTACTTTGGTTGGGACAATCATACCTATGCTTTCTCCATCTTTTAGAATTTCGCCAATTCCGGCTTTATTGATTTGCGTAACTTGTCCGTCTTGCGAGGCAATAATGTAGTACAAACCTTTTCGCATTTTATAATTGGTAATTTGATTTTGAAGTTTGGCAATTTCGCCAGAGTTTCCTTCAATCTGACCAAGTGCTTGGTAGCGGTCACCTTCTATTTTGCTAATTTTTTCTGTATATTCTTGTATAGCCGCATTTTGCTCAATCTGTGTATTGAGAATTTCTTGTCTGGTCTGCGCTACTTTGTTCTCTGCCGAAGTTTTTTTAGCTATTGTATTTTGGTAAGAAGCACTTCTTTGCTGGAATTGCGTAAGAGAAACCAAACCTTCGTCGTACATTTTCTTTTGTCTGTTAAATTGATCTTCGCTTAGTTTCAGTTCGTTTTTAACTGCCATCAACTCTGCTTCTTCTGCTGTTAATTTGTTATTTAATTGACCTACTTTATTCTTTAACTGACTGATTTTCAAATCTAATGAACTATCTAATGCATTTAATTGAGAATTGGTAGTTTTTACCTTTGCAGAATAGTAATCGCCTACCCCTTTTTTGGCAGACATTTGTTGCTCTGTGCGCTCTACCAAAAGTGGATCAAAATATTCGTCTTTAATTTCGGAAATTTGAAGAATGGTATCTCCTTTTTTCACAAAATCACCATTTTTAACAAACCATTTTACAATTTTACCAGGAATAGGAGAATTAAGCTGTTGCGGGCGCTGCTCTTGATAGAGAGAACTCACGTTACCCGTAAGAGAAATATTTTGGGTCCAAGGTAGAAATAACCCCAAAATAAGAACAGCCATAGAAATCCAAAACCACTTTTTAACATTTGTTTTTCTGTGGATTAAATATATTTTATCTTCTGATTGATATTTCATTTTAAGAATTATTTTTTAGATTGAACACTTCCGTTTGCTAAGTATAAATGATGGTCTGCCTGAGAAATAAAGTCTTCTTCTTTGGTAACCATTACAATATTTCTGTGGGATGACATTTTTTGTAAATATTCCCAAATTTTAATTTTTAAACTTTCATTTAGCCCTTCGAAAGGATCTTCCAAAATCAATAATCTTGTTTTGCCTAAAAAAGCTCTCAATAATAGAATCATTTTTTTGGAACTGTAAGAAAGTTGACTATCTGTCTCACTTATTTCGGTGTAATATCCGTTACTAAAATATTCTGTAAAATTATCTACACCCAATTCTTCCGCCGTTTTTGTAATATCTTCTGCAGTAACATCTGGATTAGAAATTTGTATATTTTGCATTACTGTACCTTTTATAACACCTACATCATTCAGATAAATCCCAATTTGGTTTCGGAAAATATTTTTATTGATGTTATTAAATGGCGTTTTATCATAGAGAATTTTACCTAGAGTAGGTTCATAAAAACCGGCAAAAAGGTTCATCAAAACACTTTTACCAGCTCCTAAACTTCCAGAAATAGCTGTTATAGAATTAGGTTTAATTTTAAAATTTACGTCTGTTAAGATAGGAAGAGAATCTCCTAGTGAAACACCAACTTCTTTAAATTCAATCTCAAAGCCATTTTGGGTGTCTCTAAGGCTTATTTCGCCATTATTCTCTTCTGGTAAATCCAAAACTTTTGATAGTTTTACCATAGAAGTAATCATATCATAGTAGCTTTCTAAATTTTTAATTAGTTTTTCTACGGCAGACATAATCATAATTACTACAATTTCTGTTGCAATAAACGCCCCAATATTAAGTTGCTGATTGAGTAATAGATAAGTTGCAATTGCCAACATCGTAAGGATGATTACAACCTTGAAAAATATAATGGTCTTATATTGAAAATACAGCACTCTGAAATGTGATGTTCTGTGTTCTAAATATTCTTCTACCAAACTATCTGTCTCTTGGAGGTGCATTTGCGTAGCCGAATTATTTTTAAAGGTTTTCACCGAACCTGCTATATCTTCTAGCCAAGAAGCGACTGCATATTTTTTATCACTTTCTTCTAAACTAGATGCTATACCTTGCTCCATTGTAATTCTAAATATAAAAATTACTCCTAACAATACAATTAAACCAAAAATTAAAAACCAAGGATGATAAAAAGACAACAATATAATCCCGAAAAATATCTGAATAATTGCTGTAGGTATATCTAATAAAATTTTGGAAATCCCTTTTTGTAAATTGGGCATATCAAAAAATCTATTCACCAATTCTGGCAAGAAATATTTATTAATTTTAGTAAGGTTAAGCTTTGGTAGTTTTTCGGCAAAAGCTATAGAATATTCTACAAAAATTTTTTGTTGAATTTTTTCAATAATCTGCATTACTTTTAGTCTAAAAAAGCCTACCAACCAAGTTCCTACTACTACCAAAGCAATAAGCAAATATATAGAAGTTACCATAGTAGCTCCCATTGCGTAACTGATAATTGCCTGAATACCAAGTGGTAAACTCAATTGAACCAAACCACTGAAAACAGCATAAAATAAATATTTCCTACATCTTTTCGCTCTTTGGTAATGTATTTAAAAAGTTTGAGACCTTGTTCTTTATAGTTTTTGTTTGCCATATTCTATGATTTTATTTTAAGACACTGAAAAGTAATTGATTCAAATAACTAAGCACATAAGCATTATGATGAATCTTCTCTGGATTATCTGTTAATCTATTAAGATGTTCACTAAAAAACCTTTGGCTATGAGATGTTTCTAATAAAGTGCTTGCCAATGAATTCGGGAATTCATAATCTGGCTGAAACTCTTTTATTATTTTCGAGATATAAAAACAATAATTTTTAAGTGGCGTATAGGCCAAATCATTATTAATTATATCTACTTCTTTTACCAAATATGCTTTGCTACTTTCCGAAATTACAATTGCATTAAGGTAATCTAAATTAAAATCTAATAAATTATCTTCTGGGATAAAGTTATAGGTTATAATCTCTAAAACCAATTCTAATTTTTCTTTAGAATTTTTTACGTTTGACAATCTCATTTTGGTTAGAAATTCCAAATATTGCCAATACCAACTCATAATGTAGAGCAGCAATTTGTGCTTACTAGAAAAATACCTATAAATGGTGGCTTCAGTAGTATTGATTTCTTGCGCTAGCTTCTTAAATGTAAACTGCTCAAAACCAATACCATAAATCAAATCAATTGATTTTGCTACAATTGCTTTACCTATAGTACTTCCTTCTGGATCCTTCAGAAAAAGAGACTGATTTACTTTAAATTTTAATTGAAATTCCATAATGTAAAACTTGAAGACAAAAATAGCACCATTTTTAACAATAACTAAATTTATATTATCTATAATAGTTATATAACAAAACATAATAGTAATACTATTAATTAATAATAAAAAAAGACTTCTCATTTCTGAGAAGTCCCACTAAAAATGTATCAAAATTGATTTTATTGAAGAGAAAACTTTAGTTTCGTTTTAATATCAGAAGAAGAATTACCAATAAGTACTTCGAAATCTCCCGGTTCTGCTACCCAATCGTGTTTTACCGGGTCAAAGAAACTCAATGCTGATTTATCTACCGTAATACTTACTTCTTTGGTTTCGCCAGGTTTTAAATTTACTTTTTCGAAACCTTTTAATTCTTTTGTTGGTCTTGGCAAAGAAGACTTCAAATCGCTAATGTACAACTGCACTACTTCTGCCCCTTCTCTATTTCCTGTATTTTTTACAGAAACTGTAAAGGTAATTTTGTCATCTTTTGAAATTTTGGTTTTATCAGCTTTTACTTTTCCAAACTCAAAAGTGGTATAACTTAAACCGTGACCAAAACTAAACAAAGGTTTTATGTTTTTAGTATCGTGCCATCTGTAGCCAACAAAAATACCTTCGTTGTATTTAATATTTATAGGATTATTTTTGTCTTTTCCTTTTCCAGCAGCAATTTCTTCTTTATTACCAGGGAATTCTCCCAATTTATGAGCGCCATTATCTTCTAATTTTACAGGGAAAGAAAATGGTAATTTACCAGAAGGATTTGCATCTCCTGCCAAAACTGAAGCCAATGCATTACCTGCTTCGGAACCCAAATACCAAGTTTGTAAAATGGAAGGAACTTCTTTTACCCAAGGCATAGAAACGGCGTTTCCAGTGATTAAAACAACAGCCAAATTTTTATTTGCTTTAGCCAAAGAAGAGATTAATAAATCTTGATTGTACGGTAAAGAAAGACTTTTTCTGTCTGCTCCTTCACTATCTTGGAATTCACTTTTATTAAGACCACCTACAAAAACTACGAAATCTGCAGATTTGGCTACTTTTACCGCTTCGTCTATTAATTCTTTTTCAGAGCGATTGTCTTTAAGGTTTTGACCTGTAACTACACCGTTGTATTCACCTCCCGGATCACCTACATAACCTCTAGCAAAGACAATTTCAGCATCTTTACCAAAACGTTTTTTAATTCCGTCTAAAGGTAAAGTTTCATATTTTACTTTAAGAGAAGAGCTACCACCACCTACAGTCATCATTTTAACAGCATTCTCACCAATTACAGCAATTTTTTTAGTTTTATTAAGGTTTATTGGTAAAGTTCCGTTTTGATTTTGAAGCAAAACAATCCCTTCCTCTCCTATTTTTCTAGCTGCTTCTACATGCTCTGCCGAAGCTACAGAGCCCAAAGGTCTGTTTTTATTAAGTGTTGTATGGAAAGCTAATCTCAATAATCTTCTTACTTTATCATCTAACTCTTTAGTTCCTACTTTGCCTGAAAGAATCATTTGTTTATAAGGATTGGCTAAATAATAATTATCATACGCATTTTTAGTTCCAGCAGCTAAACCATCTGTCCAAGTTCCAAATTCTAAATCTAATCCATTAAAAATAGCTTGTTTAGTATCTGAAGCAGCGCCCCAATCTGAAATTACCACACCTTTATACCCCCATTCTCCTTTTAAAATATCATTAATTAAGTATTGATTATGAGTTGCATACTGTCCTTTATACAAATCATAAGCTCCCATTATCGTCCAACTATCCCCATCTTGTACAGCAGCTTTAAAAGGAGGAAGATAAATTTCGTACAAAGTTCTATCATCTACAATAACATTACTTGTATGTCTGTATGTTTCTTGGTTGTTGAGCGCATAATGCTTTACACAAGCAGCTACACCGTTAGATTGCAAACCTTTGATGTAAGGAACCACCATTTGAGAAGTTAAAAAAGGATCTTCGCCCATATATTCAAAGTTTCTTCCATTAAGTGGCGTTCTATAAATATTTACACCAGGCCCTAATAAAATATCTTTTCTTCTGTAACGTGCCTCTTCGCCAAGAGAAACGCCATAAATTTTAGACATATTTCTATTCCAAGTTGCAGAAAGTGCGGTAAGTGCAGGGTATGCAATAATAGAATCATTCGTCCATCCTGCTTGATCCCATTCGTCCCATTTTACTTCTGGGCGTACACCGTGAGGTCCATCTGTAGTCCAAAATTCAGGAATCCCTAATCTGGGAACACCTGGCGAACTAAACTTAGATTGCGCATGAATCATGGCAATTTTTTCGTCTAAAGTCATCTTAGAAAGTGCATTTTCTACACGTTCTTCTATTGGTTTAGAATCATCTAAATAAATTGGTTTTGCTTGCTGAGCATTGCTCATTGCAGAAAAAGCAAACATAGCTAAGTATATTATTCTACGATACATCTTTGATTAATTTAAAAGATTTTTACAAATATACAAATTTATTGTCTCAAAATGAGGTTTTATAAATTTTATTCAAAAAAAATCCTGTTACAAGACAAGAACAGGATACAAATTATTTTAAATCAATAAGATAATCATCATTAAAAACAAGAAATCCTTCTTCTATTTTTTCAGGATGTTCTGTAAAACCTTTTAATTTTGAAGTTTTACCTCTTATAATTAAATCCTGAATTTGTTTCTCCGAAAGTTTTTTGCCAAAAACCTGAAAAGGAACTTTAAAACCACATGCTTTGAATTCTTTACAACCAATTGCCGTTTTACCTTTCATTAAATGATTGGTTTTACATTTCGGGCAAGTAATTTCTTCCCAAACTATTTCAGATTTTTTGGGTTCTTTTTTTTCTTTAGGTTCAGTTTTTACAGGTTTCTCTTCTTTCCAAGAAATCGCTTTTCCTCTACTGTCAATTACTTTTTTGGTGAGTTGAGTTACCATTTCTATCAACTCGTCTTTGAAATTTTGTGCTTCGTATTCGCCTTTTTCAATTTTTCGGAGTTTTTGTTCCCATTCTCCTGTTAGTTCTGCACTTTTCAGCAATTCATCTTCAATCGTATCAATTAAATCAATACCAGTTTGCGTAGCAATTAAATTTTTACGTTTTTTCTCGATGTATTTTCGTTTAAAAAGCGTTTCAATGATATTGGCTCTTGTAGAAGGCCTTCCTATTCCGTTATTTTTCAAAAGTTCACGCAATTCCTCATCTTCCACTTGTCTTCCTGCAGTTTCCATTGCTCTTAGAAGCGTAGCTTCGGTGTAAGGTTTTGGCGGAGTAGTTCTTCCTTGATGAATGAAAGGTTCGTGTTCTCCTTTTTCGCCTACTTTAAATTCTGGAATCAATTGTTCTTCGTCTTTGTCTTCTTTCTCGTCCTTTTCTGTATTATTTTTAGAATCTTTGGCATAAACAGCACGCCAACCTGGTTCTAAAATTTGTTTACCCGAAGCTTTGAAATTAATGGTTCCTACTTGTCCTTCAACCAAAGTATTAGAAATTTTACATTCAGGATAAAAAACCGCAATAAAACGTTTTGCCACCAAATCATACACCAATTTTTCTTCTCTGCTCAGATTAGAAGTTGGCGGAATTTCGGTAGGAATTATCGCGTGGTGATCTGTTACTTTAGCATCATCAAAAACCGTTTTAGATTTTGGAATTGGCGCTTCTAAAAGAGGAGCAATTAAGTCTGAATAAAAATTCATACTCTTTAAAATTCCCGAAATTTTTGGGTACAAATTCTCCGAAAGGTAAGTAGTATCTACTCTAGGATAAGTGGTATGTTTTTTTTCGTAAAGACTTTGAATATAATTAAGAGTATTCTCCGCAGAAAATCCGTATTTTTTATTGGCTTCCACCTGAAGTCCAGTTAAATCAAACAATCTGGGATTTTTTTCTTTTCCTTCTTTAATTTCAAAAGAAACGATTTCAAAAAGATTTTGTTTGAGATAATCCAAACCTTTTTCTGCTCTTTCTACCGATTTTAATCTGTCTATTGCAGCACTGAAAACCACTTCTCTGTATTTGGTTTTCAGTTCCCAATAATCTTCTTGCACGAAAGCATCTATTTCTTTTTGGCGTTTAACGAGCATTGCCAAAGTTGGAGTTTGTACTCTACCGATAGACAAAACCGCTTTGTTTCCTCCAAATTTTTTGGTAAAAAGTCGGGTTGCATTGATGCCTAAAAGCCAATCTCCTATTGCTCTCGCGTTTCCTGCTAAATAGAGATTTTTGTAATCTTCGGCAGATTTTAGATTTTCAAAACCTTCTTTTATGGCGTCTTCCGTCAAAGAAGAAATCCAAAGTCTTTTTACGGGTTTATCACACTTTGCTTTTTGCAAAACCCAACGTTGAATAAGTTCACCTTCTTGTCCGGCATCACCACAATTAATCACCTCATCACAATCTTTCACCAAACTTTCAATGACTTTAAATTGTCTTTCTACTCCGTTGTTATTGATGAGTTTAATTCCAAAATTTTTAGGAATAATCGGCAAAAGAAAAAGATTCCACGCTTTGTATTCTGGTGCATAATCGTGCGGTTCTTTTAGGGTACAAAGATGTCCAAAAGTCCACGTTACCCAATAACCATTGCCTTCCATATAGCCATTTTTAGGAGTAGTAGCTCCTAAAACTTTAGCAATATCTCTTGCAACGCTTGGTTTTTCTGCAATACAAAGTTTCATTAACAAAATTAATTGGGGTGCAAATTTGCGATTTTTTTATTTTAAAACAGAAGTATTTTCAAAAAAAAAAGATTCTCAAAAAACTTGAGAATCTTAAAAAAACGTGGAGGATATCGGGATCGAACCGACCACCTTTAGACTGCCAGTCTAACGCTCTAGCCAGATGAGCTAATCCCCCAGAATATCAATTATCTTTTGATTGCAAATAAGCATCAATAATTTCAAATGCTTTTTGCTCATCGTGAATATTTACTTCTAATTTTAATGCGGTAGCAGTAGGCGTAGAAAGTATAGAATTGAGATATTTATTGCTTATAGAACAAACAATACCAGCATCTTCTAACTTTTTTTTAATGATTTGAATGTGTACCATTTCATCTGCCTCAAAAACAGAAACTCTAGGTGATTGTGCTCCCATATTTCGAAATTAGGGGATAAAATTAGTAAAAATTATCTTAATTTCAACAATTATTGAGATGTATATTTTGTTTTGTACCTATTATAGAGTTCTTTTTGTTGATTATGTAGATTAATCTTTCTGCCATCTATGTATGCTTCTGTGATTTGATTGGTCAATTGGTCTAGTGCATCTCCATCAGAAATAAAAAGTGTGGCACTTTTGCCAACTTCTAAACTTCCAAATCTATTTTCTATGCCTAAAATTTTAGCCAAATTATAAGAAATACTTTGCAATGCCTTTTCTTTTTCTACGCCGTAAGCTGCGGTAGTTCCTGCTAAAAAGGGTAAATTTCTAGAATCTTGATATTCGTGGTCGCCACTATAATCTAAACCATATAGAATTCCTTTATCAGCAACCATTTTCGCAAATTGATAAGGCAATCTTGGCGACATAGAATTATCTAAAGGCAAAGAGTGAACTCTGGTAATAATCAAAGGAAAATTACTTTTCTTAATTTCATCTAAAACTGGTACTAATGCTGCATTTCCTATTAAAACTATGTTTTTAAGCTCTAAATCTTGTGCAAATTTTATGACTTCTAAAGCTTCATTGGCGCTAGAAACTTCTACAAAAAGTTTAGTTTTATCAAAAACAGGTTTTATGGCTTCTAGCTTATAATCTTTAATTGTTGATTTTTGATAAGCTTTGGCTCTGGTAAATAAATTTTTAATTTCTTCCAATTTTTTAATTCTCATTTCCTTTCTTTCCGCTTCTCTTTTTTCATCAAAAAAACGAGTAGAAATGGTAGGCCAAGACATATGTAAAGCATTATCTTTTTCTTCTACAGCGTCTTCCCAATTCCAGCCGTCAAGATTCATAATAGAAGAAGTACAAGAAATGGTTCCGCTTTTAAGAACTGGCTGAGTAAGCAAAACGCCATTGGTTCTAACCGTAGGAATTACGTGGCTGTCTGTATTAAATGAAATTAAAGAACGAACTTCGGGTGTAATATCATTAGCTTCTTGTGTATCATCAGTAGCTCTGGTTGCTTCAATTTCTACCAAACCTAGAGTATTATTCACCAAAATAAACCCTGGATAAACGTGTTTATTCTGCGCATTTATAATTTCTGCATTTGACGGAATTGCTCCATTAATCTGAGTGATTTTTCCGTTTTCAAAAACGATACTTGCATTTTGCAAAACATTACCAGTACCTGTATGAATGGTAGCATTGGTAATGGCAATAGGATTTTTCTGAGCTGGTGCTGGTGCAGGTCTTTGCGCCAATCCAAAAACTGAAATTCCTAAAAATATAATGGTTTTAAACTTTTTCATTTTCTAAAAAATTAATGGGTATGATTTTCAGATTCTTCTAAAGTATCACAATGATACTGTTTTGGCTCTTCTTTTTTCAAAGGTTGAGTATTTCCTTTTTTAGTATCTTCGGAGAAAAGCATTTTTTGTACAATTCTGTTTTTTTCTGCTTTTATTTTCTCGTCTTTTGCAATTTGTTCTTTAGCATCAAAAAGCAATTTCCCATCTACAAAAGTTTTGCTTACCGTAGCATATATACTTAGAGGATTATCTGTCCAAAGTACCAAATCGGCATCTTTTCCCACTTCTATACTCCCAACTTTTTTATCAATTTTCAACATTTTAGCAGGATTAAGCGTAACAGTTTTCCAAGCATCTTCTTGAGAAACATTTCCGTATTTCACTAATTTCCCAGCTTCTTGGTTTAGTCTTCTTGCCATTTCTGCATCATCAGAATTAATCGCAGTATTAACACCTGCTTGCATTAATAAAGCAGCATTGTAAGGAATTGCTTCTCTTACTTCTTCTTTATAAGCCCACCAATCTGAAAAAGTAGAAGCATTAGCTCCGTGTTTTTTCATAATGTCTGCCACTTTATACCCCTCTAAAATATGCGTAAAAGTATTCACTCTGAAACCAAATTTCTCTGCAATTTTCATAAACATATTAATCTCACTTTGAACATAAGAATGACAAGTGATAAAACGCTGAGCTTTCAAAATTTCTAAATGAGTTTCTAAACGAAGGTCTTTTCTGTAATTTTTATTGCTGGCTTTTTCTTTTTCGTATTCTAAAGCTCTTGTAAACCAAAAATCATAAGCTTGTTCTACCCCACCTCTAGACTGAGGAAAACGATTAGGATTATTCCCCCAGTTGCTTTGTTTCACGTTTTCACCGAGTGCAAATTTTATAAATTTCGGAGCATTAGGGAATTTCATTCCGTCAGCATTTTCTCCCCAAGCAAATTTTACGATAGAAGATTGACCACCAATTGGATTGGCAGAACCGTGCAATTGCTGAGCAGAAGTTACGCCACCAGAAAGTTGACGATAGAAATTGACATCATCAGGATTTAAAACATCTTCCATTCTTACTTCGGCAGAAGAATTGCTTCCTGCTTCGTTTACACCTCTTGTTAAACCAATATGTGTATGTTCGTCTAGAATTCCGTTGGTTAAATGGAGATTGGTTCCATCTATTTCTTCAGCATTTCCTTTGGCTAAATTAGTACCAACTTCTACAATTTTTCCTTTAGAAACTTTAACATCATAATTTTTTACAATTCCTTTATCGGTATTTGTCCAAACGGTAGCATTTTTAATGAGATAATCTTTTTGAACAGGTAAAGATTCGTTGCCGAAAGCTGAAAAAGGATACCAAATTTTTCCTATTTCCGAAGTTTTTTTATCCTCCTCTTTTTTATCCTCTTTTGCCAATTCCTTAACGAAAGATATACTGTATGGAACTTCTTTTCCTTCTTTATTTAATGCAAAACCTTGTTTATTTTTAAAATCGGCAACAGGATAAAGAATTCTGTAATTTTGAAGACTATCTTTTGGCAAAACCAATTCCAGAGCCATTTTATAATCGGTAAAATTCAGTTTTGCTTTACCGTCTTTTTTATCTTTAGAAACTGAAGCTTCAGGTTTATTGATTTTTCCTTTAATTTTTAAATCATACGTTTGATTATTGATATTCAAAGAATATTCTCCTCTTACATCTACCTCAGGAATTTTATTCACTACAAAACTTTTTCCGTTCACCCAGTTTTCATAAAGCATTGCATCTTTATTGAAAAGGTCTTCAGAAAAAATCACAAAATTGGCAATAGAGCCTTTTCTAAGATTTCCTAAAGTATTTTCTACCTTAAAATTTTTAGCTGGTCTGTCGGTAAGTGCTGCAAGAATTTCTTCTTTAGACAAACCGTTTTTATACAATTCTCTCAACTTTGAAAAAAAAGTAGATTTGTCTTTTAATTTATTCATCGTAAAAGAAAATGGAACGCCTTCTTTAGAGAGATAAACCGCATTGTAAGGTGCCATTTCCCAATGTTTAAGCACTGCAACATCTGCCGCTTCTACATCTAGCGCATCGTTTACTTGATATGCTTTCGGATATTCTAAAGGCAAAATTAGATTTCCGTTGGTTGCTTTTATTTCTTTAGCTCTTTGATATTCGTTACCAGAACCTAAAAAAGTGAACTGAAAACCAGCTTCGTCGCCAATTTTATCAGCTCTTAAAACATCCCATTTTTCGGAGGTTTCTATAATGGTTGGTAATTTTTTATATTTATTAAAAGCTTCTAAATTCAGATTTTTTTGTTCAGAACTGCCGCCTTTTTCATACCAATCTGCATCTAAATAAGTTTGTCTTAACAAAGCAATAGAACCTGTAAGAGACGTAGGATAAGATTGTTTAGAGCTTCCTTTATCAAAAGACAAAAGAAAAGCTGCGTCTTCTTTCACAATTTTATCCGAAGGTTTACCTTGACCTAAAGTTACTAAAACCGCAGAACCACGCACAATTCCGTCTTGGTTGAAGGCTAAAGCAGCGCCAAAACCTTGAGCTAAATATTCTTCGTAAGCTTTAGATTGATTGGTAAAAGTATCAGCAGCTCTGGTGTAAGATTTCACCGCATCATTATAAGCTGCAAAAGAAGCGGTATTTGGAGTATAAATACTTCCGCTATTGTATTCTTTATTTTCAGACTTTTCTACACCTATATTGGTATAAGAATCTATAAACGAAGGATAAACATAAGCACCTTTACCATCAATTACTACTGCATTTTTAGGAATGGATACTTTTCCAGATTCTAGGATTTTACCATTCTGAACCACCAAAACAGCATCATTAATAACTGTTTTATAATCTTGATACAAGGTAATGTTTTTGATTACGTATAGACTTTGATCTTTTGTGGTAGTATCATTTTGCCAATATCCGACTTGAGCAGAAATAATTCCCGAAAGAACCAAGCCTAAAGAAATAAAGAATTTCTTCATAAACTTATCAATTAGATTTAATTTTGAGCTAAAATAACAATTTTATTCTAATAACCCTATATTTTTGAGGGTAATTAAAAAAAATAAGTCGGATTTTATAACAAACCCGACTTTCACATTCAATTCATATCATATTAATATTTCTGTACTATTTTTTCTATTTTATCTAATGCAAATTGCAAATCTTCTTGTGATACGTTTAGATGCGGACGAAAACGCAATGAACAGTCTCCACAAATTAAAATAATTACATTCTCTTCATATAATTTTTCTTGAAAATCTTTTCTGATCTCGCCAGTTGGTAAATCAAAAGCGCACATTAATCCTTTCCCTCTTGCGTTGGAAATCAATTGAGGATATTTTTCTTGAAGATTTTGTAAACCTTTTAGTAAAAATGCACCTTGTTTTTGCACATTTTCGAGTAAATTTTCTTTTTCTATGATTTCTAAAACCAATTGAAACCTCAGCATATCAATAAAATTTCCACCGAAAGTAGAATTGATTCTAGAACTTTCTGCAAAAACATGATTTTCAACTTCATTTAGTTTTTCTTTACTCGCCAAAATTCCACAAACTTGTGTTTTCTTGCCAAAAGAAATCACATCTGGAACTACGCTGAAATTCTGAAAAGCCCACATTTTACCAGTAATTCCGATGCCAGTTTGAACTTCGTCAAAAATTAATAAAATATCATTTTCATCGCAAATTTTTCTTAATTCTACAAAAAATTCGTCACGGAAATGATTGTCGCCACCTTCCGCTTGAATTACTTCAATAATAATACACGAAACTTTATCAGGATTCATCAAAATCGCTTGTTCTATTTCTACCAAAGCCAATTGTTCGTTTTTGATGGTTTCTTGTAAATTTTCTTCAGTAATCGGGAAATGTAATTTCGGATTGATGATTCTAGGCCAATCAAACAATGGAAAATATTGATATTTTCTAGGGTCTGAAGTATTGGTTAAACTTAAGGTATAACCGCTTCTTCCGTGGAAAGCTTGTTTGAAATGAATCGCCATAGAACCTTCGGTTTCGCTTCCTTTTTGCCAATTTTTTCTGGTTTTCCAATCGAAAGCAGTTTTCAAAGCATTTTCTACAGCAAGAGCGCCACCTTCCACAAAAAAACAATAAGGCAATTCTTTAGGAATCGCAACTCTACCAAAAGTTTCTACAAAATCTGCAAATTCTTGCAAATACACATCTGACATTGTAGGTTTATAAACCGCCATCTTGCCTAACCAAGCCGATTTTTCTAAAATATAAGGATGATTATAACCCACAGAAGCCGAACCAAACATAGAAAACATATCCAGAAATTTTTGGCCTGATAACCGATCTACAATCCAAGAACCGTGAGATTTTTCATAATCCATCACGAAATCAAAACCATCTGCTAAAAGATGTTTTCCTAGAGTTTCTTTCACTTTGTTGCCAGAAATTTCGTGGCTTAATTCTATTGTTTTGTTCATAATTTTTTTGTTTCGGTTTTGAGTTTCAAGTTTCAAAATTGATATTTATTTCGGTGCTTCGCACCTTATTTCTTTACATTTCTATTATTCATAGCGCTTCGCACTATGCTATTGATTCCGCAACTTCGTTGCTTCCAAAATTCGTGATTTGTAGTTTTTTTCTACATTTTTTATTTCATAGCCCTTAGCACTATTCTATTGATTTTGCAACTTCGTTGCTTGTTTTACAAAAACCAATTTCAGTCTTCCAACATCAAACACTCAACATCCTGAATCAAACATCCAACTCTCTACAAATCAAACTTAATTCCTTGTGCTAAAGGTAAATTGGTGGTGTAATTAATGGTGTTGGTTTGTCTTCTCATGTAAACTTTCCAAGCGTCAGAACCAGATTCTCTTCCTCCACCCGTTTCTTTTTCTCCGCCAAAAGCTCCGCCAATTTCTGCACCAGAAGTTCCGATGTTTACATTGGCAATTCCGCAATCTGAACCAGCGTGAGAAAGGAATTTTTCTGCTTCTCTTAAATTATTGGTCATAATTGCAGAAGATAAACCCTGCACTACTCCATTCTGAATTTCGATGGCGTTTTCTACGTCTCCAGAATATTTTAATAAATATAAAATCGGGGCAAAAGTTTCGTGTTGTACGATTTCAAAATGATTTTCGGCTTCTGCAATGGCTGGTTTTACGTAGCAACCGCTTTCGTAGCCTTTTCCTTTCAAAACTCCACCTTTTACGAGAAGTTTTCCGCCTTCTTCCTCTACTTTTTTCAAAGCATTTTCGTACATTTTTACAGCATCAGTATCGATTAATGGACCAACATGATTGCTTTCGTCAAGCGGATTTCCTATTTTTAATTGTCCGTAAGCTGCAACCAAAGCGTCTTTCACTTTTTCGTACATACTTTCGTGAATGATTAATCTTCTGGTAGAAGTACAACGTTGACCCGCAGTTCCTACTGCACCAAAAGCAGCACCAATTACCGTCATTTTAATATCTGCATCAGGAGTTACAATAATAGCGTTGTTTCCGCCTAATTCTAGTAGAGATTTTCCTAATCTTGCCGCTACATTTTGTGCCACAATCTTTCCCATTCTGGTAGAACCAGTCGCAGAAATAAGAGGAATCCTGTTATCTTTCGCCATTAAATCTCCAATTTCCGCATCACCAATTACTAAATTTGAAATTCCTTGAGGCAAATTATTTTCTTTAAGAACTTCATTAATAATATTTTGACAAGCAATTCCACAAAGTGGCGTTTTTTCTGAAGGTTTCCAAATGCAAACATCACCACAAATCCAAGCTAGAGCGGTATTCCAACTCCAAACTGCAACCGGAAAATTGAAAGCAGAAATAATTCCTACAATTCCTAGAGGATGATATTGTTCGTACATTCTGTGTCCTGGTCTTTCTGAATGCATCGTAAAACCGTGCAACTGGCGAGATAAACCGACTGCAAAATCGCAGATATCAATCATTTCTTGAACTTCGCCCAAACCTTCTTGCAGAGATTTCCCCATTTCGTAAGAAACGAGTTTTCCTAAATCGTCTTTATGTTTTCTGAGTTTATCACCAAATTGTCTTACGATTTCTCCACGTTTTGGGGCAGGCATTAACCTAAATTCTTTAAAAGCTTTTTCGGCTTCGGAAATTACTTTTTCGTAATCTTTTTTAGATGAAGAAGTAACTTTGGCAATGAGTTTTCCGTCAACAGGTGAGTAACTTTCGATTACTTTACCAGAAGCGAACCATTTTCCGCCAGTAGAAGTTCCTTTGTTATCTGATTTTATTCCTAAATTTTTTAAAGATTTTTCAATTCCGAAATCTTTATTTTTTTTTGCCATTTTTTTGAATTTGTTCTTTCGTAAATATAAATATTATTAGCTGAATCCTATGAAAAAATGCAAAAATTACTTTAAATAAAATTCTTTTTACTGATTTCGTTTAAAATTTTAATTAGAATTATTTGAAAAAGACAAAAACTAAAAATAAAATATCTACAATAAACATTAAACTCTCTTAACATATCAATGATTTTCGGGATTAAAATAATACATTTGCATAAAAATTACTTCCGAATAATTCTGAAATGACAAAACACGAAATTGTATTAATGAGCATCACCGGCGAAGATAAACCTGGTGTAACTTCTTCTCTTACAGAAATTTTAAGTAAACATAACGCTACTATTTTAGACATTGGGCAGGCCAATATTCATCAATCATTATCATTAGGTATTCTTTTCCGTCTAGATCCCGATATGCAAGGGAATATTTTGAAAGATTTACTTTTCAAATCTTATGAACTGGGCGTAAATGCAAAGTTTACCCCTATCAAAAGAGAGGAATATGATGCTTGGGTTTCGAGGCAAGGAAAAGAAAGTTTCGTGATTACACTTCTCGGACAAAAAATAGAAGCCAATCAACTCTCGCAAGTAACACAAGTTATTGCAGAGCAAGGTCTCAATATTGACACGATAAAACGTTTAACTGGTAGAATACCACTAGACAGTGACAATGATTCTAACGATAGGTCTTGTATAGAACTTTCGGTGAGAGGTACGCCACAGAATTTGAATTTAATTCACGAGAAATTTGTGAATTTAAGTGGTGAATTAGACATTGATATTTCTTTCCAAAAAGATAATATTTATCGTAGAAATCGCCGTTTAATTTGTTTTGACATGGATTCTACTTTGATTAAAACCGAAGTAATAGACGAACTGGCAGATAGAGCTGGCGTAGGCGAAGAAGTGCGTGGTATTACAGAAGCTGCAATGCGTGGTGAACTAGATTTTAATGAAAGTTTCAAAAAAAGAGTTTCTCTTTTAAAAGGTCTAGACGAATCTGTAATGCAAGAAATTGCAGACAATTTGCCCATTATGGATGGTGCAGATAGATTAATGCATACCCTTAAAAAATGCGGTTATAAAATTGCAATTCTTTCCGGAGGTTTTACCTATTTTGGGAATTATCTTAAAAAACGATTTGGTGCAGATTATTTGTATGCTAACGAACTCGAAATTATTGACGGAAAACTTACAGGAAAACATTTAGGAGATATTGTTGACGGAAAAAGAAAAGCAGAATTACTGAAATTTTTGGCACAAGTAGAAAAAATAGAATTAGACCAAGTAATAGCTGTAGGAGATGGAGCCAATGATCTACCAATGCTTAACATAGCAGGTCTTGGAATAGCCTTCCATGCAAAGCCAAAAGTAAAGGAAAACGCTAGACAATCGATATCATCTATTGGTCTAGATGGTGTATTATACTTTTTAGGCTTTAGAGATAGACATATTAATGAAGAATTTTAAACAGTTGTTTTATAGATATAATAAATCGAGATTATTTTATCCTAAATCATTAATTCTATACTTTTGTAGAAAATTAGAGATAAGTGGAGAATAAGGAAGAAGAAAAATTACCAAAATGGAAATCTATCTTAAAAAGATATGGCTGGATTGGTATTTTGTTTTTCTCTGTTAAAGGTACAATTTCACTTATCGCTATAATATGGGGAGCAAATGCTTTAAAAGGTTGTATGTAAAATTCAACTTAATTATCAACTCAATATATTTTTTTTATTATTTTGTTTTAACTTTTGATTAAAATGCTAATCATACCAAAAGAAACCACAAACAAAATATGAATATGAAAAATTTAGTTTTAAGTTTTGCAATTCTAACATCAGTATTAAGTTTTGCACAACAAAGAGAAGATAGAAATCTAAGAGGAGAAAGAAAAAGAGTAGCACAAGGTATAAAATCTGGAGAAATAACACCTAGAGAAGCAATTGCTATTGAAAAACAAGCCCGAGATGTAAAACAAGCAAAAAGAGCAGCTGCTGCAGATGGACAAATCACTTTAAAAGAAAGAGCAAAAATTGCTAGACAAGACAAACAGCTAGATAGAACCATCAATAGAAAGAAACACAATTGATGATTACTATATTTTTACTTAACACAAAATTGGAGAGGAATTTTTATTCTTCTCCTTTTTTATTTAGAAAAGAATCGCCTTTTCTAGTTCAAGAAGCTTCTGTTTGCGCCAAATTCCGCCACCATAACCAGTGAGATTGCCATCACTACCAATTACTCTATGACAAGGTATTAAAATAGATATCTTGTTCATTCCGTTAGCATTAGCTACTGCGCGAACTTTGTTTTTATCCCCTAAAATTTCAGCTTGTATGGCATAACTCCAAGTTTGTCCGTATGGAATTTTCATTAAAATTTCCCAAACCGATTTTTGAAAATCGCTTCCTACAAAATCCAAAGGCACCGTAAACTCAGTTCTGTTTCCTTCAAAATATTCTGAAAGTTCTTTTTCTAAAATTTCTAAAACAGGATTTTCACCTTGTATAATATTGGCATTTAATGATTTAGAAAGGTGCTTTAGTTCTGTTTCTAGCATTTTACGATCTGAAAATTCTAGCATACAAATCCCGCTTTCTGTAGCGGCTGCATACATTGTTCCGAGTGGAGTTTCGATGCGTTTCAAATCTATAATTTTTTGATTTTTAGAATTTTTAGGAGAAACACCGAAAACATTTTTAAAACTTTCGGTAAAACCACTTAAACTTTCGTAGCCGCTATCAAAGGCAGTTTCTGTAACACTCTCCCCTTTTTGAATTTTCTTAAAAGCCGAATTTATTCTAAACATTCTTTGGTACGCTTGGAAGGTAATTCCGTGATTTTTAAGAAACCAACGTCTCATTTTGGCAGGTTCTATCCCACGTTTTACCAAATCATAATCTTTAAATTTCAATGATGGATTTTCTACCAATTCATTTATAATTTCTTGAATATATTTTGGTGTTTCATTTAGTTTTTCTAGTGGTTTACATACTTTACAAGGACGATAACCTTTCAAAATAGCATCTTTCGTATTGTCGAAAAATTCTACATTTTCTGGTTTTGGTTTTCTGGCAGTACAAGTTGGTCTGCAAAAAATACCTGTAGTTTTTACGCCCATCCAAAAAACGCCTTCGAAACTGGCGTCTTTGTTGAAGGAAGCGTTGTACATTATTTCGTTTGATAAATTCATATTTGATGCTTAACTTTAAACTTTGTCAAAGATTTTCAACTTTGACAAAGTAGTGCAAATGTAGATTTTTAAAGATATAAATTACAACCGAAAAATGGACAAGTATTTTTAAAAGAAAAAGACTTGAAACAAATCAAGTCTTTATAAATTATTCTGGCAATGATCGCCATTTTTGTATAATTGATGTGTAGAAATAGAGAAATACAAAACTTGCAATTAAGCATATAAAACTGATTAAGGTAGAACCCCATTCCTCAAAAATTGTAGTACAGTATTTAAAATCTATACAATTTTTTTGTTGGTGTTCATTTATAATTCCGAAATGCAATAATACAAACCAAATAAAGCCATTAATGGCAATAACAATCATCAATTCGATTAATGTGAAACCTTTTTGAGCATTCATGTTTATTCTCCTGAATAAATATCTAAAGTTTGAGCCGTGATTGGCATCTGGGTTTTTGGTACGATTTGGTATTAGCAAAGTACGTGCCAAAAGTTAAAAATTATAAACAATTGTCAGGACGGTATTTTTCTTTCCAGTAAGCAGCGCCAGTTGTATCTAAACTGCATTTCCAATTGCCTTGGCCATCCCGATTAAAAATGATTTGTACGTCTTGTATTGCAGGTGCTGAGTGTTGATTAAATTTGGCTTGAAGTTGCACAGTATTGTTCACCGTATCATTTGCAACACTGATGTCATATATCAAGCCATCAGTATTGTTCCTATCCAAGCCGATATAATGCTGCTTTTTTGTACCTATCAGCACACCATTTTGAAGAGGATCTGCTGTTGGAATACCGCCATCACCCAGTATCATCTCAACTGCTGTGCGAGTTGTATTTAACGCATACGAGACACGAGTAGTCTGTG
>ERZ650306.377-NODE-377-length-27183-cov-34.227625_pt1 | contig 27183 bp, 18 predicted proteins | sample MGYA00376242_ERZ650306 | MGnify/ENA primary metagenome ERZ650306 (study PRJEB26733, sample SAMN07839244) | wastewater metagenome | biome: urban; feature: wastewater treatment plant; material: waste water | place: USA: North Carolina | collected 2016-03-31 ... | reverse complement strand
AGTTCGTCGCCGCCGGCATGAACCCGATGGACCTGAAGCGCGGCATCGACAAGGCCGTCGTGGCCACGCTCGAAGAGCTGAAGAAGCTCTCCAAGCCCTGCTCGACCAACAAGGAAATCGCCCAGGTCGGCTCCATCTCCGCCAACAGCGATTCCTCCATCGGCGAAATCATCGCCAATGCGATGGAAAAGGTCGGCAAGGAAGGCGTCATCACCGTCGAAGACGGCAAGTCCCTCAATAACGAGCTGGACGTCGTCGAAGGCATGCAGTTCGACCGCGGCTACCTGTCCCCCTACTTCATCAACAATCCGGACAAGCAGGTTGCCATTCTCGACAACCCGTTCGTGCTGCTCTTCGACAAGAAGATCTCCAACATCCGCGATCTGCTGCCGGTTCTCGAACAAGTCGCCAAGGCTGGCCGCCCGCTGCTGATCATCGCCGAAGATGTGGACGGCGAAGCGCTGGCCACCCTCGTGGTGAACAACATCCGCGGCATCCTCAAGACCTGTGCCGTCAAGGCGCCGGGCTTCGGTGACCGTCGCAAGGCCATGCTCGAAGACATCGCCGTGCTGACCGGCGGTCAGGTGATCGCCGAAGAAGTCGGCCTGACCCTCGAGAAGGCCACCCTGGAAGATCTGGGCCAGGCCAAGCGCATCGAAGTGGGCAAGGAAAACACCACCCTCATCGACGGCGCCGGCGTTGCCGAGCGCATCGAAGCCCGCGTCAAGCAGATCCGCGTCCAGATCGAGGAAGCTACCTCCGACTACGACCGCGAAAAGCTGCAAGAGCGCGTGGCCAAGCTGGCCGGCGGCGTTGCCGTGATCAAGGTTGGCGCTGCCACCGAAGTCGAAATGAAGGAAAAGAAGGCCCGTGTCGAAGACGCGCTGCATGCCACCCGTGCCGCCGTTGAAGAAGGCATCGTCCCCGGCGGCGGCGTCGCCCTGCTGCGTGCCCGCGCCAACCTGGCCGGCCTCAAGGGTGACAACCACGACCAGGACGCCGGCATCAAGATCGTGCTGCGCGCCATGGAACAGCCCCTGCGTGAAATCGTCGCCAACGCTGGCGCCGAAGCTTCCGTGGTGGTGAACAAGGTCACCGAAGGCTCCGGCAACTTCGGCTACAACGCTGCTACCGATGTGTACGGCGACATGGTCGAAATGGGCGTGCTGGATCCGACCAAGGTCACCCGCACCGCGCTGCAGAACGCCGCCTCCGTGGCCGGCCTGATGCTCACCACCGACTGCATGGTTGCTGAACTGGCTGAAGACAAGCCGGCCGGCGGCATGCCCGACATGGGTGGCATGGGCGGTATGGGCGGCATGGGCATGGGCATGTAATTCGCCCCGCCCGGGCGCCTCGAATCCGGCCGGTCTCCGGCCGGGGTCGAACCCCGATCCCCGTCCTGCGGATTTCCGCAGGGCGGGGATTTGTTTTTTGGGCGGCCGATCGGGCGCCTTGGGGCTGAGCCTGGTCAACGTGGGGCATCCTGCCCTGTGCTAGACTCGAACGGATTTGTATCGGAATTGGACGGCGAGAACGACTGGAGATGTCTGCAGGAGACGCGTGACAAACGCGTAAGCGGGCAATGGGAGGCCCGCGGGGCGCGGGTGCTGTGCCTTGCCCGGTGCGCATGAAAAAGACGGCGGGGGAGTGGCCCGTCGGGCGGCCCAATCCCCCGAGGCTTTGCCGCAGCTTGCGCCACGCCATCACCCCCGAGACCGAGTAAAAGGAGAACAGCGGTCGCACTATGCCGGTAGCCGCTTACTCAAAACTTACACCTCAGCTTCGAACAAAAAGACCATGCGGATTCTGTTGGCCGAGGACGACCTCATCATCGCGGACGGCCTGACCCGGGCGCTCAAGAAGGCCGGTTATGCCGTAGATCACGTGCCCAATGGCGCCGAAGCCGACGCCGCGCTGCTCGGGCAGAGCTTTGATCTGCTGATCCTCGACCTGGGGCTGCCCAAGCTCTCGGGCATCGAGGTGCTGCGCCGCCTGCGCAGCCGCAAGTGCACGATGCCGGTGCTGATCCTCACCGCCCAGGACGGCGTCGAGGATCGTGTCCGCGGCCTGGATGCCGGCGCCGACGACTACCTCACCAAACCCTTCGCCCTGCCCGAACTCGAAGCCCGCGTGCGTGCCCTTACCCGCCGCGGCACCGGCCAGGCCCGCTGCATCGAGTACGCCCGCCTTGCGTACGACCAGGCCGACCGGGTGGTGAAGATCGACGGTCAGGTGGTCGAGCTTTCCGCCCGCGAAGTCGGCCTGCTGGAGGTGCTACTGCTGCGCGCCGGCCGGCTGGTGAGCAAGGAGCAGTTGGTGGATCACCTGTGCGGCTGGGGGGAGGAAGTTTCCAACAACGCCATCGAGGTGTACGTCCATCGCCTGCGCAAGAAGCTGGAGCACAGCGGCGTGCAGATCGTCACCGTGCGTGGCCTGGGGTACTGCCTGGAAAAGCCGGATGTGGTCGCCTAGGTGGCGCAAGGCGGCGGCCGAAGATGCCGCCGCAGACGGCAAGGCCTTCAACTCGCTGTTCGGCGAGATCCTCGACTGGATGCTCGCGCCGCTGCTGTTCCTGTGGCCGATCTCCATCATCGTCACCCACAACGTCGCCAACAGCATCGCCAACCAGCCCTATGACCAGGCCCTGGCGGTCAACGTGCGGGCCATTGCCCGGCTGGTGAAGGTGGAGGGCACGCTGGCGCGGGTCAATTTTCCCGCGCCCGCCCGGCTCATCCTGCGGGCCGACGAGGACGACACGGTTTACTACCAGGTGCTCGGCTTCAAGGGCGAGCTGCTGGCTGGCGACAAGGACATCCCGCCCATCGCCGCGCCCGACAACGTCGAACCCGATCTGGTGATGTTCCGCGACGAGCAGATCGCCGGTGAGGAAGTGCGCGTCGCCTACCAGTTCCTGCAACCGCTGGACGGCGCGCCCAGCCGGCTGGTGGTGCTGCAGGTGGCCGAAACCCGCAACAAGCGCAGCACCCTCGCGTCGCGGGTCGTCACAGGTGTGCTGCTGCCCCAGTTCGCGATCATCCCCATCGCGGTGATCCTCGTCTGGCTGGGCCTGTCCCGCGGCATCGCGCCCCTCAACCAGTTGCAGAGCCTGATCCGCCGCCGGCGCCCGTCGGATCTGTCCCCCATCTCGGTCTCCGGCGTGCCCGAGGAAGTCCGCCCGCTCATCATCGCCTTCAACGACATGATGGCGCGGCTTGAGGAGAACCTGCAGGCCCAGCAACGCTTCATCGCCGACGCCGCCCACCAGATGCGCACCCCGCTCACCGGCCTGCGCATGCAGACCGACCTGGCGCTGATGGAGACTGACCCGAAGCAGGTCCACCGCTCCCTCGTGCAGATATCCCAGAGCGCCGAGCGGGCCGGCCACCTGATCAACCAGCTGCTCTCCCTTGCCCGCGCCGAAGCCAGCTACGAGAAGATCTACGCCGTCGAGCGGGTCGATCTCGAATCCCTGCTGCGCAACATGCTCAGCGACTTCGTGCCGCGCGCCCGCCAGAAGGACATCGACTTCGGCCTCGAAACCACCGGCGAGCCGCTCATCATCGAGGGCAACCCGGTGCTGCTGGGCGAGCTGCTCAAGAACCTCATCGACAACGCCATCAAGTACACCCCCGAAGGCGGCTGTGTGACGGTGCGCACCCTCGCCACCGAGCGGGCCATCGTCGAGGTGGAAGACACCGGCATCGGCGTGCCCGAAGCCGACCGCGAACGCGTCTTCGAGCGCTTCTACCGCGTGCTGGGCAGCACCGAGAGCGGCTCCGGCCTCGGCCTGCCCATCGTCCGCGAGATTGCCGACCTGCACCGCGCCACCGTCAGCCTCATCCCCAACCCCAGCGGCAAGGGCACCATCGCCCAGGTCGTCTTCCCCCGCGCCCGAGGCGCCGAAGACGACACCACCCCGTCCCGTGCTACCGCCGGTCAGTTCCCCCCGGGCTGAATCCAGGTTGCGCACAAATATTGGCGAAATTATTTGACAAGCCCCTGATAGGGGGCTATTATGCGCGCTCTCTCAGGCCAGTTAGCTCAGTTGGTAGAGCAGCGGATTGAAAATCCGCGTGTCCGTGGTTCGATTCCGCGACTGGCCACCAAAGATTCAAGTAAAAACGCCGACCCAAGTGGTCGGCGTTTTTGCGTTCACGAGGCTGAAATGCTGGGCCGGTGGGCGCCGGGGGCGGTCGTGCCGCTGGCGCCCCGGGAGCCTCGTCTCAATATTGCAGCAGCAGATTCAGATTGCTCGTGAAGTCCACGTCCGATACGAGTACCGGGGTCAGCTGGTTCGAGGTGTTGATGCGGTATCGCCTGGAGACGGTCCGGGTGTGGGCGCCGGAGGCGCTGTAGTAGAGGCTGGTGACCGATACGAGGGCGGTGGTGGCGGTGTCGGCGGCGAGGCTGTAGGTGGTGCGCATGGTGCCGATGAGGCCGGTCCTGGTGTTGTCGGCGTAGCGGGTGGCGGTGAAGAGGGTGCCGAGGTCGCCGACGCGGGCGGCGGTCGGGATGGCGGGGGTGCCCTGGATCACCGTGTATTCGCTGGTGCTGGCGCTGCCCTTGGGGACGTAGTTGGTGTCGGTCCAGTCGGTGGTGGAGGATGCGAGAGGCAGCGTGATGCCATTGACCACGACGCTGCCGCTGACGGTGGTGGTGCGCTGCAGGGCAGCGGTGCCTTCGAAAGTGCCCGCGGTGACGCTGCCGGCGGTTTCGGTGCCGCTGCCGGTGACGGCGAAGCCGTTCGAAGTGCCGCTCACGCTGAAATTGCGTACGGAAGGCGTGACGAACTCGCTGCGCTGGGCGCTCTGCAGATTGAAGCTGGCGTCGGATGCCACCGGTGCGGGCGTGTTGCCGCCTCCGCCCCCGCAGGCGGTGAGTGTCAGGGCACAGGAGAAGGACACGAGGAGGGTTTTGTGCTGCGTGTTCATGATGTCAGGGCCGCCGGCGAGTGATTGGGTCAATGCAAAATGATACTTTCCAGATGGGATGTGTGGCGAAGCGCATATGCATTCTGAAGTATTTGCGCTGCCCGATCTGGTCGCCCTGATGGATGTGGGCAGGGCGGCCAGCGGAGCCCGCCCGATCCTGCCAAATCCGGTCGGCCGCGCCCGGTTTTCTTCCCTTTGTAGGGGCGGTTGCCGGAGAGCTTGCGCCAGTGGCTGTGTTGCCTTGCCCCTTGCGCTGGTGCGGATATCCGGCCTGCCGGCGGCTGCCGGAGCGCTCTCCGACGCCCGGCGGGGCAGCTCAAGTTGCTCCCGATTTTGCCGTACAGGCAGATGGACCAGAAATGGCGCAATGGCAGTGAGTTGCCGTTCCGGGAGGTCACTGCCGTTCCGGGACTGAGAGGGGTGAAGGTTGGGATCGTGTTTTGTGGAAAGTTGAAGGCGCAGCTCGAGGCGGCGGAGGCGAGGCTGGTCGAGCAGATGGCGGTCAGCCGCGCGCTGGATCGTTCTTCGGCGGTCGTCGAGCTGAGCCCGGACGGCCTGGTGCTCTCGGCCAACGACAACTTCTGCGCGGTGATGGGCGTCCGCCGGGACGACATCGTCGGCCAGAAACACGCCAGCCTGTGCGACGACGACTATGCGCGCAGCGTGGCCTACCAGCAGTTCTGGGCCGATCTGCGCGCTGGCAAGTATTTTCAGGGACGTTTCCGGCGGCGCCACGGCTCGGGCCGCGTCGTCTGGTTGGAGGCGACCTACAACCCGGTCGCCGACGAGAAGACCGGGCAGATCGTGAAGGTGATCAAGTTTGCCGCTGACGTGACCCGGAGCGTCGAGGAGGCGGCCCGGATGACGGCGTTGGTGAAGGCGATCGAGCGGTCGATGGCGGTGATCGAGTTTGCCCCGGATGGCACCATCCTGCGCGCCAACGACAACTTCCTGGCCACCATGGGTTACACCGAGCGCGAGGTCGTCGGGCGCCCGCACCGGATGTTCTGCCTGCCGGACTTGGCCGACAGCGTCGGCTACGAGAACTTCTGGCGCGATCTGCGGGCCGGGCGCTTCTTCACCGGGCAGTTCTGTCGGCTCAACAAGCGCGGCGATCAGGTCTGGCTGGAGGCGAGCTACAACCCGGTGTTCGACGAGGACGGGCAGGTGGTGCGGATCGTCAAGACGGCGTCCGACGTCACCGCCCAGGTGCAGCGCTATCACGCCGAAAAGGAAAGCACGGCGATGGCCTCGGCCGCTGCACTGGAGACCGAGAAGATTTCGGCCGACGGCGAGGCGATCATCCTCGAGACGGTGGCCAAGATCCTGCGGATATCCCAGTCCGTGGATGACGCGGCGGTGCAGGTGGCGGCGCTGGGGCAGCGGACTTCCGAGATCTCGTTGATCACCAGGACGATCAAGGAGATCGCCGACCAGACCAACCTGCTGGCCCTCAACGCCGCCATCGAGGCGGCGAGGGCGGGCGAATCGGGGCGCGGTTTCGCGGTGGTGGCCGATGAAGTGCGCAAGCTGGCCGAGCGCACGGCCAAGTCCACCGAGGAGATCACCGGCATGGTGGTGGCGATCCAGACCGAGAACAACGCGGTGACGGCGAACATGAACGCCAACCTCACCGAGGTGGCGGCCGGCGTCGCCCTCGCCAACCGGGCCGGAGAGGCCATCAAGCTCATCCGCCAGGATGCCCGTAGGGTGGTGGATGTGATCCGCGACCTTTCGGAGACCGTCGGCGCCGATTCGCGTCCGGGGTGATGCGGGAGGGGAGTTGAGGCGCATCGTCGGCTGACGGCGTGGTTTGAAGCCAGAACGCCGGCCTGCGGGTCGGCGTTCTGGCGTTGAGGCGAGTGAAGCCCAGGCGCTTGTCGGCGGCGGCGGTCGTGTCGAAGACGTTGCGGTCTGATCGGCGGCCGAGGCCCGCGGCGCCCGCGAGCGCCATGAGCGGGGTGGTTGCCGGCGCGCCCTGCGGGTCATATCCTTCAGCCCCTCGCGTTGCCCCGGCTCCCGGTGGCAGGGCGGAGGCCGTAACGTCTGGAGTGAATCTGAATGGCTGCCCCCGGTTTTTTCAATGTGGACGTGGATCGTCTGGATACCTGGACCCGCTATCGCAGCGGCTTGTGCAACGACTGCGCGGCCAATTGCTGCACGATGCCGGTGGAGGCCCGGCTGGCGGATCTGGTACGCCTGGAGGTGGTGGATGCGTTCGAGGCCGAGCACGAGGCGCCCAAGCAGATCGCCCGGCGGCTCACCAAAGCCGGGTTGGTGGGCCATTTCAATTTCCGCAACAGCATCTTCACCCTGGCCCGGCGGGCCAGCGGGGATTGCCTGTTTCTGGATGCGACCACCCGCCGTTGCACGGTGTACGAGCGACGCCCCGACACCTGCCGCAAGCATCCCCAGGTGGGGCCGCGGCCGGGTTACTGCGCCTACGGGCCGCGGGCGAAGGGCGTGTGAGGATCTGTGGCGGGCCGGCCCATGACTCAGGCCTTCCTGCAGGCAGGCCCGCCGGCTCGGGCCGGTAGCGCGCGATCCATCGCCGTACCAAGACGCTGGCCTGATCGGTGGTAGTCCGGCTCAGCGGCCGGGGCGCGGGGGGATGTCCGGGAAGTGGACTTGGGCGAAGGGGCTGTCCGAAAGCCCCGCCGTGGCTTTGGATCCTTGGCGGGGCCCAGATTCGAGGGCCTGTCCCGGCGCGGAGCGGTAGCGCACCGCGCCGATTGTGGCTGGTGTGGGCTCAGAAGGAATAGGTGGCCATGAACCACAGCCTCGGGCTGCGGTCGCTGGTGTCGGCGGATGCCGGGCCGCCACGGGTGCGCCAGGCCAGGGTGCTGTCGATGCTCCACTGCTTGTAGTCGACCCGGACGCCCGCGCCGCCGCCGGCGATGCTGCGGCTGGTGCTGGAGGCGGTATCCCACGGCCTGGCGTTGGTGTCGCTGCGGCCGGCGTCGTAGAAGACGAAGGGGGTATAGGGGCCGGCGAGGTAGCGCAGCTCGATCTGGCCCAGCCAGCCCCGGTCTCCCATGCCTTCGCCCAGCGGGTAGGCCCGCACGCCATAGATGCCGCCGAGGCCGAAGCGCTCGGACGAATCCAGGTTCTGGCTCGTCCATTGGGCCGAGTAGCGGCCGTACAGCGCGAAGTCGCCGGGCAGCTTCTGGATGCGGGCGATGTCGAGGTTGTACTTGTTGAAGTGGCCGGCAGTCTGGGCGGTGGCGGCATCCGTGGCGGCGAAGGCGCCGTTCAGGTTGAGGTTGCCGCTGGTCCAGGTGGCCATGCCGTAGGTGATGCCGCCGCCGCCAAAACGGTCGCGGTGGTCGAACTGCATCGCAACCGGCCAGCTGTTGCTGGATTTCTCGTTGACGGTGCCGGTGGCGCCGTAGCGGTCTTCGAGTCTCTTGTTCTGGTAGGCGCCGGACACCGTGACGTTGGAGGCCTGGGAGCGCAGGATCGGGTAGCTCAGCCGCGCGGTGGTGACCTTGGCGAAGCCGGTGGCGTCGAGGGCGGCAAACTGGCCGCCCAGCTGGTAGTAGTTGTCGCCGTAGCCGATCTGGCCGCGCAGGCCGGAGCCGCCGATGGGGGCCTCGTAATCCACCGAACCGAGCCACATGCTGTGGTCGCTGACCATGCCCCGCAGGGTCAGGCGGTCGCCGAAGAGCATCTGGCTGTTGGCGTTGAGGGTGGCCTGGAAACGGTGCTCGCCGGTGTAGCGGCTGCCGGCGTTGTCGATGCCGATCTGGCCGGAGTAGTTGGATTCGCGCTCGACCTTGACATTCAGGTCGCCGGCGCCGGTCTGCTGGCCCGGGCTGATGACGGGCATGATCTTGATGCCCGGCTGGTTGCCCAGGATGAGCATGACCCGTTCGAGGTCCGTGCTCTCGATCACCCCGCCGGTCTGCAGGGCGCCGAGGAACTTCTGGCTGCCGCTGGCGAGCCAGGCGTCGGACGAGGTGGCCTCGACCTTGCCGTAGCGGCCTTCGAGCACCTGAATGCGCAGCACGCCGTCCTTCATGTCCTGGGGCGGGATGACGCTGCGCGTGAAGGGGTATCCCTTGCTGCGGTAGTGGGTGGTGATGCGGTCGGCCAGCTCGCGCAGGCCGGCGAGGTCGAAGTGACGACCGGAGACGTCGCCGATCGCGGTGGCGAGCGTGGCCTGGTCAAACAGGGTGTTGCCGGTGATGGCGACGGCGTTCAGTGTCACCTGGGCGCCGCCCGGGAGCGTGACCGCGGCGCTGCCCGGCATCTGGATGTCGGGCACCTTGCTGGCGCCCGGCTGGGCAGGCGGACGCTTCACTTCCTGGAGGATCTGGCCGGCGTCCGGCGCGGTCTGCGCGAAGGCGGGCAGGGACAGCAGGGCAAGGCTTAGGCTCGAGGGCAGGAGTCTGGTGGTCATTTTTTTCATGGCATCAATGGGGTTGCAGTGGCGCGTGATGGACGGGCCCGGATCAGCTGGCGCTTTGAGGCGCGCAGCCGGCCGGGGCGGGGCTCGCGTTATTGCAGGCTGCTGAGTCCGTTGGTGTTCACGCCGCCGTTGATGACGAAGATGTCGGTGGGCTTGAAGGTGCCGCCGCTGAAGTTGTTGACGTTGATGTCATCCGCCGCGCGGCCGTTCGATGCGCCGCCGCTGCGGTTGTCCCGCGGAGCTTCGCCGGCGCTGGCCGTGGTGCCGTTGCCGGACTGGGCGCCGGTGGTCGGGGCGACGGAGACGTAGTTCACCGTGTTCGGCGTGCCCGGCGGAACGGCGTTGCTGCCGAGGGCGGGCGTGCCCTGACCGGTCGGGCCGTTGCCGACCGCCACGTAGTTGAGGCTGTCAGGCGTGGCGACCGGCGGCGTGCCGGCCGGCAGGGCTGCGGTGTTGGTCAGGAACTGCTGCACCTGCACGGGTTTGGGCAGGTATTTCTGCGGGTCGGACGGCAGGCTGTTGTTGATCGTCAGCGCGCCGTCGCGGAAGCTGATGGCGTAGTTGCCGGCAGTCAGGCCCTGGGGCGTGATGGCGTAGCTACCGGCGCCGGTGGCGCCCTGGCTGTTGCCGCCGTAGCCCAGCGTGCCGCCCAGCACCGTGGCCGATTCGCCATTCACGAAGCCACTGAACACGACCCCGTTGCCGCCAGCGTACGGCACGCCGTTGGCGTCCTTGCTGGCGTTGTTGGCGGTGACACTGAGCGGGGCCGGGGTGATGGTCAGCGCGGTGCCGTTGCCGGGCGCCTGGACGAAGACGTAGTTGCCGTTGTTGGCGCTGAGGCCACTGCCGTTGATCCCGTGCCCGCCGGCATTGCTGGCCGCGTTGGCGGCGGTGCTGAAGGCGAGGCCGCCGGTGGTGGCGCTGGCCAGGGTCTCGCCACCCACGAAGCCGCTGACTGTGCCGGTGAAGGCCGGGTTGTCGGCGCCGTAGCTGCGGGATGTGGCTGCGGCCGTCAGGGTCAGCTGGGCCGGGGTGATGTTGGCGGCGAGCGGCGCGGTGACGTCGGTGATCTCGTAGTTGCCAGCATCCGTGCTGCCGAGGCTGAGGCCATTCAGGTTGGCGGTGACGGCCTTGCCGGTGCCGACATTCTTGGTGTCGAAGCTGCCGGTGGTGGCCGAACCGCCGAGGCTGACCGCGTCGCCGCCCAGCACGCCGTGCAGCGCGGCGGTGCCGGTGAGGGTGGCGGCGGTGGTGGCGTCGTAGGCCTTGTTGTTGGCGGCGAGGCCCGAGATCGTCAGCGCGGCCTTGGTGATGGCGGCGGTGAGCGGCGAGCTGACGCCGGTGATCTCGTAGTTGCCGGCATCCGTGCTGCCGAGGCTGAGGCCGCCCAGGTTGGCGGTGACGGCCTTGCCGGTGCCGACGTTCTTGGTGTCGAAGGTGCCGGTGGTGGCCGAGCCGGTGAGGCTCACCGCGTCGCTCCCCAGCACGCCGCTGAGGCTGGCGGTGCCGGTGAGCGTTGCTGCGGTCGTGGTGTCGTAGGCCTTGCTGTTGGCGGAGAGGCCAGAGATCGTCAGGGCTGCCTTGGTGATGGCGGCGGTGAGCGGCGAAGTGACGCCGGTGATCTCGTAGTTGCCGGCATCCGTGCTGCCAAGGCTCAGGCCGCCAAGGTTGGCGGTGACGGGCTTGCCGGTGCCGACGTTCTTGGTGTTGAAGGTGCCGGTTGCGGTTCCGCTGACGGAGACCGAATCGGTGAGCAGCACGCCGTTCAGCGTTGCGGTGCCGGTGAGGGTGGCGGCGGTGGTCGCGTCGTAGGTCTTGTTGTTGGCAGTGAGGCCGGAGACGGTGAGCGCGGCCTTGGTGATGTCGGCGGTGCCGCTCGCCAGGCTGTAGTTGCTGGCGGTGCCGTTGCTGCCGTCGCCCAGGGCGAGGGTGCCGAGGGTGACGGCCTTGCCGGTGGCGACGTTCTTGTCGGCCACGGTGCCGCTGCCGCTGAGGGCGAGGTCTTCGCCGCTCACGACGTTGTCGAGCGTGAAGATGCCCGAGGCGACGGTGTTGGTGGCGTCGTAGGTGCGCGAGCCGGTGAGCGTGACCGGCCGCTGGGTGATGCTGGCGGTGCCGGTGAGGGAGGTGCTGCCCGACAGGCTGTAGTTGCCGGCGTCGGTGCCGCCGAGGGTGATGCCCGAGACGTTGACGCTCCAGGTGCCGACACTGGTGCCGGCGAAGGTGCCGGCGGTGTAGCCGAACACCAGATTGTCGCCGCCGACGACGCCGCTCGCCGAGACGGAGGCCGTGTTGGTGCCGTCATAGACCTTGTTGCTGATGACGGCGCTCAGGGGCTTGGGGGTGATGCTGTAGGTGCCGTTGCTGAAGTAGCCGACCGCGTAGGTGGTGCCACCCGAGGTGTAGTTGAGCGGATTGCTGGCGGTGGGGCTGACCGACGGGTAGCTGCCGACGTTCTTGCTGGCGGTGACGAAGTCGAGAGCGCCCAGGTCGCCGGTGGCAAAACCGACCGGGCCGCCGAGGGAGCTCAGGGTGAGGCCGGTGGCGGCGGTGGTGCCGTCGTATTCCTTGGTGCCGCTGCTGGTGAAGATGTAGAGGGGCACGGTCGACATGTTGACGACCTGGTAGCCGGCGTTGGTGTAGCTCTCGTTGCCGCCGGGGATCACCAGCGTGCCGCAGTTGGGGTAGGACGAGCCGCAGGGCGGGTGGATGGTGAAGGTGGCGAGCTTGCTGGAGCCGTTGATCAGGAACAGCAGGTTGGCAACGGAGGGGCCGATGAACTGCACGCGGGCCTGGTTGCCGTTGTTCACGAGGCCCAGGGCGCCCAGCGGGTCGATGGTGTTCTGGGCGTCGACGCGGATGTTGCCAGTGGTCTGGGATGTCTTGAAGGTGGTGACGGTGCCGGAGTTGGCTTCCACGCCGAAGCCGAATTCCTTGGCGTCGCCGGTGCTGACGCCGCTCATGTAGATGCTGCCGCCGCCCGAGTCGACGGTGGCGCCGGACTTCACGTACACCCCGCCCTTGGTGCCGTCGTAGCTGGCGGTGGTGGCGTTGGAGCGGCCGTTGATGGTGATGTCGCCACCGCGGGACAGGATGCTCTTGCTGGTGCCGATCAGGACGGCCGGGTTGCTGCTGTCGAGGTTGAGGGCGTAGCCGGTGCCGTACGACTGGGCGGTGGTCAGGCTGCCGCCGGCGCCGCCGATCCGGATCCAGCCGCCGTTCGAGTCGAGGTTGCCGTTGATGTTGACGCCGCCGGTGGTGACCGCGGCGCCGTTGGCGGCGCTGAGGTCGATGTTCAGCGCGCCGGCACTGGCGGTGATGTTGCTGTTCAGGATGATGCTGTGGTCGGCCTGCAGCGTGAGGGTGGCGGAGCCGGAGCCGGTCTTGGTGATGGCGCTGGCAACGGTGATGTCGCCCGTGCCGGCTCCGGTGGCACCGTAGCTTGCGTTACTGCTCTGAGTGGTCACGGTGACACTGGTGCCGCCGCTGAGGGCAGTGCCGATGGTGCTGGCTGCGGTCGAGTTGATGGTGTAGTCGTATGGGTCGATCAGCCAGGTGCCACCGGTGCCGCTGGCCGCGCCGGCCATGACGTTCAGGCCCGACAGGGTATTGACGGTGGCCGCCGAGGTCTCGATGAAGCCGCCGTCGCCGCCATTGGGCGCGCGGGAGTCCAGCGTGCCGCCGGCGTTGAGGGTGCCGTACTGCATGTCGGCGATCAGGCGGATCTCGCCTTTCTCGCCGGTGGCGAGGGTCTGGGCTTCGATCACCCCGGTGTTGTTGATGACGGCGCTGGTCAGGGCGTTGGCCGCCCTGGTGGTGAGATAGACGAGGCCGCCGTCGGCGCGGATGGCGCCGCCGTTCTCGACCAGCGCGTCGATCGCGCCCTGGGTGACCTGCAGCTTCACCGGGCCGCCGAGGTCGAGGGTCACGGCATTGCCGGCGCCCAGCAGCACGTTGCCGCCGGTGGCGGTGAGGCCGCCGTCGTTGATGACCCGGGCGGCGATGAGGGCGATGCTGCCGCCGTTGGCCGCGGTGATGTTGCCCTGGTTGATGACGGCGTTGCTGCTGGCGCCCTCCAGGCGGTAGTTGCCTTCAAGGAAGTCCTTGTTGCTCATCCCGAGCGTGGAGGCCACGAGGCCGCCCACGTTGACCTGGGCGGTGGGCGTGAACAGCACGCCGTTGGGGTTGAGCAGGAACACCTGGCCGTTGGCCGAGAGCGCGCCCTGGATCACCGAAGGGTCGGAGCCGAGCACCCGGTTGAGGGCCACGGCGCTGGCCGAGGGCTGGACGAAGTTAACGCGGCTGCCCTGGCCGATGCTGAAACTCTGCCAGTCGGTGGCGAGCTTCGCGGTGTTCTGGGTGATGGTGAGGGTGTTGCCGCTCTGGCTGATGGTGCCGGCGCCCGCCACGATCTGTCCGCCCGTGGGCAGGTTGGTGGCGCCTGCCGCGCTGGCCGCGACCACCCCGAGGGTGATCAGCAGCGCACGGCCCGCGCGGGACATCTTGCCCCGGGCCCGGGTCGTCTCGGCAACTGCCACAAAGGCGTTGGTGCGGTCGTTCCAGACCAGGCGGTAGGTGTGATTCAGGGACGCTCGTCGCATGTTGGGTTCATCCTCGACCAAATGTGCGCGCGCCGGGGGGCGGGAGTGTGGCCTTGATTCCAGGCGCGCAATGGTTATGGCAAAGAGGCGATTACGACACGACAGGTCCGGTCTTTATGGCTAAATTGATTTTTTTGATAAAAACATCAAATTTGCTCATTCTGGGCGGCGCGAAGGTGGTGGTGAGGGCCGTCGGATTGCTGCCATGGCCTGCGGTCCCTGTCCTTTTGCCCCCGCGTCCGCTCCCGGTGGTGGGCGCGGACGTCCTGATGTCTGGAGCAAATCTGAATGGCAGCCCCCGGTTTCTTCAACGTGGACGTGGACCGTCTCAACACCTGGACCCGCTATCGCAGCGGCTTGTGCAACGACTGCGCGGCCAATTGCTGCACGATGCCGGTGGAGGCCCGGCTGGCGGATCTGGTACGCCTGGAGGTGGTGGATGCGTTCGAGGCCGAGCACGAGGCGCCCAAGCAGATCGCCCGGCGGCTCACCAAAGCCGGGTTGGTGGGGCATTTCAATTTCCGCAACAGCATCTTCACCCTGGCCCGTCGGGCCAGCGGCGACTGTCTGTTCCTCGGTGCCGTGACGCGGCGCTGCACGGTGTATGAGCAGCGCCCCGACACCTGCCGCAAGCACCTGCAAGTGGGGCCGCGGCCGGGCTATTGCGCCTACGGGCCGCGGGCGAAGCAGGCGTGAGGCCCATGGTGGGGGCGTCACGCCCGAGGGCTGAGGATCAGCCCCGGCGGCGTCGGGCCAGCAGCCCGAGCCCCAGGAGCGCGAGCGCCGCGGTGGTGGGCTCCGGTACGGTGCCGGTGCTGGTGGCGTCGGGGAAGCTGGCGCGGGTCAGCCCCGTGAAGTCGAAGGCGAGCGCCGAGTCGAAGGCTTCGTCGCCCCAGTTGACGACGCCGAACTCCAAAAAGAAGTCACCCGTGGCGGAGAAGGTGTAGTCGGCGTGAATCCAGCCCGACGGGCCGCAGGTGTTCGCCGCATCCCAGCAGAACCCGCTGGAGGTGCCCAGGGGGTCCCACACGGTGCTTGCCACGTCAAAGCCGATCGATGCGCCGTTGTTGAGTACGGCGTCGAGCTTGTCCGGCAGGCTGTTGTCCTGCTGGCGCTTGAGCACGTCGCCGGGCACCACGTTGCCCCGTGCCGAGTTGGTGCTGCGGGCGGTGAACAGCCACGCGGCGGTGCTGCCGGAGGCCGCATTCACCAGCCGGGCCCAGGCGTAGTCGTCGTAGCCCCGGCCGTCGGTGGAGACGTAGTTGAACAGCAGCGACAGGGTGTCGCTGGTGGCTGCGCTGAAGGCGCTGGAGCGGACCGTCGAGCCGTTGTTGGCCGCCTCATTGCCCTTGCCGTCGGTCTTGAGGAGCAGCGGCGAGACGCCGGATACCCCGCCGAAGGTGCTCACGTAGCCGAACTGCGCATTGCCGGTGGGCGAGGTGGTGACGGTGCCGTCGCCGGCGATCAGGCCGCTGGTGCCGGTTTCGGCCCAGCTGGTGCTGTCGAGGGTGATCGACGCTGCGTGGCTGGCCGGGGCGAGCGCGGCGGCGAGAAGACTGATGGCGATACGTGCTGGCGTGAACTGCAAGTTCATGGTGATGACCTTTCCCTTTTTATTGTGTCGTTGGCGCTGAGCCCACAGGCCTTGTGCAAGTGCCGTGCCGAAATCGGATGACTTTGGCAAGGCCTTGGCCGGGAAGGGTTTTTTGTTCTGGCTGGGGAGGTGGTGAGCAGTGCGTCGGGTGATAAGCCCCAGGGGTGGGGCGTGTCACCCCACATGGGGCTGGGCGTGGGCGTGGGCGTGGGCCGATGCGTTGCGTTCAGGCTGCGGGGCAGCACCTGATGCGCCGGGCGGAAGGCGTGATCCTGAAAGGGTACGCAGCGTGCGCGAGCCGCAAATGCCGGGGGCTGCCACCCGCGCTCGGCGGGCCGGCATCCCCCGGTGGGTGGGGCTAGAAGTTCCAGCCGTAGCCCGCGTAGGCGAGAGGCTGGATGCGCGTTTCGACGATGGGGCTGTCGGCCTGGGCGCCGCCGAGGCGGGTGATCGTCAGCCTGAACAGCACCGAGCCGTTGCCGCCCGTGCTCCAGGCGCCATTGACGCCGGCCTGGAGCTGGGTGCCCGAGCTGGCGGTGTAGGCGGGGCGGTCGGGGGTGGCTTCGGCGGGGGCGACGCCGAAGTAGTAGTGGTTCATCTTGCGGTTGTTCCAGGTGGCGCCCACCAGGCCATTCACGCGCAGCCCCTGCCCGCGGACGAGGGCCCGCACGAACTGCAGCTGGACGTTCTGTCCATTGCTCGCCGAGGTGGCGTCGAAGCCCCACTGGGCGTTGAGGGTGCCGTAGTCGGTCTGCCAGCGCAGGGTCGGACCCACGTCGACGGCGAAATCCCGGTCTTCCATGCCCTTGGTGCGGCGGCCGTCTTCGGCTTTCCAGCCGAAACGTGCGTCGGCCGACAGCCCGAAGCGCAGGCGCTTGTCGTCGGAATCGAGCAGCCACACGCCGGCGCGCAGGGCGTTGATGTAGAAGCGGTCGCCATAGCTGGCCTGGATGATGGGCAGCACCCGGGTGCGCAGCTGGTCGGAGCCGGACGTGGCCGGCATGACGCCCACGCCGAAACCATAGAGGTTGCGGACGTGGGGGACGGCGGATTCGGTCTGGTGATCGATCCGGTCGGTGGCAAGGGCGGGGAGGCTGGCGGCCAGGGCGAGGGCGCCGAGTGCGGAGCGGGCTGGATGTCGGAGCATGGCGGTTCGGGTTGATTGGTCGGGATCAGATCGGAGCGTCGGTGGCGGGCTTTGGTTCCCGCTGCCGGATGCATCGCGCATGAAGCTTACATCAGCACGAAGCCGTCTGGCCAGGTCGATCTCGATGGTGCGGGTGATGGCGTCGAGGGGGAGGTCGTTCTGGGCGGTGCCGAAGGGCTCTTCCAGTTCGTCGCCGAGGGCGTCCAGCCCGAAGAAGGTGTAGGCCACCAGGGCGGTGAGCAGCGGGGTGGCGTAACCCAGCGAATGCACCACGCCGAAGGGCAGCAGGAAACAGAAGATGTGCGCCGTGCGGTGCAGCAGCAGGGTGTAGGCGAAGGGCAGCGCGGTGTGGCGGATGCGCTCGCAGGCGCCCTGGATGGCGGTGAGCTGGTTGATGTGCTCGGCCAGCGCGCAGTAGGTGATCGAATCGAGCCGGCCGGCCCGGCGGGCGTCGCACAGCAGGGTGGTGATCAGGCGCAGGATCGCATCGGGCACGTTGTGGCTGGTGGCCACGGCGGTGTGCTCGGCGGTCGTGAGCTGGGGGGCGGCTGCCGCGGCGATGGGGCGGTCGCGCAGGCGGGCGGTGAGGGCGAGGATGAAGGCGGTGGCGAGGCGCAGCAGGGTCTGGCGCTCCTCGCGGCCGGCGTCGTCGGTGGCCAGCAGCGCGCTGTCGCGGGCCAGGCAGCGCATCACCACCAGCAGGTTGCCGTAGTGCTTGCGGGCTTCCCACCAGCGGTCGTAGCAGGCGTTGTTGCGAAAACCCAGGAACAGCGACAGGGACAGGCCCAGGAAGGTGAACGGGCCAGTGGCGAAATCCGGAAAGCGCGGGCCGAGGAATTCGGCGGTGCTGGTGACCACCGCGGCCACCACGGTGACGAACAGCACCTGGGGCAGGATGAGGGGAATGATGGAGCCCTTCCAGATGAAGAAGAGCTCCCGCATGCGCGGGCGGGGGCGGACGATCATGGGCGATGGGGTCTTGCGAGCGATGGGCCCGGCGCGCCGGAGTGGCGGGGGCGGGGCACTACTTTAGCGCGTTGTGGTGCGTTGCAGCACGGGGCGGTGGGCGTTTGATCCGGTCGCAAGTGCGTCCGGGCCGGCCCTGTGGAGGCGCTGGCCCCTTGCCCGGTGAGGCGGGAGCCCCGGGATGCGGTGCTGTGGCCGATTGCTTCGGCGGCTTGAGCTGCCTCAGCTTTGCGTTAAAAGTCCGGGTGTTATAATCGCCGGCTGAAAAATTCCGCCCGCCCCCGGTGTTGCGCATGCAACTCTTTGCCCTCGGACTCAACCATCACACTGCGCCGCTCTCGATCCGGGAGCAGGTGGCCTTTCGGCCGGAGCTGCTCGGGCAGGCGCTGGGTGATTTCGTGCGGGCAAAACCGGTGAAGGAAGCGGCGATCCTCTCCACCTGCAACCGCACCGAGCTCTACTTCGCCACCCAGCAGCCCCAGCACGCGGCCGACTGGTTTGCCGAATACCACCGGGTGGCGCTGCAGGATCTGTCGCCTTACTTGTATACCTTTCCCCAGCGCGACGCGGTGCGCCATGTGTTCCGCGTGGCCAGCGGGCTCGATTCGATGGTGATCGGCGAGCCGCAGATCCTCGGCCAGGTGAAGGACGCCGTGCGCCACGCCGAAGAGGCCGGCACCCTCGGCTCCACGCTGCACAAGCTGTTCCAGCGCACCTTCTCGGTGGCGAAGGAAGTCCGCTCCACCACGGCCATCGGCGCCAACATCGTGTCGATGGCGGCGGCGGCGGTGCATCTGTCCGAGCGCATCTTCGAGAGCGTGCGCGACCAGCGCGTGCTGTTCGTCGGCGCCGGCGAGATGATCGAGCTGTGCGCCGCCCACTTCGGCGGCGAGCAGCCCCGCAAGCTGACCATCGCCAACCGCACCGCAACCCGCGCCGAGGCGCTGGCCGCGCGCTTCGGCGCCGACGTGCTGCGCCTCGACCAGGTGGGCGAGGCCCTCGCCGGCTACGACATCGTGGTCTCGTGCACCGGCAGTCCGCTGCCGATCATCGGCCTCGGCATGGTCGAGCGCGCCCTCAAGGCCCGCCGGCATCGCCCGATGGTGATGGTCGATCTGGCCGTCCCGCGGGACATCGAACCCGAAGTTGCGGCTTTGGACGACGTCTTCCTGTACACCGTCGATGATCTCGCCAAGGTCGTCGATTCTGGCCTCGAGTCGCGCCAGCAGGCGGTGGTCGAGGCCGAGAGCATCATCGATCAGCGGGTCGACGGCTTCCTCCACTGGCTCGACACCCGCGGCACCGTGCCGACCATCCGCGCCCTGCGCGAACACGCCGATCACCTGCGCCGGGCCGAGGTCGAGCGCGCCGTGCGCCTGCTCGCAAAGGGCGAAGACCCGGCCAAGGTCATCGAGGCCCTCAGTCACGGCCTCACCAACAAGCTCCTCCACGCCCCCACGCGCTTCCTCAACGAAGCCGACGGCGCGCCGGGCGACTGCGCCGAACTCGTGCAGCGCCTGTTCAATCTCGACAAGAACCACTAGCCCTCCCGGGCGCCTCACCTGCCCGCCGCCGCGGGCCGAACCACCATGAAACAGCGCATCCGCGACAAGCTGGAAAACCTTGCCGACCGTCTGCAGGAGCTCGACCGCCTGCTCGCCACCAGCGAAGCCGCGGCCGACATGGACAACTACCGCAAGCTCACCCGCGAGCACGCCGAGATCACGCCGGTGGTAGGCCTGTACCGGGATTACTGCCAGGCCCTGGAGGACGAAGCCACCGCGAAGGAGCTCCTCGCCGACCCCGAGATGAAGGAGCTCGCCGCCGCCGAACTCGAGGCCGCCCAGGAAGCCCAGGCCCGCATCGACGCCGAGTTGCAGACCGCGCTGCTCCCCCGCGATCCCAACGACGACCGCAACCTCTTCCTCGAAATCCGCGCCGGCACCGGCGGCGACGAGGCCGCGCTGTTCGCCGGCGACCTGCTGCGCATGTACACCCGCTACGCCGAAGGTCAGGGCTGGCGGGTCGAGATCATCTCGGCCAGCGATTCCGAGCTGGGCGGCTACAAGGAAGTCATTGCCCGCATCGCCGGCAACGGCGCCTACAGCAAGCTCAAGTTCGAATCCGGCGGCCATCGCGTGCAGCGCGTGCCGGCCACCGAAACCCAGGGCCGCATCCACACCTCGGCTTGCACCGTGGCGGTGATGCCCGAGGCGGACGAAGTGGGCGATGTGGAGCTCAACCCCGCGGATCTCCGCATCGACACCTTCCGCGCATCCGGCGCCGGCGGCCAGCACATCAACAAGACGGATTCGGCGGTGCGCATCACCCACATCCCCACCGGGATCGTCGCCGAATGCCAAGACGGCCGCTCCCAGCACCAGAACAAGGCCTCGGCCCTGCGCGTGCTGGCGGCGCGGATCAAGGACATCCAGGTGCGTGAGCAGCAGGCGAAGGAAGCCGCCACCCGCAAGAGCCTCGTGGGCAGCGGCGACCGCTCCGAGCGCATCCGCACCTACAACTATCCCCAGGGCCGGCTCACCGACCACCGCATCAACCTCACCCTCTACAAGCTCGATGCAGTGATGCAGGGCGATCTGGGCGAGGTGATCGCGGCCCTCACCGCCGAGCACCAGGCCGAACTCCTCGCCCAGCTGGCCGACGAGAATGGCTGATCTGCCGGCCACCGTCGGCGCGGCGCTGGCCGCCGCTCGCGGGCGTATCCCCGCGGGCGAGGCGCGGCTCTTCCTGCGGGAGATCCTCGGCGTGACCGCCGCCCGCATCGCGGCGTATCCCGAGGACACCCTCACGCCCGAACAGGCCGGGCGCTTTGCCGATCTGCTGGCGCGCCGCGAGTCCGGCGAGCCGGTGGCCTATCTGCTTGGCGTGCGGGAGTTCTACGGGCGGGATTTCAAGGTGGGCCCGGCAGTGCTGATCCCCCGGCCCGAGACCGAGCTCATCGTCGATCTGGTGCGCGAGCGCGTGCCGGTGGGCGCAGCGCCGACGATCCTCGATCTCGGCACCGGCAGCGGCGCCCTGGCCGTCACGCTGGCCCTCGAACTGTCCGCCGCCCAGGTGACGGCGGTGGATTTTTCGTCCGCCGCGCTGGCGGTGGCGCGGGCCAACGCCGACGCCCTCGGCGCCCGGGTGCGTTTCGTTGAAAGCGACTGGTTTGCCGCGCTGACCGCAGGTGAACGCTTCGGTGTGATCGTCAGCAATCCGCCCTACGTGGCCGACGGCGACCCGCATCTCGCCGAAGGCGACGTGCGCTTTGAGCCGGCCAGCGCGCTGGCTTCGGGCCCGGCGGGGCTCGACGACATCGTGCGCATCGTGACGGCCGCGCCGGCCTTTCTTGAACCTGGGGGCTGGCTGTTGCTGGAGCACGGCTACGATCAGGCGCCAGCGGTGCGCGAGCAGCTGCGGGCCGGCGGCTTTGCCGAGGTGGCGTCGGCGCGGGATCTGGCCGGGATCGAACGCATCACCCTTGGCCGCCGCCCTTGACGTGGCCGGCGGTCGGGCCTAGACTTTTCCGACTGAATTGCTCAACTATTTTTGCGAGACCACGATGGACGTCCAACAAATCATCGACGAACAAGTCAAAACCCACCCGGTCGTGCTGTACATGAAGGGTTCGCCCTCCATGCCCCGCTGCGGCTTCTCCGCTACCGCCGTGCAGATCCTGCAGGCCTGTGGCGCGAAGGAGATCTTTGCGGTGGACGTGCTGGCCGACGAAGGCATCCGCCAGGGCATCAAGGAATACGCCAACTGGCCGACCATCCCGCAGCTCTACATCAACGGCGAGTTTGTCGGCGGCTCCGACATCATGCGCGAGATGTACCAGTCGGGCGAGCTCCAGCAGATGCTGGCCGCCTGAGCGGGGTTTTCGCTCAAGTAAAAAAAGCGGCTCAGGCCGCTTTTTTTACGTCTGCCGGCAGCGCGACCTGCTCGGTGCTGAGGGGGTGGGTTTCCTGCCTGGCGGGCAAAACCGCCTTGTGGGCCAGGTGGTAGGCCAGGAGCAGCGGCGGCATCCGCAGCCAGTGGGCGCGGATGTACAGGCTGCGGCGGGCCAGCGGGGTGAGGGCGTCGGCGGTGCTGGGGTGCTGGGGGCGCAGCACGCGGGCGTACATGGCGTCGAGCAGCTTTTGGCGGATGCCGCCCTCCAGGCAGCGGGTGCGGGCCTGGACGCGCTCCGGCAGCGGGGTGTCGAGCATGCGGTGGCAGTAGCGCAGGGCGAGGCGCAGCGGGCCGGCAAGCTGGAGTTGTTCGGCCCGATGGACCAGCACATCCCAGGCGGCGGGGTCGCGGGCCAGGTGGCGCAGCAGCAGGTCGAGGTCGGTGAGGTCGCGCAGCAGGTTGTCCGGCTCGCCCTCGTGGAAGAGGTGGGACGCGCTGTGCAGGATCAGGTCGGGCAGCGACAGGGTGCTCACGCCGGGCAGGTCGGGCAGCGGCACCGCGGCTTCGATCAACAGCTTGGCGTCCGGCTTGAGGCGGGCGGTGGGCGGCAGGATGGTGTGGTGCACGTCGAGGGCCGAGCCGCGGAAGACGTGGCGCATCGCCGGCAGCTCGTGCATCCAGCGGCGGTAGTAGCGCTGGTCGTAGTCGTCGGTGGCGCTGCTGATCCAGCCCTTGAGCTGGAGCGCCGATTCGGCGTCGGCCAGGCGCGCCTTGGGCAGCAGGATGTCCACGTCCGAGAACAGCCGGCCCTGGGCGGCGGGCAGCGCGCCGGCCACGTAGGCGGCGCCCTTCAGCAGGATGACAGGGATGCCCAGCGGTTCGAGGGCTTCGCGCAGGAAGCGGGCTTCGCGGCGGATCGCGTGGCGCTGCTCGCCGGCCATCTGGGCGCCGGACAGCAGGTGGTTGCGGGGGCGCTCGGGGATGTCATCCTCGACGCCGGCTGCCTGCAGGCGCAGGTAGAGCCGGCCGAGCAGGTTGGCGTGGCGGGCCTGGCGGACGAGCAGATCCCATTGCGAGGGGCCGAGCCGGCGGACCGACTGGGGATCACGGTAGGCCTGGAGGAGCAGGTTCATCGGGCGTCCTCCGCGGCGAGGCGGTCGAACACCGCGATGGCGTCGTCGAGGCGGCTGTATTCGAAGCTGTAGTTGCGGCAGTTGTCGATGATGCGGCCGACGGTGTCGAAGCCCCGGGGGCCCAGCACGTGGTAGTTCATCGCGTTGTCGGCGAGCTGCATGAAGGCGGCGCCGCTGCCCATCGGGGCGAGCACGGCCTCGCTGCCGGCGCGGTAGCGGGGCAGTACCATCCAGGCGGGATCGGCCCACTCGCCGACGGCTTCGACGCTGGCCCGGGTGGGCGCCATCAGGGCCACGGTGCCCTTGGTGGTGTCGCGTACCGGCTGGGTGAGGAAGGCGTCCGGCGCGTAGGCGCGGATGATGTCGATGGAGGCGTTCTTGAGGTTGACCGGCCGGGCGAGGCCCATGATCTGGCCGGTGTCTACGCGGATCAGGGTGAGCTCATCCGACAGCAGGCGCCAGCCCCGATTGACCAGCGCGGCGCACAGGGTGCTCTTGCCCGAGCCCGGGGGCGCCGGCAGGATCGCTGCCCGGTTGCCCCGGGCGACGGCGGCGGCGTGGATCACCAGGATGTGGTGGCAGTAGGCCGTGACGCACCAGTTGAGGCCCCACTCGAGCATCGGCAGGGCCTGGGCGCGGGGAAGCGGCGTGAAGGGCTCGACGGCATCGACCACGAAGCGGGCCTGGGGCTTGATCCAGCGGCGCACGCCGTGGCCGGGCTGCACGGCCACGTGGAAGTCGGTGAAATCCGACGCGTCGGCCAGCGGGTGGTGGGCGTAAAGCCGGGCGAGCTCGTCGGCGATCTCGGGGATGCCGCTCTGGAGGCGGCAGTTGAACGGCCCGGCGGCGAGCCGGATGCCGTCGCCCGTCAGCCGCTGGCGGAACTCGGCGGGGGACAGGTCACGGATTCTCAAGGCGGGGGCTCGACTGGGCTCGGATGAGGCGCGCGCCGAGCAGTGCCTCAAGGGCAACGGCGACGAATTCGCGACAGGCTTCGGGGGCGGCTTCGGGTTCTTCGCGCAGCACGGCGGCGACGAGGTCGTCGGCGTTCAGGCTGTGGCCGGGGACGGCCAACTGGTCGAGCACGAAACGGGTGACCGGGGCGAGGAGAAGGGTCTCGCCGGCGGATGGGTCGTAACGGACCCATCCTTCATCCACTTCTTTCCAACGTACTTCGGCCAGGCCCTCGAACAGGGTTTCAGAGGCGATGTACTGGGCGCCGGCCGAAAGCAAGACTCGATGCAGGATCAGGCGTTGAGGACGTAATCCAGGTACTGCTTGACCTGGGTCTTGCCCCACGAGACGCTGGGCACGCTCGGGTTCGGGTGCCAGGAGCCGCCGACCACGCCTTCGTTCCACATGGCGATGGCCTGGGCTGCGGTGAACAGCGGGCTGCCGGCCTTGGCGCTGAGCCAGGCGGCGACGATCTGCCGTTCGAGGGGGGCGTCACCCGCGGTGTCGGAGCCGGTGATGATGGCGCGGATGGTTTCAGTGCGACCGGCGGAGGCGGTGAACACGCTGCCGAAGGTCTTGTTGTCGAGGTCGTCGACGGTCGGCGGGTTGGCGGCCGCGTAGGCCTGCCAGAAGGTCACGCCGTTCATCTTCGGGGCGCAGGGGGTGGTGCCGTTCTGGCTCAGGTTGCCGGACGCGGAAAAACCGGACGGCTGCTTGCACTCGGCGGCCAGCGCGGGAACGCTCTTCAGGGCCATCAGCAGCGGCGCGCCGGCCAGGCCGGTCTGGATGAGCTTGCGGCGATTGGCCTTGGGCGTCTGGCCGTCGTTGCTGGCTTGCTGCTCGGCAGATTTTTCGGGGTGTTCCAGATTCATCCTAAACCTCGTTCAACTGGCGCCATGACAGGCGTGATTTATTTGCAGTATATGCAGGCCCGCCAGTCACGAGTGTGACGTGGGTCCGCTTTTTGGTCGGATTAGGTCAAGCAAGTTTCATTCCGCTTCCCCCTTTGGGGAGTAGGGTCATGATTTTTAAGGGTATAAAAAGGCACGACGAAATCGGGGGCGGAAAACGGCGGGGGCGTGTAAAAAATGCCGACAAAATCCGTTCCGCCGCGCCGGTGGCGCGACGATGCGGGTTCAGACGTTGGCGATGCGGCTGTTGGCGAGGGACAGGCGGCTCGCCAGGACTTCGAGGAATCCCTTGTAGAAGTGCATCTGGCACAGGCTGGTGGCCCGCAGCAGGGCCGGGGCGCGGATGGTCAGGATGCGCGTCTCGCTGATGGTTTCGACCGAGGCGGTGCGGGCGCCGCGCCCGGCCGCGAAGAGCGCCATTTCGCCGAAGCAGTCGCCGGGGCTGAGGGTGTTGAGCAGGAGCCCCTTCTTGACGATGCGCATGGTGCCTTCGACGACGAAGCAGAAGTAGTTGCCGGGCTCGCCTTCCTTCATCACCACCGAGTCGGGCGGGAACTGCCGCCATTCGGCGAAGCGGACGATCTCCCAGATCTCGACGTCGGTGAACTCGCGGAAGAAGCGGAAGGCGCGCAGGCGCTCGAACTTCTCGCTGTCGGGCATCTCGTGGGGCGCGGTGGTGAGGCCGCGGTTGCGGTAAGCCTGGGCGAGGTCGTGGGAGAACTCGAGCCACGTGGCGTAGCGCCCGGCCACGTCGCGGCTCATGGCCTTGCAGACGATGGCGTCGAGTTCGGGCGGGATCTCGGGGCGGATGCTCGACGGGGGCGGCGGCGTCTCGTGGACGATCTGGTAGATCAGGCCCACGTTGCTGCTGCTCTCGAAGGGCAGGCGGCCGGTGAGGAGCTGGTACATCACCACGCCAAGGGAATAGATGTCGGTGCGGTGGTCGAGGGGCTGTTCGCGCACCTGCTCGGGCGACATGTAGGCCGGCGAGCCGAGGGTGGTGAGCTGGGTGGTTTCGGTGGCGGTGAAGATCGCGGCGCCGAAATCGGAGATCTTGATGTCCTGGCCCTCGGGCGAGACGAGCAGGATGTTGGCCGGCTTGATGTCCCGGTGGGTGACGCCGTGCAGATAGGCATAGTCGAGCGCGCGGGTGCACTTGAAGATGATCTCGACGAGGCGTTCGGAGGGCAGCAGGTGGTCGGGCTGGGTGAAGGCTTCGAGGGTGCCGCCGGGGACGTATTCCATCACCACGTAGGCGTCGCGCTCGTCGATCACCGCGTCGTGGATCTGGATGATGTGGGGGTGCTGCAGCTTGCCCGCGAGGGAGGCCTCGTTGAGCAGCATGTGGTGGTAGAGGGTGGTGTGGTCGGTGACCCGCAGCATCTCCGGGTGAAGCTGCTTGATGGCCACCTCCCGCTGGGCGAAAGGATCGTAGCCGAGATAGACGTTGCTGGTCGCCCCCGCGCCCAGCAGCCGCCGCACCTCGTATTTGCCGATCCTTTCCATGCCTCGTTCCCTCCTCAGGCGAGCCGCTGCCGGGCGCGGGCGATGGCTGCGCGCACCTGGGCCGGGGCGGTGCCGCCGATGTGGTTGCGGGCGGCCAGCGAACCTTCGACCGTCAGTACTTGGAACACGTCGTCGGCCAGACGTTCGACCGCGCCGGGCACGTGGGCCATGGCGGCCTGCAGCTCGGCCAGCGGGATCTGGGGCAGGTCGACGCCCTTGGCGTCGGCGGCGCGCACGGCCAGCGCCACGGCCTCGTGGGCGTCGCGGAAGGGCAGGCCCTTCTTGACGAGGTAGTCGGCCAGGTCGGTGGCGGTGGCGTAACCCTGGGTGAGGGCGGCCTGCATCGCCTCGCGCTTCACGCGGACGTTGAAGACCTTCTCGCCGGTGGCGGCATCAACGCGGCTGCCCATCATGTCGGCGTAGATGCGCAGGGTGTCGATGGCGGTGTCGGCGGAGTCGAACAGCGGCTCCTTGTCTTCCTGGTTGTCCTTGTTGTAAGCCAGGGGCTGGCCCTTCATCAGGGTGAGCAGGGAGATCAGGTTGCCGTTGGCGCGGCCGGTCTTGCCGCGGACGAGCTCGGGGACGTCCGGGTTCTTCTTTTGCGGCATGATCGAGCTGCCAGTGCAGAAGCGGTCGGCGAGGTCGATGAAGCCGACCCGCGGGCTCATCCACAGGATGAGCTCTTCCGACAGGCGCGACAGGTGGGTCATGAGCAGCGACACTGCGGCGCAGAATTCGATGCCGAAGTCGCGGTCGGAGACGGCGTCCAGCGAGTTGAAGCAGACTTCTTCGAAGCCCAGCAGCTCGGCGACGTATTCGCGGTCGATCGGGTAGGTGGTGCCGGCGAGCGCGGCGGAACCCAGCGGCAGGCGATTGACGCGCTTGCGGCAGTCGGCAAAGCGCTCGGCGTCGCGACGGGTCATCTCGTAGTAGGCCATCAGGTGGTGGCCGAAGGTGACCGGCTGGGCAACCTGCAGATGGGTGAAGCCCGGCAGCGGGGTGTCGGCGTGGTGCTCGGCGAGATCAAGCACGGCCAGCTGGAATTCGCGGATCAGGCCGAGGATGGTGTCGATGGCGTCGCGCAGCCACAGGCGGATGTCGGTGGCGACCTGGTCGTTGCGGCTGCGGCCGG
>ERZ650306.370-NODE-370-length-27456-cov-11.652020_pt1 | contig 27456 bp, 28 predicted proteins | sample MGYA00376242_ERZ650306 | MGnify/ENA primary metagenome ERZ650306 (study PRJEB26733, sample SAMN07839244) | wastewater metagenome | biome: urban; feature: wastewater treatment plant; material: waste water | place: USA: North Carolina | collected 2016-03-31 ... | reverse complement strand
CCGAGATCTACACAGGCGAAGACACTCTTTCCCTACACGACGCTCTGCCGATCTTCTTATGGCAGATGAGCCAACAGGAAATTTAGATTCGCATTCAGAAGGTGAAATTCTACAAATATTTAAAGATTTGAATGCAAATGGTTCAACAATAGTGATGGTTACACATGAACCCAACATTGCTGAGCATTGTAAAAGAATAATAACATGTAAAGATGGAGAAATTATAAAAGACGAGGTGGTACAAAAATGAATATGTATGATTTAGTAAAATCCTCGATAAGAAGTTTAAAAGCAAATAAAATGAGAGCATTTCTAACAATGTTAGGAATTATAATAGGTATATCATCAGTAATTGCCATGTCAGCAATAGGAAAAGGTGGACAAAAAACAATTACAGGTAATTTACAAAGTACAGGGTATGGAAACTTTCAAGTAGCAGTAAATACAACAAGTACTGATTATGTTGCAGAATATGACTTAACAGATAAACAAGTAACGGAAATATCAAAAATAGATGGAGTTGAAGCTGCTGCACCGAAAATTCAAAGCATGGGGCAATTAAGTTTTCCAAAATATCCAGGAAAAAATGAAAGAGGATTTTTGTATGTTACAACAAAAGACTATGAAAAAATAGATCCTGTACAATACCTTTATGGGCGAGCTTTTATTGATTCTGAATATAATAGTTACGAAAAACTTATAACGATAGATAGTGAAACAGCTAAAGACTACTATGGGTCTTATGAAGCAGCAATAGGTGAAACAATTGAATTGCAAGTAGGGGCAAGAGATTCAGCATCGTATAAATATAAAATAATAGGAGTATTTCAAAATCCTTATATAGGATTAACATCTTTATTTGGTGGGAGATTCAAACCTAGAGTAGTGAGGGTTCCGCTGAAAGCATATATGACAACATCTGGAACAGATACTTATTCAACAGTCATTGCAAAAGCAAAAGATCCTGAACAATTAAATCAAATAATAAGTAAAGTTCAGTCTGATTTGGATACTCAAGCACCAGCAAAAATTTATGAAGTGAGTGCAGCTACTCAAAATGGAGCATCATTTGATAGTATATTGAGTACATTAAATATATTTATTACATTTATTGCAGGAATATCGCTATTAGTTGGTGGAGTTGGAGTTATGAATATAATGCTAGTAAGTGTTACAGAAAGAATTAGAGAGATAGGTATACGTAAAGCAATTGGGGCACAGCCAAAAAGTATTTTACTACAGTTTCTAGTAGAAGCGGTAATAATATCAACACTTGGTGGGATAATAGGATTGTTAGTTGGTGTTAGTTTTGCTTATTTAGTATTTTTATTAATTGGAATAGAACCAGTATTTTCAACATTTATTGTTATATTAGCATTGGTAGTATCGATGCTAATAGGAATTGTATTTGGTGTTGCACCAGCTAGAAAAGCAGCAAGAATGAACCCTGTCGATGCATTGAGAGCATAGAAATATTTTTCAAATCTTCACATAGCTATCACAAAAGAATGTTATTATATATTTGTAAGTAAGAAATCAAATATAAACGTGGAGGTAACATAATGAAAAACATGAAAAAATTATTACTAACTTTAGGGATGATAATATTCGTAGCGAGCTGTTCAGGAGATAATAAAAAAACTGAGAATGCAGAAGTTCAAACACAACAGCAAGAAGTAGAAAAATCAAATAACGATTCTACAAATACGGTAACTACAACAGAAGCACCAACAAAGAAAGAAAAAGCAACATCAAGCAAATAGTTAATAACTAGCTTATATATAAAAGCATAATTTCAAAATAGGGTTAGGGCTATTTTGAAATCACCCATAAGGGTAAAAGGGATTTCTGCAAAGATCCCTTTTTGTTTAGAATTTTTTTGAAATCTTCACACAATTATCACAAAGGTATGGTATCATGTATTTGTGGAAGAGAAATTGTAAGTAATATTAAAAAAATACGGAGGAAAAAATATGAAAAATATCAAAAAAATAATTATGTTAATCGGAATAGTAGCAGTATTTTCAACATCTTTTGCAGCTGGAACAAAAGCACCAGTTAAGAAGACAACAACAAAAGCTGCGCCTAAGAAGCCAGCACCTAAACCTGCACCTAAGAAAACAACAACAGTAGAAAAATCAACAAAAAAAGAAAAAGCATCATCAAGTAAATAGATTAGATATAGTTATATCGGAAAGAGATCCTTCGGGATCTTTTTTTAATTCAATTTTTATTTAAGATATGATATAATTAAGAAGATTTAATAAAAGGGATTAAATCTAAGAAAAAACTAGAAAAAATAAATAATTGGGGGTATAATATGAGTAAGGAAATGACTTTGGAACTTTTTGATCCAAGGAATGATTTTGTGTTCAAAAATATTTTTGGTAATGAAAAGTACTTAGATATATTAAAAGACTTTTTAGAAGCAATACTAGAGTTACCTAAAGGAAAAGAAATTGTAAGTGTTGAATTGAAGAATCCAAATAACGATAAGCAAAGTAAAGAAGGTAAATATTCTATATTTGATATAAAAGTTAGGATAAACGGTAATGCTTATATAAATGTGGAAATACAAAATGTAAGAGATGAGAATATAGTTGAAAGAGTAATCTACTATAATGGTATATTGTCATCAGGGCAATTATTAGAGGGCGAAGGATATGGGATGTTATCAAAATCTATAACAATAGTTGTTGCAGATTTTCTGGCATTGCCAAATAGCAAGAAAATACATAGTGTTTACACTCCGATGGAAAAAGATGAACTTACAGAGTTAACAAATTCAAGTGGAGAAGGACTTATAGAAATACATTTTATTGAGTTATCAAAGTTTAGAAAATATATAAAAGGAAAAAATATAATGGAAATAGTAAGAGAAAACAATCTATATAAATGGTTGGTTTTTATACTAGATCCATCAAATGAGGTGATAGAAGTGATATCAAAAAGTGATAAGGTTGTGAATAGAGCAACGAAGGCATTACGAGAACTAAGCTCTGATGATGAAGCGAAGATGAAGTATATGGATAGAGAGAAAGCGCGTCTAGATAAGATAAGTGCTTTATTTAGTGCTGAGAAAAAAGGGGAAAGAAAAGGAGAAATGAGAGAAAAGATTAAAATAGCTAAGGCGATGATAAAAGAAGGATTTTCAGTAGAAAATATTATGAAATTAACTGAATTAAAGAGAGAAGAAATAGAAGAACTTCCAAAAAAATAAAATAACCAAATGAAAGACACTGCACTGCAACGACTAACAGTGTCTTTTTGCATAGAATAACTAGTAAAAAATTAAAATTAGAAAGTGAGATAAAAATGAATATAGAGAAAGCAAAGAAAGTAATGGAAGAACTAGAATTAGATGGAATCTTATTGACAGATTTATATAATATAAGATATTTTACAGGTTTTACAGGAACAACTGGAATAGGTTTAATTTCAAAAAAAGGAAATTTTTTCTTTTCTGATTTTAGATATAAAGAGCAAGGTAAATTAGAAGTAGAGAAAGAAGATTTTGAGTTTGTAGAAGTATCAAGAGGAGCGTTAAATAAGATAGGAGAATACGTAGAAAAACTCGGAATAAGAAAGTTAGGGATTGAGGACAAGCAAGTAACAGTAAGTTACTACAAAGAGCTTAAAAATACATTTCAAGCAGAATTAATAGGTGTTGAGAACAAATTACAACTGATACGAATGATAAAAACAAATAAAGAAATAGAAATTATAAAACGAGCAATTGAAATAAGTGATTATTCATTCCAAGAAACTATTAAAGTAATAAAAAAAGGAATGACAGAGAAAGAAATAGCAGCACATATAGAATATATGCAAAGGAAAATGGGAGCAGATGACACATCATTTGCTACAATTGTTGCGAGTGGTGTAAGATCAGCAATGCCACACGGAGTAGCATCGGATAAGAAGATAGAAGAAGATGAATTTATAACAATTGATTTTGGGTGTTATTATGATGGCTATGTTTCTGATATGACAAGAACAATTTACTTCGGAAACAACATTTCAGATAAACATAAGGAAATTTATAATACTGTGTTAAATGCACAATTAATGGGTGTGGATAATATTAAGTCGGGTATGCTAACATCAGAAATTGATAAAATAGTTCGAGATTACATAACAGAAAAAGGATATGGAGATAAATTTGGACACGGATTAGGGCATGGGATAGGGCTTGAAATACATGAAGCACCTGCATTATCACCAGTAACAAATACAGTTCTTGAAGAGAATATGGTTGTAACAGTAGAACCAGGAATATACGTTGAAGGATTCGGTGGAGTTAGAATCGAAGACGATGTAGTAATAACGAAATCAGGATGCGAAATATTAAATAAAACATCTAAGGAATTGAAAATAATAAGATATTAAGGGAAATGTTGATGATTACAGATAAATTTGAGATAAAAGATTTTGATTCATTTATAATAGGAAATAGTTATGGAATCGAGCAATGTTGGTATAAAGAAAAAGGGACATTAATACATCATTTGGCGTATAGAGAAGGATGTGGATATGTCTCTATTCTTAATATGTATTTGTATTTAAAGTACAAATCAACAGGTAAAAAGCATACTAAATTAGAGATTATTGAAAAAATGAATAAAATATATATGTATAATTTAAATTTAAGAATAGGAATAAATTCAATATATTTTCTAAAGAAAGTAGCTATTAAATTTTTAAGAAAAGAAAAAGAAGAAAAAAGTTTCTCTTTTGAAGTTTTATCAAAAAAAACAGGAATAAATAATAATTATAAAGAAGCAAAGGAATTAATAATAAAGTCGCTTGAAGCAGAGAATCCTGTAGCAATTTTAATAAATCATAGAGTTAGTGACAAAATACTAAAGAAAAATTTTAAATATCATTGGATCACTATTACAGGAATTAGAACAGAGGATAAAAAGACATATTTGACTGCGTCTAATTGGGGTGAAAAGTGGGAATATTTGAACTTTGAAGAGATATGGAACGATAGTCACAACGTTCTTGATAGAATTTTTGCATCTGGTTTAGTTGTAATGAAAGAACAAGAGAAGCCTAAATAGAGCTTAAAGTCAATAAATTCAGTTGCTCTATTGTGTTCTTTGAGATTGACAAAATGTGTTAAAAATGTTACTTTATAATATAAAAGTATAAAAAATATGATATTTATAATTTGATTCATTGAGAGGGGTAAGACAGAATGTCAGAAGAATTAAGTAAAGTTTATTCGCCAAAAGAAATAGAAGATAAGTGGTATAAAATATGGGAAGAAAAAGGGTATTTTAATGCACAACATAATGATGATAAGCCAGGATATTCAATAGTAATTCCACCTCCAAATGTAACTGGAATATTGCATATGGGACATATGTTAAACAATTCTATTCAAGATACAATAGTTAGATGGAAAAGGATGAAGGGTTTTGATACATTATGGGTACCTGGAACGGATCATGCAGGAATTGCAACGCAAAATAAAGTTGAAAAATGGCTAGCAGAAAATGGTACATCAAAGGAAGAAATAGGAAGAGAAGCATTTTTAGAAAAGACATTAGAATGGAAAGAAAAACATGGTGGCCTTATAACAAATCAAATGAGAAAATTAGGCTCTTCATTAGATTGGTCAAGAGAACGATTCACAATGGATAAAGGACTATCAGATGCAGTAAGAAAAGTATTCGTTGACTTATATAATGATGGATTAATTTACAAAGGGGAATACATAGTAAACTGGTGTCCACATGATAAGACGGCGCTTGCAGATGATGAAATTGATCATGTTGAAAAAGAAGGAAAAATATGGGAAATAAGATATAAAATAAAAGACTCTGATGATTATGTAGTAGTAGCAACAACAAGACCTGAAACTATGTTAGGAGATACGGGAGTTGCTGTAAATCCTAATGATGAGAGATATAAACATTTAATTGGTAAAAGTGTAATATTACCACTAATGGACAGAGAAATACCAGTTGTAGCAGATGAATATGTAGATATGGAATTTGGAACGGGAGTTGTTAAAATGACACCTGCACATGATCCTAATGATTTTGAAGTTGCAAAAAGAACTGGATTACCAATGTTGAATATATTTACAGAAGACGCACACGTAAATGAAAACGGTGGAAAGTACAAAGGATTAGAAAGATTTAAAGCAAGAAAAGAGATACTTAAAGATCTTGAAGAGCAAGGATATTTAGTTGGTGAGAAGAAGCATAATAATTCAGTAGGGCACTGTTACAGATGTAACACTATAATTGAGCCAAGAGTTTCAGAACAATGGTTTGTTAGAATGAAGCCATTAGCAGAAAGAGCACTTGAAGTTGTTAGAAATGGTGAAATAACAATAACACCAAAAAGACAAGAAAAGATATACTATAACTGGCTTGAAAATATAAGAGATTGGTGTATATCAAGACAAATATGGTGGGGGCATAGAATACCAGCATATTACGCAGAAGACGGAACAATGTTCGTTGCTGAAAATCTTGAAGATGCAAAAAAAGAATCAATTGCAAAATACGGAAAAGAAGTACCATTAAGAGAAGAAACAGATGTATTGGATACATGGTTCTCATCAGCATTATGGCCTTTTTCAACAATGGGGTGGCCAGAAACAAGTAAAGATTTTGATAAATTTTTTCCAACAGATGCACTTGTAACAGCCGCGGATATTATATTTTTCTGGGTTGCAAGAATGATAATGATGAGCTTATATGTTCATGATAAGATACCGTTCAACTACGTTTACTTTCACGGTGTAATTAGAGATGAGCAAGGAAGAAAGATGAGTAAATCGCTTGGGAATTCACCTGATCCTGTAGATCTAATGAATAAATATGGGGCAGATGCAATTAGATTTAGTTTGCTATTTAACACATCACAAGGACAAGATATACATTTCTCTGAAAAATTATTAGAAATGGGATCATCGTTCTCTAATAAAGTGTGGAACGCATCGAAATTTGTATTAAGTAATTTAGAAGATTTTGATTATAGCACATCTGTAATGGATTTAGAGTTCAAGCTTGAAGATAGATGGATTCTATCAAAACTTCAATCTTCTTCAAAAAAAATAAATGAAGCAATGGAAAATTATGAACTTGATACGGCAGCAAAAACAGCATATGAATTCTTTAGAGGAGATTTCTGTGACTGGTATGTTGAAATTGCAAAAACGAGAGTTTATGGTAATGAAGGAATTGATAAAATAACTGCGCAATGGATATTGAGACATGTTTTGGATAATGGATTAAGAATACTTCACCCATTCATGCCTTATATAACTGAAGAAATTTGGCAAAAAGTAAAATTAGGAGACGAAACAATAATGCTTGTAGAATTTCCTGAAGAAGACAAATCATTGGTGGATACAAATTCAGAAAAAGAATTTGATTATTTAAGAGAAGTTATAACAGCTATTAGAAATATAAGAGGGGAAGCAAATGTATCTCCATCGAGAAAAATAGAGGTTATGTTCAAGACAAGTGACGCAACAGAAAAAGCGATATTAGAGAGCAATGCTAAAATTCTGGATAAGTTAGCCAATGTTGAAAAATATGCAGTTGCATTAGATCCAGAAACAATCAAAATTCCTAAATTGGTAGGTTACAGATTAGCACTTAAGACTGAAATTTACATACCACTAAATGATTTGGTTGATAAAGAAAAAGAAATAGATAAATTGAAAAAAGATATAGAAAAAACACAAAAAGAGCTAGATAGAGTTATTTCAAAGCTATCTAACGAAGCATTCACATCAAAAGCACCAAAAGAAGTAATTGAAAAAGAAAATAGAATAAAAGAGGAATTAGAAACAAAAATTGAGAAATTTAATGAAACAATAGCGCTATATATATAGCGAAAGGAGACAAAAATTATGGGAATGTTTTTTTGGGGAATTGTAGCAGCTGGATTTGGATTATTAGAGTTAATTCTACCTGGATTAATAACGATATGGATGAGTTTAGCCGCAATTGGAGTAATGTTTCTGACACCATTTATAAATGATTGGCGAATAGAAACAGCAATATGGAGCATTTTATCAATAATATTTATAATGTTAACAAGACCATTTGTTAAGAAATATATTGATAATGATAAGAAAATAGAGGAAAAAACAATCTTAAAAATTGAAAAAAAAATTGATAATAAAACATATGAAGTTAGATACAAAGGTGGCATATGGACTGCAGTGAGTACTGAAGAGCTATCTGTTGGAGATGAAGTAGAAATGGATGGATTTACAGGAAATAAAATAATTGTAAAAAAATAAAAATAAATCGGAGGAAATATTATGTGGATATTAGGTGTTTTACCAATATTAATAGTATTATTATTAGTATTTTTATCAAGTGTAAAAATAGTACCAGAATCGAGAGAATATATAATAGAGACATTAGGAAGATATAGCAAAAAATTAAAACCAGGACTTAATCTTTTAATACCATTTGTTGACAGAGTGTCGAAAGTAGTATCATTGAAAGAGCAAGTAATAGATTTCCCACCACAACCAGTTATTACAAGAGATAATGCAACTGTACAAATTGATACAGTTATATATTTTCAAATAACAGACTCAAAATTATACACATATGGTGTTGAAAGACCTATTCAAGCGATCGAAAATTTAACAGCCACTACATTAAGAAATATAATTGGGGATTTAACTGTTGATCAGACACTAACATCAAGAGATAAAATAAATGATGAAATGAGAAGAGCACTAGATGAGGCAACAGAGCCTTGGGGAATTAAAGTTAATAGAGTTGAATTAAAAAGTATATTGCCACCAGAAGATATGAGAATATCAATGGAAAAAGAGATGAAAGCAGAAAGAGAAAAAAGAGCAAAAATACTAACAGCACAAGCAGAAAGAGAATCAGCTATATTGATTGCTGAAGGAGAAAAACAATCAACTATATTAAGAGCAGAAGCTAAAAAAGAACAACAAATAAGAGAGGCAGAAGGAGAAGCCGCAGCAATATTATCTATACAAAAAGCAAAAGCTGATGCATTGGTCTTATTAAGAGAAGCTGCTCCAACTCAAGAAGTAATAGCGTTAAAAGGAATGGAAACATTTGAAAAAGTAGCAGATGGGAAAGCAACAAAAATAATAATACCAAGTAACCTACAAAACTTAGCAGGAATGGTATCTGCATTTGCTGAGTTAAATGAAAAATCAGGAACAGTAGGGAAAGAATAAGGAGAGAGAATGATATATAAATTTTTTAAAAAATTATTTCCATCAGAGGTAAGCGGAACTGAAAAAATGGATTTAAATATAAAATATGTAAAAGAAGGAATAAAGAAAGTTGCTGGGAAGCATTTCATAAAAGAAGAAGGGGATAATATAAAAATTATTCCTACCGGAGCATTAAATCCATTTGGAGTAACATTTCCAATAAAAAACTATAGAGAGTTAAATTTCAAATTATCTTCTCAAACAGATAGCTCAACAAATGTTGAATACAGTGCAGTAAGAAAATTCTCAAAATCGACATCAGTTATTTACACGATATTTACTATTTCAGATTTGATTGCTATAGCTGCAATAATATATCTTCTAGTGACTGGGGAACAAGAAATTGCTATTTATGCATCTATGCTCGCAATACCATGGATTGCAATAACAATATTATCATTTTTATTTGATTATTTTGTTATTTTGTCAGAGAAAGCCATAAAAAAATCATTTTCTAATAATATATTGAAAAGAGTGAATAAAATAGGAAAAATTATAGAGAAAGCTTAAAAGGTGGAAAAATGGAAATAAATAATGACGAAGCGTTTATAAAGAAAGCAGTGAATTATTCTAGAATAGTATTCATTATATCGATCATACAAAATATATTTTTGATGCTACTAATTGGAGTATACTTTTTAACTCTTAATTCAGAAAAAAATGAAACAATGAGTATGATTTTACCAATTTCATTTTTATTATTAATTTCTATTCTGTATATATTACATTTAATTTCGGCTATGACTTGTTTATTCTTAAATATGAGCAACATACTTGCAGTAATGAAAATAGAAAATGTAAGTGGGCATAAAGAATTGAAAATAGCTAGTATTTTAGCTATATTCCCAGTGACTTCATTCGTTGCAAGTGTATTCGCATTTAACTCTATGAAAAAAATAAAAGATAGAATTAATAAATAAGTATAAATATAATTGGAGGGAATAATGGAGAAGATATTAGGAGTAATTCCAGCACGTTATGCATCAACTAGGTTTGAAGGGAAGCCTTTAAAATTAATTGATGGCAAGCCTATGATTGAATGGGTGTACAAGAGAGCTAAGAATGCTAATATTGATAAACTTGTTGTTGCAACTGACGACAAGAGAATATATGATACAGTTATTTCTTTTGGAGGAGAAGCTGTAATGACATCAGAAAATCATGAAAATGGTACTGGTAGAATTATAGAAGTTATAAACAATTCAGAATATAGTAAATATGACTTTGTCATTAATATTCAAGGTGATGAGCCATTAATAGATATTGATTCTATAAATAAAATAGCAAACAACTATAGAGAAGAAAAATCAGAAATTATAACGTTAAAAAAAGAAATAAAAGAAGAGAGTGAATTATTGACTCCCAATGTTGTAAAAGTAATAACTGATTTTTTTGATAATGCTATTTATTTTAGTAGATATGCAATACCATTTAAAAGAGATGCGCTAGAAGGATTTAAATATTACAAACATATTGGCATTTACGGTTATACAACAAAATTTCTAAATGAACTAAAAAATTTGAAAAATGGACTTTTGGAACAAATGGAATCATTGGAACAATTGAAGTTCATTGAGAATGGGTATAAAATAAAAGTTATAGAGACAGAAACTAATGTAATAGGAGTAGATACTGCAGAAGACTTGAAGTTGGTAAATGAATATGTTAAAAATAATAATATAACATTATAAATATTAAAGGGGATAAAATGGAAAATGGAGTAATGATCCAATACTTTGAATGGAATATTCAACCTGATGGTAAGCACTGGAACAGATTAAAAGAAGATGCTAAACACTTGAGTGAAATAGGGGTAAGTGCAGTATGGATTCCGCCAGCATATAAAGGGACATCAGTCTATGATGTTGGTTATGGAACGTATGACTTATGGGATTTAGGTGAATTTGATCAAAAAGGGACCATTGGGACAAAATATGGAACAAAAGATGAATTACAATCAGCAATAGCAGAGCTGCATAAATATAATATTAGTATTTATTTAGATGTTGTTCTAAACCATAAAGGCGGTGCAGATGAGACAGAACGATTCATGGCACAGGAAGTTGACTTTGGAGATAGAAATAGAATTATATCAGAACCGTATGAAATAGAAGGATGGACAAAATTCACGTTTCCTGGAAGAAATGGACAATACTCTGATTTCGTATGGAACTATAATCATTTTAATGGTACGGACTACAATAATGCTAATGGTAAGACCGCGTTATATAAAATACTAGGAGAATTTAAAGATTGGGATAAAGGTGTAGATTCACAATATGGTAACTATGATTATTTGATGTATGCTAATATTGACTTTAATCATCCTGACGTTAGAAGTGAAGTAATAAAATGGGGGAAATGGGTAGCAAAAGAGCTAAATTTAGATGGATTTAGATTGGATGCAGTAAAACATATAAGTGATGAGTTTGTAAAAGAATTCCTAACAGAAGTAAGAAAAGAAGTAGGAGACAGCTTTTATTCTGTTGGTGAATATTGGAAAGATAATCTAGAAGAACTAAGAAACTATTTAGCAAATGTAGGTTATGAAACTGGGTTATTTGATGTATCGCTCCATTATAATATGTATGAGGCATCAGTTATGGGTGCAAAATATGATTTGCGTAGATTGACAGATGACACAATACTAGTTCATGATGCTATGGAAGCTGTATCATTTGTTGATAATCATGATTCACAATGGGGAAGCGCGCTACAATCACAAGTAGAAGATTGGTTTAAACCACAAGCATATGCACTAATTTTATTGTCAAAAAGTGGCTACCCATGTCTATTTTATGGAGATTATTATGGTGTATCGGGGAATGAAAGTATTCATAAATGGGTAATTGATCAATTATTAAAAGTTAGAAAAAACAATGCTTACGGGGAACAACATAACTATTTTGATCACCCGAGAACAGTTGCGATGTACAGAACAGGAAAAGATGGAGATCTATCAACTGGTTGTGCAACACTATTTTCAAATGGAAATGATGGAAATAAATGGATAGAAGTTGGAAAAAATAGAGTGGGACAAATGTGGGAAGAAGTTACAGGAACTGGATTAGATAAAGTAGAAATAAATCAAGATGGTTGGGGAAATTTTGCAGTAAAAGGTGGAAAAGTAGCAGTATGGGTACCAGCGGTATAATGATAAACAAAAAAAGAAGCAAAAGCTTCTTTTTTTTATTGACTACTTCTTATTGACCACTAGGTGAAATAACCCATTTTTTATCTTCTTTAATTAATTTCATATCAACATCAGTTTCTTTTGTTTTAGAAACTTCTTTCAATGCAGCCTTTAAAATATCTAATTGATATTTTGCAGCTTTTATTTGTGCTTGAGGATCATCTTGTTTAACATTAAGTGGTGTTTTTGTTGCTAATTCCTGTGCTTTAGCTTGTAATTCTTGTTCATCAATTGCTGTCTGAGTTACTTTTACAGTTGCAGTATCACCGGTTACATTAATACTTTTCACTTTGTAAGTTGTCTTTTCATTCATTAGTTTAAGAATTTCAGCTGATCCTTTTTTCATTTCAGGTGATTGGTCATAACCTGATTTAGCTTGTGCAGCGACATCTTTAGGATAGACTTTAAGTAAGTTATCAATATTTCCATCTTTCATACTGGCATAATAACTAGAAATTGTTTTTTGAACTTGAGTTTTAGGTATATACGTATTAAATATATATAACGACCCGAAAACAATTGCTAAAGTTAGTATTACAGTTGAAAAGATTAGCATAAAAGTTTTTAATATTGATGAGTTCTTGCTAACATTAGTGTTAGTCTCGTTGTTTGCAGCATTATTTGCTGTAGTGTTTTCCATTTTATTTCCTCCGTTTTAATAATCTTTTTTTATTATACCACAATATATAATATCTAACAACTGCAAAAGTAAATGTAGGTTGAATTTATTACACAAAAGTTATATAATATGGGTAGTAAAAAAGTGATGAAGGGTGCTTGATTAATATGAAAAATGAAATGACTAGAGAAGATATATTAGGTGATATAAAAAAAGTTGTAGTTAAAGTGGGAACATCAACGTTGACTAAAGAAGATGGAAGTCTTAATATTTCAAAAATAAAAGAAATTGTCAAAGAGATAAGTAACTTAGTAGATAAAGGCTATGAAATGGTATTAGTTACTTCAGGTGCAGTAGGGGCTGGAATGGGACAATTAGGACTTATTGAAAAGCCAAAAGCATTAACAGAGAAACAAGCAGTTGCTGCAGTAGGTCAAGTAGCACTTACGCATTTGTACCAGAATTTATTCAGTGAATATAATAAAACAATAGCACAATTACTGTTAACAAAAGCAGATTTTTCAGATAGAAATAGATATTTAAATGCAAGAAACGTTTGCAATACATTACTAGAAAAAAAAATAATCCCAGTTGTTAATGAGAATGATGCAGTTGTTGCAGATGAAATAAAAGTAGGAGATAACGATACACTTTCAGCGCTTGTTTCAGGACTTATAGATGCTGATTTGTTAATTATTTTATCAGATATAGATGGGCTTTATAATAAGAATCCACAGAAATATGAAGATGCAAACCTTATAGAAATAATTGGGAATGTAGATGAAGACGTTAAAGCTATGGCAGGTGGAGAAGGATCTAAGTTTGGGACTGGAGGAATGTTTACAAAAATAGTTGCAGCAGAGATGGCAACTAAAATAGGTACACATTTAGTTATTGCAAATGGAGGAAACCCTACTAATATTACAAGAATAGTAAATAAAGAAAATGTGGGGACACTATTCATAAAAAAAGATAAAAAAATTAGTTCTAAAAAATACTGGCTAGCTTATGGTACAAATAAAAAAGGAACAGTAATGATAGATGATGGAGCTGAGAAAGCATTACTTAAAGGGAAGAGTTTACTGCCCGTGGGTATAAAAAAAGTTGAAGGAAATTTTGATAAAGGAACTGTTGTTCAGATAATAAATAAAGAAGAGAAATTACTAGCAAAAGGGATATCTAATTATTCATCAGAAGAAATAATAAAGATTAGAGGATATAAGAGTGAAGAAATTGAAAAACTTCTAGGTTATAAGTACGATGATGTAGTAATACATATAGATAACATGATAACACTAGTATAAAATTTTTAAAAAAATGGAGTGAGATAAATGAATGAATATATTTTAAAATTAGGACAAAATGCAAAAAAAGCATCTAAAGAATTATTGACAATTGATACAAGAATCAAAAATAGAGCTCTTAGAGAAATAGCAAAAGCATTGATAGAAAGAAAAGAAGAGATAAAGTTAGCAAACCAAAAAGATATTGAAAATGGAAAGGAAACTGGGCTTTCTTTTGCACTTCTTGATAGATTAGAGTTAAATGATAATAGAATTGAGGGAATGGCAGAAAGTCTTAATGTCATAGCAGGATTCGTAGATCCTATAGGAGAAATTCTTAATGGATGGAAACATCAAAATGGATTACTAATAGAAAAGAAAAGAGTTCCTTTAGGAGTAATAGGGATAATATATGAGTCAAGACCTAATGTAACTATAGATTCAGCTGGACTTGCTATAAAATCATCGAATGCGGTAATTTTAAGAGGATCAGCAAATGCAATAAATTCAAATAAATGTTTAAATAAAATATTTAACGAAGTAGCAGATGCTCAAGGATTACCTAAGAATTCTGTTCAATTAATTGAATCAGTTGATAGAGAATTAGTAAAAGATATGATAAGAATGAATGAGTATATTGATGTCTTAATCCCAAGAGGTGGGAAAGGACTTAAACAGTTCATAATAGAAAATGCAACAATACCAGTAATTGAAACTGGTGCAGGAGTATGTCATGTATTTGTTGATGAAACAGGAGATTTATCAAAGGCATTACCAATTATAGAAAATGCAAAAATACAAAGACCAAGTACATGTAATTCAATAGAAACAGTATTACTTCATGAGAAAGTTGCTAATGCAATATTACCAGAGCTTACAGCAATGTTAATAGAAGATAAGGTGGAATTGAGATATGACTCAAAAGCACTAGAAATTGTTAGCTCTAATCCTGATAAAAAATATTCTGATTATGCTAAGCAAGTAAAATTAGCTACAGAAGAAGATTTTGGAGCAGAATATTTAGATATGATAATGTCTTTAAAAATAGTGAAAGATATAGATGAAGCTGTAGAATACATAAATGAACATAGCACACAACATTCGGACTCTATAATTACAGAAAATCTAGACAATGCAGAAAAATTCTTAAATGAGATAGATTCAGCAGCCGTATATTTAAATGCATCTACAAGATTTTCAGATGGTGGGGAATTTGGATATGGTGGAGAGATAGGAATATCAACACAAAAACTTCATGCTAGAGGACCAATGGGAGTAAGAGAATTGACAACAACAAAATATATAATAAGAGGAAATGGACAAATAAGAGATTAGCGGGAGAGTGGATTTATGAGATTAGGGTTTATAGGAACTGGGAATATGGGTTCTTCAATAATTGGTGGAGCAATAAAATCAAATTTTATAGTTGGTAAAAATGTAAATATCTATGATTTGGATACAGAAAAATGTAGTGAATTAGTAGATAAATATAGTGTTAATATTTCAGAAAATGAAATTGAAGTAACAAAAAATAGCGATATAATAATATTAGCAGTTAAACCTAATATTTATAATAGTGTATTGTCTAAAATTGCAGAGGAAATAACACAAGATAAAATAATCATAACAATTGCAGCAGGATACTCAATATCTCAAGTTCAAGAAATAATAGGGAAAGATAAGAAAATAGTTAGAACAATGCCAAATACACCAGCACAAATATTAGAAGGAATGACAGCAGTATCTTTTAGTGGAACTATAACTACAAAAGATAAAGATATTGTTTTCGGCCTTTTAAATAGTTTTGGGAAAGCAGAAGAAATAGATGAAAAACTAATGCATGTATTTACTGCGATTAGTGGGTCATTACCAGCTTACGTTTATATGTTTATAGAGGCGCTAGCAGACGGTGGAGTGCTTGAAGGAATGCCTAGAGATAAGGCATACAAAATAATTGCGCAAGCAGTACAAGGGTCAGCAAAAATGGTTCTTGAAACAGGAAAACATCCAGGTGTTTTAAAAGATGAAGTTACATCACCTGGCGGAACAACAATAGAAGCACTAGAAATTTTAGAAAATGGAAATTTCAGAGGAACTATAATAAAAGCAGTTTCTGCGTGTACAGAAAAATCAAAAAGTCTAGGTAAGAAGTAGTAAATATTAAAATATATTTGCTTAATGATGTAAAGAGGTGGAATAATGGTAAATGGAAATAAGCAAGGGATAAAAGAATATATTCTTGACGAACTTGGGAAATTAGAAGATATAGTTACTGATAAAGGGGTTGTTGCGCATCCGGAAATCATAGATTTGATTGTTAAGACAACAAGTAAAATAAATAGAGAAATTAGTGTCGCAATAAATAGAAAAGGAAAAGTAATTGATATATCAATAGGTGACAGTAACACAGCGTCTCTTCCTAATATAGGAGAATCAAAAAATAGACTGTGTGGAATTAGGATAATACACACACATCCTAACTCTACGTCAAGGTTATCAAATGTGGACATATCAGCGCTGATAACGTTGAGATTAGATACAATGGTAGCAATTGGTATTGAAGATGGAGAAGTTAATGGTGTTTCATTTGGATTTTGTAAATTTATAAATGAAGAATTATCTTATGAAACAACAGTTCCTTTAGAATTAGATGTTGCACTAGAATATGATTTAACTCAAAAATTTGAACAAATAGAAAAAGAATTTAGAGATAATGAAATTGAAGAAGATAATATTGAAAAAGCTATAATTGTAGGAATAGACACAGACGAGAGCTTAGAAGAATTAAGAGAATTAGCAGATGCATGTGATATAAAAGTTGTAGAAAAAGTATTCCAGAAAAAAAATCAAACAGATAATGCATATTTTATCGGAAGTGGGAAAGTAAAAGAACTGGGCCTTTTGAAACAAGTGAAAAATGCAAATCTTATTATATTTGATGAAGAGTTATCGGGAATACAAGCAAAAAACTTAGAAGATTCATTAGGTTGTAGAGTAATAGATAGAACAGTCTTAATACTAGAAATATTTGCACGAAGAGCTAGAACGAGAGAAGCAAAAATTCAAGTTACTCTAGCTAGACTTAAATATGAAAATAGTAGGTTAATCGGGTATGGAACAATGCTATCAAGACAAGGTGGTGGCGGAAATACAAGAGGAGCAGGGGAACAAAAATTAGAACTAGATAAAAGAAAAATAAGAGAAACAATACATATGTTAAAGGCAGAGTTAGAGAAAATACAAAAAACAAAAGATATTCAAAGATCTCAAAGAAATAAATCTGGAATCCCTAAAGTATCTTTAGTAGGATATACAAATGTAGGAAAATCAACGTTGAGAAACTTACTAGTTGATTTGTATTCTGATGATAACTCAGTTCAAAAGGAACATGTATTGTCTCAAGATATGTTATTTGCAACATTAGATACAACGGTACGAACATTCCAATTACCAGATAAAAGAGTAGTTTCTTTGACAGATACGATAGGATTTATAAGAAAGCTTCCACATCACTTAGTGGAGTCATTTAAGTCAACACTTGACGAAGTAATATATTCTGATTTAATAATTCATGTTGTAGATGCATCGAGTGAAACAGCAATAAGCCAAATTGTTGCAGTTGAACGTGTTTTAGGGGAACTTAAGTGTATGGACAAACCAATGTTTTTATTATTAAATAAATCGGATCTTGCAACAGAAAAACAATTGGAAGATTTAAAAAGAATATTTAAACATTATACAAGTATTGAGGTCAGTGCAGCGAAGCAAACAAATATAGATTTATTATTAAATACCATTATAGCGTTTATTCCACGTGAAGAAAAAGAATTAGAAATGCTAATACCGTATGATAAAAGTACGTTAGTATCAAGTTTATATAAAAATTCACAAGTATTAGAAACTGAGCATTTGGAAAATGGAACAAAAATAAAAGCATTAGTAAGTGATGAGATTGCAGAAAAGTATAAAGAGTATATAATAAAATAATTTTTAAAGTTAAAAAGATAGAGGTCGAAGGTAGACAAACGAAAAAAATGTTATATAATATATTAAGACATGTTATTAATTAAGCATAGATGAAATAATAAAACTAGGAGAGTGATAAAATGTTAAAAGAAAAAATTACTAGAGAAATTCTAAACAAAGGGTATTCGGGAGAATTTTTGTACAGATTTGGTAAGAATTTTGGTAACTTATATGACAATTTTGAGAAACTATACGGCGATAAACCAGGGTTTGAAGAACATGTTTATCAATTGGTTAATCAAATCTATAATTCTTATGAAACTAGAAAAGAAGACCTTAAAGTGATTGATAGAAAAAGAGAAGATAACCCATCATGGTACATGGGAAATGATATCGTTGGGACAATGATCTATACTGATAGATATAACAAAGATTTAAAAGGATTTACTAAAAAAATTGATCATTTGAAAGATATGGGAATAAATTATGTACATTTAATGCCTTTATTAGATATGTCAGATGATGAAAATGATGGTGGATATGCAGTTAAAGATTTTAAGAAAGTATATCATAAATTTGGAACAACTGAAGATTTAATAGAAGTAGCAGATGAATTACATAAAAGAGATATGTTAATGGAGTTAGATATAGTATTAAATCATACTGCAGATATACATGAATGGGCAATGAAAGCTAAACAAGGCGATCCCAAATATATTAATTATTACTATTTTTATGATAACAGAGAAATACCTGATGAATTCGAAAGAACATTACCAGAAGTATTTCCTGATACAGCACCTGGAAACTTTACATATGTTCCAGAGTTAGACAAATGGGTTATGAGCATGTTCTATAGATACCAATGGGATCTAAACTATACAAACCCTGAAGTATTCGTTGACATGATAGATATAATTTCAGGAATCGCAAATTTTGGAATGGACATACTAAGATTAGATGCAGTTCCATTTTTATGGAAAAAAATAGGAACAATTAGTAGAAATGAAGAACAAGCACATATAATATTGAGAGCTATGAAGGCTGCAATGAGAATGATTGCTCCAGGTGTTTTATTTAAAGCTGAAGCGATAGTTGAGCCATATGAAATAGTTAGATATTTAGGAGAAGGAAAATATGATGAATGTGAGATAGCGTATAATGCTTCATTCATGGTATTTTTATGGGATGCAATAGCAACTAGAAATGCAAGAATAGTTAGAACAGGGCTAAATAACATGGCAAGATTACCAAAAGGAACAACTTGGATTAATTATGTTAGATGCCATGATGATATTGGATTAGGTCACGATAACAACGATATTTACCAAGTGGGGTACACGCCAGAAGCACATAGAAAATATTTAATTGATTTCTTTGTAGGTAGATTACCTGAATCATTTGCACAAGGTGTAACATTTATGGAAAATCCTAAAACAGGGGATGCGAGAATTTCTGGAACATTAGCAGCATTGACAGGACTTGAAAAAGGAGTTAAAGAAAACAATTCAGAACTTATAAATGATGGATTATCAAGAATCAAATTACTTCACACAGCAATAATGTGTTTAGGTGGAATACCATTAATCTATTATGGAGATGAAGTAGGGCACTTTAATAATTATGGATACAAAGATGTAGTAACAGAACAAATGGATAGCAGATGGATTCATAGACCAGTTATTGACTGGGATAAAATGGCTAAAAAAGATGTAAAAGGAACAGTTGAATATGAAATTTACCAAAGTCTAAAAAGCGTAATTAAAAAAAGAAGTGAATTACCAGAATTCACAAATGAAAATGATTTCGAAATATTGGATTATTCGCATGATAAAATCTTTAGTTTCATAAGACAAAAAGGAAATGATAAAACAGTTGTTCTTATAAACTTTAGTGAAAATGGTGAATCGATTGCACTAAATGTATTAGATAGATTAGGAGTTGCACCTAATGGATATTATGACTATTTAACAGGAGAGTTTTTAAACATAACAAATAGTTCTATCCACATGAATAAACTTTCAATCTTATGGGTAAAAGTAAAATAATAAATATGAATAAATTAAATATAAAAAAATACTTTTTCTATACCTTGTTTGGTGTAGCAGTAGGGCTAATAGTAGGAGTATTAGATACATTATTTGGAATAGGTTTAATAAAGATATCTGAAGCAAGAAATAAAATGATGCCAATAATAGCTATATTTTTACCTTTTGCAGGATTACTAATTCTTATAATGTATAAAAAAATTGGGAAGAACTCAATAAAAGGAATGAACTTAGTATTTTCTGTAGCACATGATGTAAAAGATGAAGAGATACCAAAAAGATTGATACCTTTGGTTATGGTAGGAACATGGATAACGCATCTATTTGGAGGATCAGCTGGTCGTGAAGGTGTTGCTGTACAGATAGGAGCAACATTTTCACATGCATTTGGAAAATATTTATCAAAGTATATTGATCTAAGTTCAGCAAAAGAAAAAAAGATAATAATATCAACGGGAATGGCAGCAGGATTTGCAGGATTATTTGGGACGCCTATGGCAGCAACAATATTTGCATTGGAAGTATTGGCATTTGGAGTTGTAGAGTACACAGCGTTGTTTCCAGCATTAATTGCAGCATTTACAGCTTATGCAGTATCGACTATGCTTGGGTTACCACATTTTCATGTAGATATAAATGTGATCCCTGAAATGAATATTAAGAACGTTGCATTAGTAGTTATAGCAGCAATCTGTTTTAGTTTAACAGGAATGCTTTTTGCAATTTTGCTGAAGTATTTCAAAGGGAAAGCAGAAATGATATTTAAAGCCCCACTAAAAAGAATATTTTTTGGAGGAATTCTAGTAGCGATACTTGTAATTTTGTTATGGAATGGAAGATATAGTGGACTTGGAACAAATTTAATCGATAGTTCGTTTGGAATTGGAGCAGGAAAGATCTATTATTATGACTGGATACTGAAAATTTTACTAACAGTACTAACATTATCAATTGGATTTCAAGGTGGAGAAGTAACTCCGCTATTTGCGATAGGTGCATCATTAGGATTCCTTATAGCAGGGCTATTAGGGTTACCTGTAATGTTTCTAGCAGCAATAGGTTATGCAACTGTTTTTGGTGCTGCAACAAATACATTTCTAGCATCATTTTTGATAGGTATAGAAATTTTTGGATATAAAATGGCACCGTTTTTATTTATTGCATGTGCAATTTCATATATATTCAGTGGTGAAATAAGTATATATTCAAAACAAAAAAAGATTAATGCAAAAATATAAATTAAAAAAAGAACCTCTATACATTGAAGATTCAGTATAGAGGTTTTTTATTTACGTATTACTTTTTAAATATTTCAAGTTTCTCAGAGATGAATTCTATATTTACATCATCATTGTATCCTTCTTCACCATCTATGCTAATAGAAATATTTTCAGATATTTTTTCTATTTTACAAGTTTTAGAAGTCAAAGTTCTAATATTATTATTATTAACTAGATTATTATTTATGAAGTCAACTAGTATATTAGGCAGTTCGAGAGGATTATTTATATTTTTAACAATTAGGATATTCATTAGACCATCATTAATGTCAGCATTATCTATTACTGTGCCAAATCCACCGACACTCTTTCCATTCAATATTAAAAATAAAATAGACTCTTCTTCAATTACTTCATTGTTATCCAAAGTAAGATTCAGCTTAAATTTCTTAATATTTGACAATTCAACTAATCCATTGAGGTAATAAGCTGCTTTTCCAAAGTTTTTCTTCAGCTTCTTGTCAGTATTGTACGAAATTTGCGTAAATAATCCTCCAGCATATGAAGAAAGAAAAATATCTTTATTATTTATTAATCCAAAATCTACAGGTGTAGGAGCCCCTTCAGTAATATTATTGATCCAATCATTTATTGATGCTCCCAGTCCCAAAGAATTTCCTAAGTCGTTAGATGTTCCTGTTGGGAAGATAGCAACTTTAGGGAATGGAATATTTGCATTATAAAGGTCACTTAGGCAACGACTAAGAGTACCATCACCACCTGATAATATTAAAATATCGTATTTTTCATTTTTTAAAAAATCAACTAACTTATTGTATTTTCTATTAATACTATATAGTGTTAGAGATATATTCTTCTTTAATAGAGAAGTTGCTATTAAATCCATATTTTGAGTAATTTGAGAACTATTTCCAGATTTTGGATTATAAACAAGCAATGCTTTTTTCATGTTATTAACACCATTCCTTTTTATTGTTATTATACTCCATTTTTGAATGAAATTCAAAGGAAAATATGGTATAATTGAGAAACTAGCAAGGAGGGTAAAATGATAGAAAAAATAGTAGTAAGTGATCTAGACGGAACATTGTTAAATGAGGAATCGGAGGTATCAAATTTCTCAAAAGAAGTAATATTGAAGTTTACACAAAATGGAGGTAAATTCTATATTGCGACAGGGAGAGCATATCCCGATGCAAAAAGAATTATAGGTGAAATAGGAATAAAAGTACCAGTAATAACAGCTAATGGTGCAGTAATAAATGATGAAAATGGAACGGAAATATATAGAAATGATCTAGAAAAAATGGTATCTGATGATGTTTTAGAGATAGATTATTTAGAAGTTTCAGAAAAAATACATATGAATATATACTCTAATAACAAGTGGTATGTAGAAGACCCTATTAGACAGGTTAATCCATTTGAAGATGAGCCACATTTTAGGTTTGAAGTGTTAACACGTGAAGAAATAAGTGAAATAAGCATAACAAAATTTTTCTTTATAGGTCATCACAAAGATTTGTTGAAGTTAGAAAGAATTATTTTAGATAAACTAGAGGATAAAGTAAATGTCGCATTTACACACCCTGAATGTTTGGAAGTATTTGATATTGAGGTTACTAAAGCTAATGCAATTAAAAAGTTATCGATTATAGAAAAATTTGATATAAAAAATGTAGTAGCTTTTGGAGATGGATTTAATGACTATGAAATGCTTCAAAGTGTAGGGAAAGGTTACGTGATGGGGAATGCACATTACAAATTGAAGGAAGCATTACCACATAATGAAATAATTGAGACAAATCATGAGGATGGAGTGGCGAAGAAAATAATTGAGATTTTTAGTTAATTAAATATGAAAGGATGAGGAGTATGAAAATTGGTATATTGACAAGTGGTGGAGATGCACCTGGAATGAACGCAGCAATAAGAGGAGTTGTAAAGGCAGCAGAATATCACGGGATAGAAGTCTATGGTATAAAAAGAGGTTATCAAGGATTAATTGATGATGAAATAAAAAAATTGAAATATTTAGATGTTGATAACATTGCAGAATTAGGTGGAACAATATTAAAGACTGCAAGAAGTATGGAATTTATGGAAGAAGCAGGAAGACTAAAAGCAGTGGAAGTACTGAAAAAACACAAAATCGATAACTTAGTTGTTGTTGGTGGAGATGGATCATTCAAAGGAGCAGCAAAATTAAATAAATTAGGAGTGAAAGTTATAGGACTACCAGGAACAATAGACAATGACTTATCATACACAAACTATTGTATAGGATTTGATACGGCACTTAATACTGTACTTGACAGTATTGGTAGAATAAAAGATACAGGTTCTTCACATGAAAAAGGAACTATAGTTGAAGTAATGGGAAGATATTGTGGAGATCTTGCATTGTATGCAGCAATTTCTGGGGCTGGAGAAATGATATCGACACCTGAAAAAAAACTTAGCTTTGATGAAATATGCGATAGACTTCAGAAAAATATTAATATAGGAAAAAATGATAATATTGTAATAGTAACTGAGAGAATGTATAACATGGAAGAATTAAAAAAATATATTGAAGAGAAACTCGGTATAGGAATAAGAACGACAGTATTAGGATTCGTACAAAGAGGAGGGAGACCATCAGGTTTTGATAGGATGTTTGCTGGAAAGATGGCAATAAAAGCAGTAGAGTTATTAAAAAATGGAATTTCAGGTAAAGCAATAGGTCTTCGTGATAATAAGATAATAGCAGTTGATTTTGATAAAATAGATGAGACGCCTATAAGTAAAGATGAAGAATATGAAACAGTTGATATGTTATTGTAATGCATATCAAAGAAAAGAGGGAAAATATGGACGAGAGTATGAAAAAAATAGAAGAATTTCAATTAAATGAGATTACAGAGTATCATATTTACAAGAATATCGCTAAGATGGTAAAAAATAAAGAAGACAAAAAAATATTACAGAAAATAGCTGATGAAGAGTTAAAACACTATAATTTATGGAAAAGTCATACAAATAAAGATATAAAACCTTCAAAATTAAAAATTTTTATGTATTCTAACTTAGCTCGTGTATTTGGGTATACATTCGTTCTTAAATTAATGGAGAATAAATTAAATGGGGTAATCAAAGAATATACAGAAAATGCGGATATGATAAATGAGATTCCCGAAATTAAAGAGATTTATGATGATGAGGTTCTACACGAACAAGAAATGTTAGAATTGATAGATGAGAAAAGGCTTCAATATGTTAGTTCAATGGTTTTAGGGATGAATGATGCAATTGTTGAATTTACTGGAGCACTAGCAGGATACTCATTTGCATTAAGTGATAATAGATTAATTACACTAATAGGTCTTATAACAGGAATATCTGCAACATTGTCAATGGCATCTTCAGAATACTTATCAACAAAGCATGAAGGTGTAAAGAATCCATTTGAAGCAGCAGCATATACAGGGTTTGCATATTTTATAACTGTAATAGCGCTGATTTCACCGTATGCATTATTACCAAAGCATGCAATACTACCAGCATTGGGGATAATGCTATTAGTGGTAATATTCATTATTGGAGTATTTAACTACTATGTTACTGTGGCAAAAGGTGGAGTATTTAAGAAACAATTTTTTGAAATGGCTGCAATTAGTTTAGGCGTTGCATCGATATCATTTATAATAGGAATAGTTTTAAAAAAAATAATTGGAATAGAATTTTAGGAGGAAATAATTATGGAATTAAAGAAAAAAAAGTTTAATAGACCGTTTGTAATGTCTTTACAGTTAGCTGTAATTTTAGGAGGATTAGGAATTTGGTTACTTATGTTTTTTAATAATGGAAGAGTAACTGTAAGTTTAGAAATAATAAAATATTTACCGTATTTATTCATTTTATTAGCGATCTTATTAGTATTATTTGCAATAAAAAAATTCAAAGATGTAGGTGGGAATTTTGATTATAATGAAAAAGGATTAACAAATAAAGACACAAATAAAAGTTATATTTTTAAAGATTTGAATGACTTATTTTACTTAGGGCAAAATGAAACAAGCAAAGATTGGTATGCAGGGATTGCATTTAGAAAAGATGTTAATGACACGTGGACTCCATTTACAAAGACTCATTATGATGAAAAACAAGTAATTGAAATAGAGGATCTATATAACAAGGCTAGAACACCTGAGGTTATACAACAACTGAGTGAAGGTAAGAAAGTAGATTTCAGTTACATACCATTATTACAAAGTATGAAAAATAATAACATGTATGGTTTGAAAGCGAATTTAAGTACTAAGACAGAGCCTATAACTCTTACAAAAGAAGAGCTTATATTCAGAGATAAAAAATATTCATTAAGAGAAATCGAAAAAATAGGGGACAGAACAAGAACATTAAAAAATGGGATTTGTTATGTTTTGAAAACAAAATCAGGGAAGACAATATTTGAATTTGAGAAGTTTGAAGTTATGAGTTATCAAGTATTTATTTCTGCAATTAATAAATTTACTAGTAACTAAATAAATTGGTTAATAGAGGATGGAAAAGAAGGGAAAATAAACTATGAAAACACAAATTAACAGTAATAAACATTATCTTTTTTCATACGGAACATTGCAATTAGACAAAGTTCAAATAGAAACTTATGGTCGTTTGCTTCAAGGGGAGAAAGATAGTTTGTTGAATTATAAACTAGACAAATTAAAAATTACTGATGCCGAAGTTATAAAAAAAAGTGGAAAAGAATTCCACCCAATAGCCATGAAAACTGGGATATCAGACGATATGATAGATGGAACTATTTACGAAATTACAGAAGAAGAATTAGACTCAACTGATAAATATGAAGTAAGCGATTACAAAAGAGTTCTAGAAACATTTGTTTCTGGTAAAAAAGCTTGGATATATGTTGCAAAATAATAAAAATGGCTAGGATTTATTTTTTAAGACAAGGAGAAATAAAATGAAAACAAAAATGAATAATCAACAATCATCATTAGACAAATTTGGCGAATTCATCGTTGTTAATTTAAGAGATAAAGCCATTGAAACTGCTGAAATGCTATTAGAGAATGGGTCAAAATCACCTCAAACAAAAATCTTACAAGATGAACTTTCAACGTTTAATGCAGCACAAAAAGCAATCGTTGCAAATACCGTAAAAGCATCAATTGATGCAGCTATTCACGATTTTTTGTTTGCAATAGAAGAACAAGCAGATTTTGAAAATGATATTCAAATTATAGTAAACGAAGACAATATTGTAGAAATGAGTGATGGTCTTCAAGGCGAACTTTTTACCCAAGATGGCTGGCTTGAAAAATACAGCAAATTTAAGGGAGAAAAATAATGAAGAATCTAACAATAGAAATTCCTTACACTCAAACCATTGAGTTGATCATCAAATTTTCGCTACGCGAGTTAGAAGAATACACAAACTTAGAGGACTTAGATGTTTTTTGGGACGACAATATGATGCCGATTATCAATCAGTCAATTAAAAATAGTGGAGCAATGATACAAAAAACGAATGTAGAAGTAATTTCAACAGAGAAAAATATAGAAGGAAAATTGTTGTACAAGATTTCATTCATTGCAAGTCCACCAAACTTAAATCTTGAAGGGATTTTTGATGATTTAGCAAAAAATAATTTCCCTATGCCACTTCAAATGGATAGCGTAATAGAGAGCAGAAAAACTTTGAAATTATTTTAAAATAATGCAACATTAACTTTTAAAGGAGAAAAACAATGAAAAAAACATGGATAGAAATCAAGGGAAAACTAAGTGAACATTCTCCATAAATTTCTGAGAGTTTCAACAATCCTGCTACGCAAGATGAGATATCGCATT
>ERZ650306.365-NODE-365-length-27615-cov-7.688280_pt1 | contig 27615 bp, 30 predicted proteins | sample MGYA00376242_ERZ650306 | MGnify/ENA primary metagenome ERZ650306 (study PRJEB26733, sample SAMN07839244) | wastewater metagenome | biome: urban; feature: wastewater treatment plant; material: waste water | place: USA: North Carolina | collected 2016-03-31 ... | reverse complement strand
GCGCTTGCTCGCCGTTGGGCTGTAGTTCGAATTTAAAGGCTTGAAGACGTTCCATGCGGCACACTTTACGTTTGACTTGGGGAAACAGGTAATAATATTTCGCATTAACAATGCCAAATATCTAATGATTTAATGCTTTACACATACCATTAAGCCACACAATGAAGGGAGGGCTTTTTGCACAGTTGCGGGTAAAATTGCCCGCTCTTATCCCGCCCCCCCCGCGCTTCACGAGAGCTCTTATGTCCCAAGACGTTTCGCCCCATCCTGCCCCACTGTCCCCCAGCAACGACACGCCCAAAACCTTGGCGGAAAGTGCGTATTTGCAGCTGCGCCAAGACATCGTGACCGGCAAACATGCCCCAGGCAGTAAGCTGCGGGTGGAGCACCTCAAAGCCCTGTATCGGGTTGGTGCTGGCACGCTGCGCGAGGCCTTGTTGCTGCTGGTGACCGATGCCCTTGTGACAGTGCAAGGTCAGCGCGGCTTTCGGGTTGCCCCGATTTCGCTGGATGACTTTGAGGACATCACCCGTGTCCGCACCCTGCTCGAAACCGAAGCCTTGCTGCTGTCCATGCAACACGGCGACGATGCGTGGGAAAGCGAAGCCGTGGCGGCGTTTCATCGCCTCACCTTGGTCGAAGCCCGCCTAGAGCAAGCCGATGTTGGCTTTGACGAATGGGAAACCCAAAACCGCGCCTTCCACGACAGCCTCTTGGCCGCCTGCCCCTCGCTCTGGCTACGACATTTCTTGTCGATGCTGTACCAGCAGTCGGAGCGTTACCGCCGCTTGGTGCTGTTTGATGCCCCCGTGCCGCGCAACGTCCACGCCGAGCACGAAGCCTTGCTGAATGCCGCGCTGCAACGGGACACTAAGACCGCCCGCCAGCTGATTACCCAGCACATCCAAGCCACGCTGACAGCGATTCGGAGCCTGCCGGCTTCGCGTTTTCCGACTTAACTTAAATTAAGCCGCGTGGGGTGCAATACCCCACGCTGGACTACACATTTCTAAACAGCGGACTCCGTACCTGCTGGGCATCTGCCGCGCTAAAGAACTTCTCGGTGTAAATATCGCGCTCAAAAAGCCGCCCCTGCATCAGGGTGGCGATACAGGCTTCAATCATTACCGGCGGGCCGCACAGATAGGCTTTGTGTCCACGGAAATCGCTGTCAAAGTGTGCTTTAGCAACTTCATGCACATGCCCTCTCGCCCCCTGCCAGTCCGAATCTTCGGGCTCGGCAGACAAAGCAGGCAGGTAGGTGAAGTTAGGGTGGGCGGCGGCCAAGGCAGTCAGTTCATCAAAGGCATACAGCTCGGCACGGCAACGTGCCCCCTGCACCAAGGTGATGGGGAGGGTGCAGCCTTCGGCCAGCACATCCATCACCATTGACTTGGGGCTAGAGAGCCCAGAGCCGCCGGCTAAAAACAACAGCGGCTGCTGGGCTGACTTGCGAACAAAAAAACGCCCATAAGGACCGGAGAGCGCAAGGGTATCGCCGACTTTCAGCGTATCGTGTAGCCACGTCGTGGCCTGCCCCCCCGGCACTAAGCGGATATTGAGCTCCAGCTCGGCAGACTGTGGGGCATTGGCCAAGGAAAAGGCACGGGGAGTATCGACCCCAGGAATGGTGGCGTTGATATATTGCCCTGCCTGAAACGCGAGGTGTTCACCCGCCGACAAGGTCAGGTAAATCCCCTTGATGGTCGGGGTCAGGGCTTCGATGCGGCTGACCGTGGCGGTGTAATCCCGCACGGGCAAGTTCTCGGCATCGGGGTCTTCGTCAATTTCGGCTTCAATCACAGTGTCCGATTGCAGCGTGGCGCAGCAGGCAAGGCACTTGCCTTCATCACGCTCAAAGTCCATCAAGGCAAAAGGGCTGGCCGCACCGTGTTCAATTTCTCCATCGGTGACTTGGATTTTGCAGGTGGCGCACAGGCCGTGGCAGCAGGCATGGGGCAGCCATACACCTTGGCGCAAACAGGCATCCAAAATGGTCTGCCCTTCTTCTACGTCGAGGGTTTGGCCAAGGGGCTCGATGGTCAGTTGGTAAGTCATGCGTGTTTTCCAGTCAAAATCAAAATTCCTGCCGACGAAAAGAACGACACCCCTGCACCACACAGGCAGGGCAGGCCATCGTCTTTTTCGTGGGCAAAAACACAGGGCGGCAGCGGCAGGCGAAGCCGAGAAGGCATACCGTCTGCCGCTGTTTTGCGCCTCTTCAGGCTTAGCTGAACGAGCCCTTAATGCCGGTCAGCCCTGGGGTACGGAAGCGAATCACGTCCTTATGCCCTAGGCCGTTTTCGGCCAACGAGCGGTCAAAGTCAGGGCTAAACGGCTGGCCCGACTTAAACCACTGCGCGGCAGGCCAATCAATCTTGGCAAAGTCGGGGTGGTAGCCAAAGGCACCGGGCAGCACATGGCTGACGATGTCGCCAAAGCGCATGGCAGGGGGAAACGGAAAGGCAAACGGCGCACAAAACATCAGGTGGTCTTCCCAGCCGATATATAGCAGTTGATTGCCGTGGAATTTGTCCACCGTGTCTTTGGGAATGCCTTGGTAATCTTGGGGTGTGGTCATCTCGGTTTCCTTAGCTGTTTTGGGTGGCCATACCGCGCCACATCGCAAAGTTTTTCTCGTCCTCAGAGCCTTCAAACGCCAAGTTGTCCGCGCCAAACTCGATGTGGTACCACTGCAAAACGGCGGCGAGTGGGTCAAAGTCAGGGGCGGTTGGGTCGGTGCCTTCGGGGAAGCAGTTGCCCTGATAGATTTGATGGACAGGCAACCACGCTTGAACGTACTTCTCCGGCTCATCTTCAAAGATGTGTTGGCAGTGGTCGGAGCAGAAGTGGTACTTGTCTTCCTTGTACTGGGTTTCCCGATAGGCAATCTTGGTGGGGTCGTCTGGCTCGGTAAACAGCATGGGGATTTGGCACACTTGGCACAGCATTGGCAGCGTTTTGTTGTAGAAACGGTTGCCAGCGGCCTCTTGCTCGCGCCAGTACTCAAAACGAGGGCGGTAGTGCTTGTCGAAGGTGTCGGGATACTTGGCAGACAGCCAATCCATTTCGTCTGGGCTAGGCATCCATGTGTGGAAAGCCGCCGCCGCGCCGTATTGGTAGAAGGTGGACCACGCTTGATGCGACAGATGGTCTTTTTCTTTGGTGGCCGTGGTCACGCATTCCGGCACGGTAATGCCGTAGCGGGCCAAATCTTTAAACAAGGCTCCGGCGTTTTGTTCAAAGTAGATTTCCCACGATTCTTTCCAGCTCATCACACGCTTAGGCAGCATGTAATCCATCATCATGGCGACCAGCGTCAGCACCCGAATGCCGCGCCAAGACCACTTATCAATCCACTTTTGCACAATCGGCAAGTTGGCGGGGTCTTGCTCCAGAATGAACTTGATGACTTCCAGCCCCAAGGTCATGTGGCGGGCTTCGTCCGATTGCGCCGAGAAGCCAAACGTCACCGTGCCCATGTCGCCGTTGTAGGCCGCGCCAGACATAAACGGCACAAACAGCAGGTTGGTCAGCACGTATTCAAAGCTAAAGCCAATCGCCACCATAAACTCGAAAGGCCCTGCCGAAACGGCATCGTCAAAGAACGACTTGGGCACCGATAAATACCAAACACGGTCATGCATGTGGCGGAAATCGTGCATCCCGTTGTAGTGCTTGTTGTAGTTGGAGATGGCGTGGATTTGGGTTTGTGAGTGACGGAGTTCGTCCAGTGCCTGCATTTGGCACGCCACCCGTGGCCCCACCCCAGAGAACTGCCGCCCAACGTGGGCAAAGCCACGGTGCGCCATGTATTCCAGCGGGGAAACACCGGTCAAAAACAGCTTGAGCACGTTGATATAGCGGGCATCGGTGACATTCAAATGCCCGTTATTTTGGGCAAAGGCATCAATGATGGCGTAGAGCTTGCGTTCTTTTTCGGCCTGATATTTCCAGTAGGCATCCATCGTTAGGCGGAACGGGTCTTCCCATTTGTCCCAGTCGTGGATTTTGATGCCTTCCATTTGTTCAAACGGGAAGACTTTTTCTTTGGGCTGGTAAGTGGTGTCCCACCCCAAGCCACGGGTCATGTGTGCGTATTTTTCTTTCAGCCCCAGTTTGCGGCCGGCCGTTTTCGTATCCATTGTTTGCGTCCTATGGTGAGCGGCTTAGTTAGCCCAAGCGAGGGTGAATTCGTCGTCGGTTTCGTCAATATTGCCGGACAGCGAAATCAGGTTGAGATGCAGCTCTTGCAGGTCAAAATCCCGCCCAAGCAGGGCTTCAATGCTGCTGCGGTGTATCGTCAGCGAGCCTTCGGCATCAATTTTGACCATCGCGGGGGCTTCGTTTAGCACCGCGTGGGGGTTGTCCGCCAAGATGGCTTCGATAATGGAACGGGTGTCGTCATTCAACTGAAACGCGATAAAAACCTTGCTCATGCTGCTGCTCCTTGTGGGGCTACGCCGAGCTTGGTCAGGCGACCGCGCCATTGGCTGTGAACCTCGTTTAAGGCCGCGCCACCCGCCTCGCCCAGTGCCAAGGTGGCAAAGGGGGCAAGGGCTTCTAGGGCGCGGGCTTCCCACTTGCTCACCCAAGCGTGTAGCTGGGCGGCATTGGCGGGGGATTCGGCGGCGGCGGTTTTCAGCGTGGCATCTAGCCACTTGTCGCTTTCGGCTTTCCAGTCGCGCATAAATTGGGTGAGCATCGACACGGCAGTGCCGCCTTGCTGGGTCAGCGCCACGTCAAAATGCTGATACGCCAGCGGGTAGAGCAAGCCATCCAGCACCATGTTTTGTGCCACAAACAGATCAAACCAATCTTCCAGCACAAAAGTATCTTCGACATAGCGGCGCAGGCCTTGCCAAGCGGGCGCATCCAGCCACGCTTGTTTGGCGGCATCAAGGTCGTCAGGGCTGCCCAGCGTCAGGCCAATACGGGTGAGGTATTGGGCAATCCCCAACCGATCCATGGCGTGAAACAGCGCGGGCTGGGTGACGGCGGTGCCATAGCCATAGGCGCAGATAAAGTCGTTATTCATGTTTGCGCCCCATTCGAGGTGACGCAAAGGCAGCAATACCGCTAAGGCTTGCTTACGCACGGTAGCGGGCAAGTTCGGCACCAAGCCGCGCTCTTCAACAAACGAAAACGCGCCTTCGGTGGTCTCTTGCTGGCGGGCACGCGCCAAGGTGTAGGTGCCGTAGTAGAACTGGCGGGGGTCTTTAAAGGTATACCAATCGGCCATTTGGATAGCGGTGCGCCGCACATCGAATAGCTCAAACTGGGGGGCCCAATACGGGCGGTAGTGAAAGTTATGCGTGACTTGCAAATCCAGCGTGCCTTCTTGGTAGCGGGACGCAGGTTTGTCCGCGCCAAGCCGACGGGCAATGTGGCTAAACGTCTGACGCTTAGGCCGGATGCTCACGGTGCGTAAATCGAGTTGCATGGGGGTGTCTCCTCGTTGTTGTTGTGGGTGTCGCTCGGATAGAGGGGGCGGATCAGGCGTGTTGGACGATTTGGCTATCGCCCATTCGCCATTGCTGTTTATCCGCATCTATCCGTGCCGCTGCCGCTTCATCCAGTTGCACCACTTGGTTATCTGCGCAAAAAGCCGCGAAATGGTCGAGTGGCAAAATCAGCTCCACAAACAGCTCGGGCTCGCCCACCGCAAAATCAAATTCGACAAAACGTTGGTTGCGAATGCCGGTGACGCGCACAAACTTGGGCAAGGCGGGGGTAGGGCTTACTGACATGGAACACTCCTGCATGAAAAAGGGTAGCGGGCAGGGGGGATAAACCAAGAAACGTGCCATGCAGCTAAGTGCTTGTTTTTAGCCAGTTGTACTGATTTTGTTGCAACGCAACACGTTGAAAACATTGATTATTTGGTAAAATCTCGATTTTTTGCTTCACCAAATGGTAAATTGCTGACAATACGCTCCGCGCGTAAGATAAATCCCCCCAAATTTCGCCACCAAGAGCGAAACATGGCATAACAGCGAGGAGGCTAGACCCCATGTCAGCCATCAAGTACCCCAAGAATCACGACCTGCGCGAACTTATTTCTTTCTCTGCCGAAACCGGCCATATCTGGTTGGCCGAAAGCCGAATGCTGATGGTCCACGTCGCCGCGATGGCTGCGTTGCGGCATGAACTTATCAACTTGGTTGGGCTAGAGCACGCCCGCAATCTGCTGACCCGTGTCGGCTATGTGTCGGGGATGAACGATGCAGAAATCGCCCGCAAAATTCGCGGCACCGCCCATCCGGTCGATGCTTTCGTCGTCGGCCCACAGCTCCACATGCTCGAAGGCAGCGTCCAAGTTACGCCTGTCTCTATGGATTTTGACCTTACCAGCGGGCGGTTTTACGGCGAGTTTTTATGGACGCATTCGTGGGAGGCCGAAAGCCACGCCAAAACCCTAGGCCATCCCGACGACCCCGTGTGCTGGATGCAAATCGGCTATGCTTCCGGTTATACCTCGGCGTTTATGGGGCAGTTCATCTTGTTTAAAGAGGTGGAATGTGCGGCCAGCGGGCGGGCGCATTGCCGCATCGTGGGCAAGCCGCTCAAAGAATGGGAGGACGCAGAGGACTACCGCCATTTCTTTGCCCAAGACTCCATCCTGTCCCAGCTTCTTGACCTACAAAAGCAAGTCGAAACTCTGCGTCAGTCTATGAGCCGCACCCCAAGCTGCGACGGCATGATTGGCGCGTCGGCGCGTTTTCGGCAGGCCTGCCACCTGATAGGCCGCGCTGCTGTCAGCCAAGTGACCGTACTGTTGCAAGGCGAAACCGGTGTCGGCAAAGAACGCTTTGCCCGTCTACTGCACAAGCAAAGCAACCGCAAAAACGCGGCCTTTATCGCCGTGAACTGCGCGGCCATCCCCGATAACCTGATTGAGGCCGAGCTGTTTGGCGTCGAAAAAGGGGCGTATACCGGCGCACAGCAAAGCCGGATGGGACGGTTTGAACGCGCCGATGGCGGCACGCTGTTTTTGGATGAGGTGGGCGAGCTGCCCTTGGCTGCGCAAGCCAAACTGTTGCGCGTGCTGCAAGAAGGGGAAATTGAACGGCTAGGCGACCAGAAGGTGAGGCGGGTCAATGTGCGGCTGGTCACCGCCACCCACGTTGACCTCAAGCAAGCAGTGCAAGCGGGGCGGTTCCGTGCGGATTTGTATTACCGCATCAACGTTTATCCTGTCCACATCCCCCCGCTGCGCGAGCGGCAAAGTGATATTCCGCTGCTGGTCGATGCCATGATTGAACGCCTCAGCGTACTGCACGAAAAGCCGATTGCGGGCATCACTGACAAAGCACTCCGTGCCTTGCAACAGCATCCGTGGCCTGGCAACGTCCGCGAGCTAGAAAACGCGGTGGAATTGGGGCTGATTCTAGCCGAGCCTGGGGGCTATATCGAGCTGGACAATCTGTTTCCCGACCACGGCTCTAACACCGAAACGGGGAATAGTCGGCTCAACCCAGCGGGGTATCTCCAAAAAACCACACCCCAGCACGATGTACTCTACGACACCTTGTTGGATGCCGGACTGAGCCTAGATGACATCGAGCGTAATTTGCTCAACCATGCCGTCCACAAGGCCGAGGGGAATTTGTCGCGGGCTGCCAGAATGCTGGGCATTACCCGTCCGCAACTGGCCTATTGGCTGAAGAAGAGCGCAGGGCGGAGTGCTGAAGAGGTGGCGTGTGACTGAGTGGCTGCGCTAAAGCCTGCTCAAGCGCAGCCATACTTAAGTTGAATTTCAACGCAGGCTCACCCGAGCCTCGCAGACTTTGAACATGTTCTAAGAGCCTGTTTACGATCTAGTGAACGAAGGGTCAGCCAAGGCGAAATTCGGAAAAAAAGCGCAGTTGACACGAGGTCAATGCGCATGTTTTTTTCGAATTTCAACGCAGGATCACCCGAGTATCGCAGATCGCAAACAGGCTCTTAACGCACCAAGCCCCCTTGACCAGTACGGAAAAGGGGGCTTGGTGGGGTTAAAGCGGTACGGTGGATTTAGTTATCGCTGGCCGTCAGCATACTGGGATTCATCACCATCTTAAGCTGGGTCACAGGAATATCATGGCGCAAGCGGTGGGTAAGCCACCACACACCGCCTTTTTTGACACTCCACATTTGCGGGCTACCGGCCAACAGGCTGGAGGCCAGCAGCCCCAAAAACGGCTGATGCCCGACCAAGACGATGGGGGTCTTGGCATCGGGCCAACCGGCGGCGGCCAATACGCTACTAACCGAAGCGGTGGGGTTAATCGCGGCTTCTACCCGATAGTTTTTAGACAACAGCGCGGCGGTCTGCTGTGAGCGTTTCGCTTCGCTGGCAATGACTTGGTAGCCAGCTGGTAAACGCAGCCGCAACCATGCCGCCATCAAGGCTGCTTGCTGCCGGCCGCGACGGGTTAAGCTCCGCGCCAAATCGTCCGAACCTTCTTCTGCCTCGGCATGTCGCCATAAAATCAATTCCATCGTGTGCTCTCCTGTCTCTTGTCTTTTTTGTTGTTTTGTTCCGCCCCCCTCTGGGAAAGACGGCTATTTGTTGCGGGGTACAGCGACCGCCCTGCCTTATCCCACAGCAGCCCAGCCCCATCATCCAACCTTTACCCCGCATGTTAAAGGCTAGGCATGACAATTTTATTTAACATCCTCTCCAACCGAAGGACTGGGGATGCGGGGGCTTGGCTGTTATTCCCCTCCCGAGGAGGGGTGCTTGCCTCTGGGTTTGGATTTTGGCTCTGGCGGCCTCGCCAGCCACCTGCTGACAGCACGACGACACTCGCCCTCTCCCCGTCCCTCAAGCCGCCACCAGCCGCAACAGAATCGGCACCAAAATCGCCGTCACCAAACCATTCAACCCCATCGCCAGCCCCGCAAACGCCCCTGCGGTGGGGGAATGCTGCAAAGCCCGTGCCGTCCCCAGTCCATGCGCAGCCAGCCCTGCGGCAAAGCCATAGGTAATATCCCGCCTCCAGCCCAGCCGCGACAAAATCGGCAGCCCCACCACGGCACCAAACACCCCCGACACAATCACAAATACCGCCGCTAGCTCTGGCGCGCCGCCGACCTTGCTGGCAATACCCATCGCAATCGGGGTGGACACCGAGCGCGACAGCAAGGTACGCACCACCACTTCATCCAAGCCCAACCACCACGCCACCCCCGTACTAGACACAATCCCCAGCACCGACCCCACGCCCAGCGTGAGCATAATTGGCCAAAACGCCTGCCGTAAGCGCGGCAAATTGGCGTACAGCGGCACGGCTAACGCCACCGTGGCCGGCCCGAGCAGCAGGTGAATAAACCGCCCACCCTCAAAATACGTGCGGTAATCCGTCCCCGTCAGCCACAGCACCCCCACCAGCAGCAAAATCGCCATCCCCACCGGATTAGCCAGCGGGTGGCCTTTGGTTTTTTGTTGGATGGTCAAGCACAGGCGGTAGGCCAGCAGGGTGGCAAATAGCCAAATCAGGGGTTGGGTTTTGGTGTCTCGCGCCAAAGCAAGCAAAGTCGCCATTTAAGCCACCTCCCGCCGTGCTGCCCGTCGCCGTGCGCGGCTCAACACCATTAAGCGGTGTAGCAAGCCCGCCGACACGATAAACGTCACCAGCGTCCCGACCACCAGCGCGACAACCATTTGCCACCAAGACTCCCCCAGCAACTTGCTATACAGCACCACCCCCAGCCCCGCCGGAATAAAAAATAGGGAGAAATGCTGCAACAGCGCGGGCACACCTTGCTGCAAAGCACGGGGTACGCCACGCCGGAGCATTAAAAAGGCAAACAGCAGCATCATGCCCAACACCGCCCCAGGTACCGGCAAGGCCAACGCCACCCCCAAGGCCTCCCCTGCTAATTGAAAGCCGATAAGCATCAACAAGGTTTCAAGCATATTACCGCCCTTAAAAAAGTGAAAAGAGATTCAGTATAATGGGACATAGCAGGCACACCCCGCCCCCAACCACCCTTTTGTGTTGTAAAAAAGAAACACGTTGCAAATTGACAAATATCCATAAAATCAAAAAGATAAATGCCAAAGCCCCACTGTGGTGCATCGCAATACCCGCCAAAAAAACGGCGATTTGTTTTTTTGCAACGGGGGTAGTTATAGTCCAACCCATAGCATCACGCTTGTCCCCAGCGTGATGCACGCTAAACCTTTCACGCTTTAAGCGTGATTTTAATTGCCCATTTGAACCAAGGAATTTCCCCATTGAAAAACTAATCGCACTGGCTGTTGCCGCCCTGCCTATGGCCGCTATGGCTGATGTCACCCTGTACGGTACCGTCGAAGCCGCCCTCGAAACCGGCAAGGGCTTGAAGCACACCAACAATACTAAATCCACCACCCGCGTTGATGACACCGGTTCTTTGATTGGCTTCAAGGGTGCTGAAGACTTGGGTAACGGTCTGAAAGCTATCTGGCAAATCGAACAAAGCCTGAACGTTGACGGCACCACCGGCGCGGGCACAGGTAACGACTCGCTGAACCGCTGGGCAACCCGCGATTCCTTTATCGGCTTGGAAGGCAACTTCGGTAAAGTGCGCGTGGGTCGTCTGTCCACTTACCCAAACAGCGCGATGGGTCAATCTGACGCAGCATGGATTTACGGCGCAGGCGTGAACGGTCTGCAATACCACCAAGCACAAGCTTTGGATGGCCGTACCAACAATGCTATCGCGTATGACAGCCCAGCATTCGGCGGCTTCTCCTTCGGCGCGACTTACGGCTTTGACGAAGTCCGCACCACCCTCCCACTGACCACCACACGTTCCAACGCGGCCACATGGAGCTTGGGCGGTACTTACGCTAACGCCGGTTTCTACGGCTCGGCGGGCTACGTCAGCCAAGCAGACACCGATAGCACCCTGACCAAGTCCAGCAACTACTGGCGTGTTGAAGGTGGCTACAACGCCAACAACATCTTGGCCGCGCTGTCCTATGGTCAAGCCAAGCAATACGGCGGCGCAGTGGACGCTCTGAAGTACAAAGAAGTCGCTTTGACCTTGGGCTACACCATGGGTGCGCTGACACCTAAGTTCACCTACGGCAAAATCTTCAGCGCGACCACCGCTGGCGTAAACATGGACGCAACTGAATTGAACCAATTCATCGTCGGCGTGGACTACGCTTTGTCCAAGCGTACCGTGGCTTACACCTCCTACGGTCACGCCAAGCACGGCGTAGCTGTATTTGCTGACGGCGGTCGTTCCGAGAATACCTTTGCAGTCGGTATGCAGCACAAGTTCTAATCTCGCTTCGGCGCGGTTAGCTTGACAAAAAAGACGACTTCGGTCGTCTTTTTTTGCGTATGGCCGCCGACTTCGCGCTGGCTTGACACCCCCCCTAGAGGCTGGCAATACTGCGGGCTTCTTTTTCTTGGCCACACCCCCCTTGGACGACATCCCCCTCTCGGTTTTATTTGGCGCACTCGGCTTGTTTTTGCTCGGCTCGGCGTTTTTTTCCATGTCTGAAACCGGCATGATGGCCGTCAACCGCTACAAGCTCAAAAACCTCGCCAACCAAGGCCATACCGGCGCAAAGCTGGCGCAAAAGCTCTTGGCGCAAACCGACAAATTACTCGGCGTGATTTTGCTGGGTAACAACCTGATTAACTCCGCCTCGGCCTCGTTGGCCACCGTCATTACCTTTCGGCTGTTTGGACAAAGCGAAGCCGCGCTGGGCATCGCCACCGTCGTCGTCACCTTTGCCATTTTGGTGGTCTCAGAAGCCACCCCCAAGGTCATTGCCGCTACCCACCCCGACCGTGTCGCCGTCATTACCAGCTATCCGCTCACCTTGCTGCTGAAGCTGTGCTATCCCATCGTCTGGTTTGTGAATCTGTTTGTTAAAGCCGCCATTCGGCTGCTGCGCGTGCAGCCCCACCCCGAAACGACTCAGCTGACCCCCGAAGAATTGCGCGTCCTCGTGCTGGAATCCAGCCAGATGATTGCCAAGAAACACCAAAGCATGTTGCTCAACCTGTTTGAGCTTGAAAGCTGCACGGTAGAAGACGTGATGGTGCCGCGCAGCCAGCTGGAGATGATCGACCTTGATGCCCCGCTAGAGACCATCCGCGCCCAACTCATGACCTGCCACCACACCCGACTGCCGGTGTATCGCGGCGGCTTTGACAACGTCGTGGGCTTTTTGCACGCCCGCAAAGTGCTGCATCTACTCGGCGAAGAGCTGACGCTTGAACGCCTAGAAGGCATTGTGCGCCCCGCCTATTTCATCCCCTCCAGCACCCCGCTGTTTACCCAGCTTCAGCATTTTCAAGAGAACCACCTGCGGATTGCGATTGTGGTGGACGAGTACGGCGAAATGATGGGCTTGACCACGGTCGAAGATATTTTGGAGCAAGTGGTCGGCGAGTTCACCACCCAAGCCCCCGAGCAAACCCGCCTTGCGGTCATTGAGCCGAGCGGCGCATTTAGCGTGGATGGCACCATGCTGCTGCGCGACCTCAACAAGCTGCTGGATGCCCACTTTCCACTGGATGGACCTAAAACCGTCAATGGCCTGATTGTCGAACACTTCCAAGACATCCCCGAGCCCGGCACCTGCTTTCGTCTTCAGCGGCATGTGTTTGAAGTGCTGCAGTCGCAAGACCGTGGCGTGAAACGCGTCCGCATTACCCCCCCAACATAATGACCACACTCCTGACCGCCTCCTTGCCGCTGACGTGGCTCGTCCCTCTTGCAGGCTTGCTAGGCTTGCTGTTTGGCAGCTTTTTTAATGTGGTGATTTACCGCTTACCCAAAATGCTCGAAGCCCGCTGGCAAGCAGAAGCCGCCGCATGGCACGGCGAATCGCCTGCGCCCGCACCGCCCTTTACCCTTGCCTTCCCAGCCTCGCACTGCCCCCACTGTGCGCATCGGCTGGCGTGGTGGGAGAACCTCCCTGTGCTGAGCTGGCTGCTGCTGCGGGGACGGTGTCATGCCTGCCACGCGGCCATCTCGCCCCGCTATCCCATGGTCGAGCTGACCAGTGCGGGGCTGGCGGCAGGGCTGGCGGCGTATTTTGGCTGGGGCTGGCCGCTGCTGGGGGCGGCACTCTTGACCGGCTATTTGCTGGTGCTGGCGTGGATTGACGCGGACACCCAGCTTTTGCCGGATTGTCTGACCCTTCCTTTGCTGTGGCTGGGGCTGGTGTTTAACCTGCTGAGCGGGCAGGTCAGCCTAGAGGCCGCCCTCTGGGGTGCCATCGGCGGCTACGGCGTGCTTTGGCTGGTCAATGCGATGTTTAAGCAGCTGCGCGGCAAAAATGGACTGGGCGGCGGCGATGCCAAGCTGCTGGCGGCACTCGGCGCGTGGCTGGGTGTGGCGGCACTGCCTGGGCTGATTTTTGGCGCGGCACTGTTGGCGGTCATCGCCGGTCTGGGCAGGGCGGTCTGGCGGCGGCACACCCTCAACCAGCCAATGCCATTTGGCCCGTGGCTGGCTATCGCAGGCTGGGCGAGCTTGATGGTGGGGCCGCTGCTTTGAGCGCTTTGGGGGGATGCGGATGGGGTCAACTGTCGGTCGGGGTGCCGCTGCCGTTATTCCCCTCCGGCGGAGGGGAATAACGGCAAAGCCGGACGGGGTGGTTGTTGGCAGTGCTAAAACCAAACCCAAAGTCAAAAGCAACCACCCCACCCCTACGGGGCACCCCTCCACGGGAGGGGAATTAAAAGCCAAACCCTGCGGCCAGCCGTGGCGGGGAGTCACCGCCCAGCCCGAGCAACGGTGTCATTGGCACCGCCCCCCGTAGGTCGGGCTTCAGCCCGATTTCGCCACGTCCTACGGGACAGCCCTCCCCCGCCGCCAGCCGGCGCGATGGCGTGCTGCCGCGTTGTCGGGTTGAAACCCGACCTACCGTGCCACTCCGGCGAAGGGGGGCGATGGTGCAAGCGGACGGGGTGGTTGTTGGCGAGGCCGCGGGAGCTAAAGCCCAGAACCAAAAGCCCCGAACACGGGTTTAGAGCCTGTTTACGCGCGGCGAGACGCGGCTGACCCTTGGTTCGCGAAACGCCGAACAAGCTCAGCCCGCCGCCCCCCACAACGCCCAGCCCCTATCCAACACCAAGCCCGCACACACCACCGCCCCCACCCGATTATTCGCCAAAAAAGCCGCAAAGCAGGCAGCAGGTTCACGCGGGCGGATTTGGCGGTATTGCTGCATGATCAACACCCCCGCCGCCATCAAACCGGCCAAGTACACCGCCCCCAGCCCTGCCATTGCCCCCACCACGCCCATCAGCAACAAGAACAAGGTGTGGCACAGCATGATGGCCAGCACGTCAAACCGGCCAAAGGTAATCGCCGAGGTGCGGATGCCGATTTTCAGGTCATCGGCACGGTCTACCATCGCGTATTCGGTATCGTAAGCAATCGTCCAAAAGGTATTGGCGGCAAACAGCACCCACGCCAACAGCGGCACGGTGTTTTGGCTGGCGGCAAACGCCATCGGAATGCCAAAGCTAAACGCCAAACCCAAATAAGCCTGCGGCAAAGCCAAAAACCGTTTGGTGAAGGGATAGCTGCCTGCAAGCAACACAGCCGGCAGACTCATGGCCCACGTCAGGGCATTCAGCGGCAGCACCAGCAAAAAAGCCAACCCCGCCAACCCCGCCGCCAGCAGCAGGGCTTCTTTTTCGCTGACCGCGCCCCGTGCAAACGGACGGTGCTGAGTCCGCGCCACATGGGCATCAAAATGACGGTCGGCGTAATCGTTAATCACACAGCCCGCCGAGCGCATCAGCAGTGTCCCCAAGGTAAAAATCACCACCATGCTGACCTGCGGCCAACCGCTCTCTGCCGCCAGCCACACCCCCCACAAGGTCGGCCACAGCAACAGCAGCGAGCCAATGGGCTTATCTAAACGGGTCAGTTGGGCATACACCGCCAAGCGGTCTTTTAAGTGGGCAAACATGGCGGGGGACTCAACAAAGCTAAATCGGGATGAAAAACCTCATGCACCAGCAGCGTTTCACCGTGCAACACAAAGCCCGCCCGCCGCCCCAACAAACATGGGGCAGCAGAGGCAAAGTGCAGGCGGGCGGCTTGGGCGAGGGGAGAAGTGCTCAGCGTCGCCCATTGCAGCGGGCGACGGGTAATGGCGGCATCGGTAAACAGCGTCAAGCCCAGCGAGCGGCTGCCTCGGTCGAGCACAGCCGCCCAGTGGGGCGCAGGGTCGGCGGTCAGGCTGCGGGCAAAGACCACCGGCTGGTCAGCCAGCGTCAGCAGCACTTCGCGCACCAACACTGGCTGCCTCAGGGGGAGGGTAAGGTAGTCGGCTTCGTCAGCGGTGGGATAGGCGGTGCCTTGCTGGGTCACCACCACGGCAAACGGCAAGCCCGTGGCCACCAGCCGTTGGGTCAGCGAACCAGACGTACACGCCCAGTCCAGCAAGGTCGGCGAAAAATCAGGGGGCGCGACGCGCCAATCAGGGGAAGACATGGCGGGCATTATGCCAAAAAGCCCTGCCCCACGGGAGGCAACGCCGAGGAACAGGGCGACACGCGGCGGCACTTGCAAGGCAGAAGGGCATGGGGCGAATAGCCCAGCATCGCCCGCCGCCCATCACGCCCCGCCCAACCACGTTTTGGCCGCCACACCGCTGGCATCCACCTGCACATAGCCCCCCATGACCTCTGCCCGCCAATCGGCAATTACCCAGCGGCAACGCGCCCCCTGCGGCGTAGCGTAGGTGTGGCAAGCAGGGCGATGGGTGTGGCCGTGAATCAAATGCGCCTCAGGGTAACGCGCCAGCAACGCCAGCACGGCAGACTCGCTGACATCGGTCACGGCATAGGGCTTGGCGACTTTGGCCGCGCCCGACTCGCGCTGCACATCCCCCGCCAGCCGTTGTCGCCACGCCAAAGGCAAACGCAAAAATAGCCATTGGGTCAGTCCACAGCGCACCACGCGGCGAAACCGCTGGTAAGTTTTATCTTCGGTACACAGGGCATCGCCATGCGCCAACACATAGGCTTGACCATACAGCGTCACCACGCTGGGGTCGGCCAGCAGCGTCGCGCCGGTGGCACGGGCAAACGGTGCGCCGAGCAAAAAATCACGGTTGCCCGACACGATAAACAGCGGCGTGTGGCGGGCGAATGTCGCCAGTTGGGTTTGGATAGTGCGGGCAAAAGGGCGGCTGTCGTCGTCGCCGAGCCAAAAGCCAAAGAGGTCGCCCAAAATATACAGCGCGTCAACCTGCCCCTGATGGGCGGTCAAAAAGGCAGCAAAGTGGGCATTGAGCGCGGGGGTGCGCGGGGAAAGGTGTAGGTCAGCCAAAAACAAGGTACGGGGAGGCATAGGGCTCAGTCAAAGCAGCGCGAGGAAAGCCGCATTGTAGCGGCAAACCCTCGGTGCAGAAGGGGCAAGGATAGCGCATCACACCCGCCGCCCCTCAGCCAAAATCAGCCTTCGATGATTTCCGCTTTTTCAACCACCACATCATCCAGCGGCACGTCTTGGTGGCCATCGCGGCGACCGGTTTTGACGGTCTTCATTTGGTCGATGACTTCGCGGCCTTCGACCACTTCACCAAATACGCAGTAGCCCCAGCCGTTGCTATTTTCAGCGGTAAAGTCGAGGAAACCGTTGTCCACCACGTTGATAAAGAACTGCGCCGAGGCCGAATGCGGCGCACTGGTGCGTGCCATAGCGACGGTGTAGGCCTTGTTCTTCAGCCCATTATTGGCTTCGTTTTGGATGGCATCGTGGGTGGGTTTTTGCAACATGCCAGGGGCGAAGCCGCCGCCCTGAATCATAAAGCCCTTGATGATGCGATGAAAAATCGTGCCATCGTAGTGGCCTTCGCGGACATATTGCTCAAAATTCGCCACGGTCTTCGGAGCTTTTTCTGCGTCCAGTTGCAGGGTAATGACACCAAGGTTAGTTGTCAGTTTAATCATGCTGCGTGTTCCTTTTGGATAAGGGAGAAAAAAGGGGGGAATCAGTTGGCCTTGTAGCTGGCTTTGTCGATGCGAATCGGCTCAATCGGGGTATCGCCAGGGGCGGTACGGGTTTGGGCGATGCGGTTCACCACATCCATGCCGCGCACCACACGGCCAAACACCGTGTAGCCATAGCCTTGCACCGTGGCGGCGCGGTAGTTCAAAAAGGCATTGTCGGCGACGTTAATAAAGAATTGTGCCGAAGCCGAATGCGGGTCAGCGGTGCGTGCCATAGCCAGTGTGCCGATTTCGTTTTTAAGGCCATTGGCGGCTTCGTTCGGTACCGGCTTGTAGGTTTTCTTTTCGCGCATGGCGGCATCAAAGCCCCCGCCCTGCACCATAAAGCCGCTAATCACACGGTGAAAAATCGTCCCGTTATAGTGGCCTTCCCGCACATAGCGTTCAAAGTTAGCCACGGTTTGCGGGGCTTTTTCGGGGTAAAGCTCCAGCTCAATCGTGCCCAGATTGGTGGTCAATTCGACATGGGGCAAACCGGCGGCCCACGCGCTGGCGGTCAGGGTAAGACCAACGCAAACGGCGGCAAGGCGAGACAATTTCAGCATGGGCATCCTCTAGCAGGCAAGTGAACGGGGCAAGACCGGTGGTCTTGTCATGGCGGCGTATCATAGCCGACAAGCCCTCGGGCTGCATCCCTCCCCGCCCCGCCAAGCCACTCACCGCCCTGCCGCCAACCACGCCAGCAACGCCGCCAAGGCGGTATCGCTGGCCTGCGACAAGGCCGCCGCGCCGCCGACAGCATCGGCGGAAGGGGCAGGCGCGTGGGCTTCAAATGCGCGGCGGCGGACGCGGCCATCAGCCAAGGCCACCTCGGCCACAAATGCCACCCGCCCCACGCTCTCCAGTGTGCGGGTAAAGGTCTGGGTAAAGTCGGTCAAGCGCAGCGTCACCCGCAGCGGCTGGCCACTGGTTTCGCGCGACCCTTCGCCAGCGGCGTGCAAGCGTGCCAGCAGCAAGGCCGTGGGTTTGTCCGCCCATTGGCTTTGGGCGTAACGCCGGATGCGCAGGGGGTCATCGTCCAGCAAGCGATAGTGCTGCGCCGTGCTGTCTAGCCACGGCGCAGCCTGCACCGTCACCTGCAAGGGCGGCAAGGCGGCGACGGTCTGAACCGCCACCGGTGCCAAGGTGTACCGTGCCACCGGCACACGCGGCGGGGCAAACGCACAGCCGCCCAGCAAGGCAATCGTCAGCAAGCAGCCCACAGCAGTGAGTGCCGGTTTACGCGCGGCGAGACTCGGGGGAGTCTGCGTTGAACCACCCCGAAACCGGCGGGTGGATTCAGTCCCAACGCCGCTTTTTGGGTGCATTTCGCCTTCGCGAGTCCGTAAACAGGTTCTCAAACCACCATTCGTCAACATCGCACATTTCCTATTCAAAAGCAGCGGAGGGGGAAGCGCGTCAGCGGGGCGCAAAGCCCGCCTCGCCTGGGCCGGGGGCTTCACGCGGGTCGCCAAACAGCAGTTGCTGGGGATTTTGCGCTTGCTGCTGCAACACGGCATCGAGGGCTTGGGTGGTGCGGCGTAAATCTGCCAACAGCGGCACCAGCTCGGGCAAGGCAGATTGGGTCAGGGCGGCACTGCTCTGCCCAACCTGCGCCGCCGCCGTGCCGACTTGCTGGGTGGTGGTGCGGGCGGCTTGGCTAAGGCCCCGCAGGTCTTTCAACAGCCGCTCGGTTTCGGCCAAGGTGGCTTCTGCCCGCTGGCTGAGGGCGGGCAAACGGGCGGCCACGGCGTTGAGCTGCACCAGCAAAGCGGCAAACTGGGCGCGGTTGTCGGCATTCAGCGTGGCGTTGAGGTTTTGCCCCACTTGGCGCAGCGTGGCGAGGGTCTCGGGCAGTTGGGCGTTCAGCTCTTGCCATGCCGAGGGCTTGAGCGGGATGGCGGCGTGCAGCCGGTCGAGGGGCGGTGCGTCGCCACGGTCAAATAGCTCGACATAGGCCACGCCGGTTAAGCCCTGTGTGCCGAGCTTGGCAAAGACGCGCTGGCTCAACACAAGGTCACGCGACAAGGCCGCCGTCAGCTTCACCCGCTGCGGCTGCTGGGGGTCCAACCCCAAGGCGGTGATTTTGCCGACCCGAATCCCCCGATACAGCACATGGGCTTCACGGTTCAGGCCGGTGACGCTGTCGGTGGCAATCAGGGTGTAGTCCTGACGTGCGCCGGTGTGGCCTTGGGTCAGCCAAACAGCCACCCCTGCCAGCACCGCCAACAAGCCCAACACAAACAGTCCTGCCCAAAAGGCGTGGGCTTTGCTTTCCATTCCATGCTCCGTGGTTTAGCCATCCCGCAAATCGGGATTTGGCCGTGATTCCCCGCCACCGCTAGCGCACCCCGCCGGTTTGGCTGTTATTCCCCTCTGAGGGGTACGCCGGAGGCGGGGGGTGGTTGCTTTTGGCTTTGGCTTTGGACTTTAGCACTGGCGGCATCGCCAGCCACCACCCCGTCCGGCGTTGCCGTCCACCCCTCCTCAGAGGGGAATAAAAGCGGCGGGGGTTTCGCCACTGGCGGCCTGCCCCGCCGCACGGGTTTGGTGACCATGCCCCGCCACCGCTAGCGCACCCCGTCCAACCGGCACACCTTCCGCCCCAAACGTCGCCTGAAAATACGCCTGAATAAACGGATGCGGGACTTGGGCGACCTGTTGCGGGGTGCCGATGGCGACGATGCGCTGGTCAGCCAACACCGCCACCCTATCCACCAGCGCAATCAGGCGGTCGAGTTCGTGGGTCACCATAATGGCGGTCAGCGATTGCCGCGCCTGAATCGCGCCGATTAAGGCGACAAAAGTCGCCGCGCCGACGGGGTCTAGCCCTGCGGTCGGCTCGTCTAAAAACAGCAAGGGCGGGTCGAGGATCAAAGCCCGCGCCAAGCCCACCCGCTTGACCATGCCACCGGACAGCGCGGCAGGCAGTTTGTCGGCTACGTCTGCGCTGAGGCCGACATGTGCCAATTGGGCATACACCATGCGGCACACGGTGGCGGCATCCAGCCCCCCGCGTTCACGCAGCGGCAGGGCGACGTTGTCAAACACGGACAAGCCGCTAAACAGCGCACCAAACTGAAACAACACGCCAAACCGCTGACGCAAAGCCCGCTCGGCTCGAAAGTCACCGGTATTCAGGGGCTGCCCCCACAGCCGGACGTGGCCTTTTTGCGGGGAGGTCAGTCCCATCAAATGCCGTAACAGCGTGGTTTTGCCGCTGCCCGAGCCGCCGACGAGGGCGACGATTTCGCCGGTGTTGACGGTCAGGTGAAGGTCGCGGTGTACGACGGTCGCACCAAAGCGGCTTTCGATGCCCTCGGCGACAATCACCGGCGGGGCGGGGGAAGCGGCGGCGGTCATGGTTTCACCGCCAAGGTCAGGGACAGCAGCACGGCAAAAAACGCATCGGCGACAATCACCAGCGTAATCGCCGCGACCACGGAACGGGTGGTGGACGCGCCCAAGCTTTGGCTGGTGGACTGCACCCGAAAGCCAAAGTGGCAGGCAATCAGCCCAATCAGCAGGCCAAACACCACCGACTTGCCCAGCCCGACCCACAGATGCACGGGTTTGACCACCAAGGGAAAGCGGTCGAGAAACTGGGCAAACGGCAGGTCGAGTTCCCAGTACGCGGCCAACATGCCGCCCAGCAAGGCCAGCAGGCTGGTCCACAGGGCGAGCAAGGGCATGGCCAGCCCCAGCGCGGTGATTTTTGGCCACGCCAAACGCAGCAGCGGCGACAAGCCGAGCACCTGCATGGCATCCAGTTCTTGGTTGATTTTCATCATGCCGATTTGGGCGGTCATCGCCGAGCCCGACCGCCCTGCCACCAAAATCGCCGCCAGTAGCGGCCCCAGCTCCCGCAGGATGCTTATCCCCAAAAAATCGACAATAAACGTGTTCGCGCCGAAACGTGCCAACTGCTGGGCGGACAGGTAGGACAGCACAATCCCAATCAAAAAGCCGACCAGTGCGGTAATGCCCAGCGCCGACACCCCCGCCCGAAACAGGTGGGCAGACAGGGCTTTCAAGGGGATTTCTCGCGGGTGGGTCAGCAAAAAAACCCACGCCCCGCCCAACTGCCCAAGCAGGACGATAAAGCCGGTGGCTTGGTCACGCAGGGCAAACGCGCCCCGCCCAACGGCTTCGACGGCTTCACGCCAGCCGCTGGTGGCGTGGGGCGGCGGACTGGGGGGGCTGTGCTGCCATTGCTGCAACAGGGCGTGCTGGGCGGGGGTGGCCAGCAGTTGGGCGGGCAGCGTCTGCCCCCAGTCTTGCCACAGCCACAACAGCCCGACGCTGTCGCATTCGGCGGCCTGAATATCCCACTGGGCGGTCAGCGGCACCGCCCGCACGGCTGAGCGTGCCGCAGGCTGTGTCGTCAGCCCTGCAAATGTCCACGAGCCGGTGAGGGTGGCGGTCTGGGCGCAGGTAGTTAGCTGGGGTGGGGAAAGGGAAGCGGCAGTCATGGCAGGGGACGCGAGAGGGCAGGGCAACGGGATGTTGCGCTATCGCGGCAGGATAGCACTGGCGCGGGGGTTGAGCAGATTTAGGCGGAATCAGTGCAAGCGAGTAGGGTATGCAGCGGGGGATGGGGCGGGCTTCTGCCGAACATCACAGCAGCAGTGCCGCAACGCGGGCGGGCAGCAACCGACTCACCCCAAACGAGGGAGGGGCAGAAGCGAGGGCATACACCGGAAGTCGGGCGGTAGCCCGACTTTAGCATTCACACCGCCACCACCTGAAACCCAAACCCCTTCGCTCGCCACTGACCTTCTTCGTGGCGCAGGGCGCTGGCGGTCAGCGGCACGGCATCCAGCCAGTCGGCGGCAATCCGCAGCGAGAACTTGCCGCCCTCGGCGGTCAGTGCCAGCGTATTGGGCAGGGTCAGGGGGCGGCGGCTGCGGCAGAACAGCGCGGCCAGACGCAGGGCAAGGATGGCCGGCCAGTAGTCGGCTTGGTTGACCAGCGGCAACATCTTGCCCAGCGAGCCTTTGTGCGCCAACACCAAATTCGCCAACTGCTTCTGCTCCAAGCGCGAAAACCCTGGCATGTCGGCGTTTTCCACCACATAGGCCGAATGCTTGTGGTAGCCGGTGTGGGAAATGGTCAGCCCGATTTCGTGCAGCTTGGCCGCCCAGCCCAGTTGGCGGTGGACTTCGGCGGGCGGGGTGTTGCCCACCACACCGGCGTAAAAGCGCATCGCCAGCTCAGCGACACGGCTGGCTTGCGGGGTATCCACATGGTAGCGACGCTTAAACTGCCCGATGGTGACATCGCGGAGATCGTGGTCAAAGTTCCGCCCCAGCAAGTCATACAGCACCCCGTCCCGCAGTGCGCCGAGGGTCACGCTCATCTGCTCAATGCCCAGCTCTTCAAACACCGCCAACATAATCGCCAAGCCGCCGGGCAACACGGGCGCACGGTCGCTGCGCAGGCCATTCAGCGAGACATTTTTCAGGTTTTCTGCGCGGATTAAATCCGCCTTGAGCCGCTCCATGCCGTCACGGGTAATGCCTTCGGTGGCATAGTCGTTGAGCTCCAAAATATCGCGCAGTGACCGCGCGGTGCCGGAAGTGCCCACCGCCAGCTGCCAGTGTTCAGCGTGAAAGTCTTGGGCAATGCGCTGAATTTGGTCGCGGGCAATCAGCTCGGCGGTTTTAAAATGGGCTTTGGACAGGATGCCTTGGGGGAAATGGCGCAGGCTGTAGGTGACACAACCGAGGTTTAGGCTTTCGGTCTTTTGGGCTTTGTAGCCGCTGCCAATAATAAATTCGGTGGAGCCGCCACCAATATCCACCACCAGCCGCTTTTCTCGCCCTGTCGGCAGGCTGTGCGACGCGCCGGTGTAAATCAGCCGTGCCTCTTCACGCCCTGCAATAATTTCGATGGGGAAGCCAAGCAAGGCTTCTGCTTTGGCGATAAAGGCGGCGGCGTTGGTAGCGACGCGCAGGGTGTTGGTGCCGACCACCCGCACTTGGTCAGGGCGAAAGTGGGACAGCCGCTCGCCAAATTTGGCCAAGCACGCCAAGGCGCGTTCTTGGGTCGGCTCATCCAGCAGATTGTCTGCCGTCAGCCCTGCACCCAGCCGCACAGTGTCTTTGAGGGAATCGAGCGGAAAAAACTGCTCGCCATCCACCCGCACAATTTGCAGGCGAAAACTGTTAGAACCTAAATCAACGGCAGCGAGGGTGGGGTAGGACGAGGGCACGGGGACACCTACTAATCAAGAAAACAGATAGCAAATCGCCCCAATAAAGGGGCGCGAGAGGGAGAACGTACAGGCGGATTAAACCGACATACCTTCCATATCTTCAAGGGTGGAGTGGCGAATGTCTTTGCCCTTGACCATATACACCACATATTCGGAAATATTTTTGGCGTGGTCGCCAATCCGTTCAATGGCTTTGCACATAAAGATGGTGTCAATCGACATCGAAATGGTGCGAGGGTCTTCCATCATAAAGGTGACCAGCTGACGGAAGTTGGCATCGAATTCGTCGTCCAGCGTGCGGTCTTGCCGCGCCACATCCAAGGCACCGGCCACATCCAGCCGCGCAAACGCATCCAAGGCACGACGCACCATAGCCATGGCAATGTCTGCCATTTTTTGGATTTCGCGGAAGCGGGGTGCGTGAATGCGGTCACCGGTCAAAATCAACTTGCCCATACGCGCCACTTTTTGGGCTTCGTCGCCGATGCGCTCAAGGTCGGTGATGATTTTGATGACCGTCATGACCATCCGCAGGTCGCTAGCAGCAGGCTGGCGGCGGGCGATGATGTGTTGGCATTCTTCGTCTAGGCTGACTTCCATGGCGTTGACCAAGGCATCGTCACGAATCACTTGCTCAAGGGCATCTAGGTCAGAGGCGAGTAATGCCTCGATGGCGGCAATCATCTGGGCTTCGACCAAGCCGCCCATTTGCAAGACGCGGGTACGGATGGTTTCGAGTTCCAAATCAAACTGCTTAGAAATATGCTCGGCCATGGTGGCTTCCTAAAGTTAAGAGGGGGCAAACCTTTGATTGTCCCGACCCCATGTGTCAATCGTGTGACAAAAAAACCGCCTGTGCGGTGCAGCAAGGCGCGTCAGCCAGTAGCGACGCACCCAAAAAACAACCCCGACACGCATGGCACCTGCGTATCGGGACAGGGTGATTTAGCGGATTTCCTTCACGCCTTCGCTTGTGCCCAGCAACAGCAAATGGGCATGTTGTCGCGCAAAAATACCACAGCACACCACACCAGGAATATGGTTAATCGCTTCTTCCATCGCCAGCGGCTGGGTGATGTCGAGGTTGTGCACGTCCAAGATAATATTGCCGTTGTCGGTGACAAAGCCTTGCCGCCATTCGGGATGCCCGCCCAGCTTGACCAGCTCGCGCCCCACCAAGGAACGCGCCATCGGAATCACTTCGACCGCCACAGGGAACGCGCCGAGTTTTTCAACGTATTTGCTATCGTCCGCCATGCAAATAAATTGTTCAGCCCCTGCTGCCACAATTTTTTCGCGGGTTAATGCACCGCCGCCGCCTTTAATCATGTGCAAGTGATGGTTGATTTCGTCGGCACCATCAAAATAGACCGGCACTTTGCCCACAGCAGTCAGCTCGAACACGGGGATATGCAAGGCTTTGAGCCGCGCGGTGCTGGCTTCGGAGCTGGACACACAGCCTTCAATCCGGCCTTTGATGGTGGCCAGCGCGTCAATAAAATAATTGACCGTCGAACCGGTACCCACGCCAATCACGGCATTGTCAGGCACAAATGCGAGGGCTTTTTGGGCAACTGCACGTTTTTTATCATCTGCATTCATAGTGGTCTCTCCTTCTTTTTGGATGGGTGGGGCATGTGTCCCAGTATAGCCACGGATTCAAGCCGATGGCGTAATTATGCACGCTGCAGTAAGCAAACGGCTTGCGCAGCGATGCCTTCTTCGCGCCCCAGTGGGCCGAGGTGTTCGCTGGTTTTAGCTTTGACGTTTACCGCGTCCACGGTCACGCCTAAGTCTGTGGCGATATTGACCCGCATTTCGCCCAGATAGGGGGCAAGCTTGGGGCGTTGGGCAATCACCGTACTGTCCACGTTCACCAGCCGCCAACCCGCTGCAGCCACCCGCGCCCACGCGGTGCGGAGCAAACAGCGGCTGTCTGCTCCGGCAAAGCTGGGGTCGGTGTCGGGGAATAGATGGCCAATATCGCCCAAGCCTGCCGCGCCCAGCAGGGCATCGGTAATGGCGTGGAGCAGGGCATCGGCATCGGAATGCCCCTTGAGCCCCAGACGATGGGGAATGGTCACGCCACCCAAAATCAGGGGACGACCCTCAACCAAGGCGTGGATGTCCCAGCCTTGTCCAATACGGAGTGCATTCATACGGTTTCCCCCTGTGGATGGCACAGCAAAACCCGCTCGGCCAGCGCGAGGTCATGTGGCCACGTCACTTTAAAGTTAAAAGCATCGCCCTGCACCAAGCGCGGGGCAAGGCCAAGCTGCTCAATCGCTGAGGCTTCGTCGGTGATGCTGACATCGCACGCATCGCTTAGGGCTTCGGTCAGCAGCGCGGCGCGGAACATTTGGGGGGTTTGTGCCAACCACAGGCCGTCACGCGGCACGGTGCTGGCAATGCGCCCTCCTTCGCCTTCTTTTTTCACCGTATCGGCCACTGGCAAAGCCAATAGCCCGCCAATCGGGTCACCGGCCAAGGTATCCAGCAGCCGTGCCAGCGCATCGCGGGGCAAACAACACCGCGCGGCATCGTGCACCAAAATCCAATCGCGGTCTTCAGCAGCAAGGGCAAACAGGCCGTTGCGGACGCTTTCAGCGCGGCTGGCTCCCCCTGCCCGCAACACCAGCAAACGGTCGCCCCCTGGCCACGAAAATTGGTCAAACCACACGTCGTCAGGATGCACCACCACGGCCAAAATATCCAAACGCGGCTCGGCAGCCAGCACGGCCAAGGTGTGCCACAGCACGGGCTGTCCTGCCAGTAATTGATATTGTTTGGGCAGGCTGCCACCCATGCGGCTACCCACACCGGCAGCAGGAATCAGGGCAATATGGCGAACCTTCATACGCCGTCCTCGCCGGTACTGGGGACAGTGCGCCAGACGCACGTCCCTTTGATTTGCTTGTCGAGGTCATCCAGATACGCCGTGTGGGCAGCCAGCTCTTCGGCTTGGGCATAGCGCACCACGCGGGGCTGACGAGGGTCGCTGCCCAAGCGCAAGGTCAGGGGGTCGCTGTCTTGCGCCGTACCGCTGTCTAAGGCCATGAGCAGGTTCTCTTGCCCACGGGTCATGGCGAAATACACTTCGCCCAGCAGTTCGCAGTCAATCAATGCGCCGTGATAGACGCGGTTGCTGCGATTCACCCCAAGCCGGTCGCACAGGGCATCCAGATTATTGCGCTTGCCCGGAAACTGCAGCTTGGCCAGCTTCAGGGTGTCGATAACCTCGGCCACAAGGCTGGTGGCGGTGGGCAGACCCGCAGCTTGGAACTCCATATCCAAAAAGCCCATATCGAACGGGGCATTGTGGATAATCAGGGTGGCATCGCGGATAAAGTCGGCAATCTCGCTGGCAACGGCGGCAAATACCGGTGCGCCTTCAAGGTCGTCGAGGGTAATGCCGTGGATACGGCTGGCTTCTTCGGGGATGTCGCGCTGAGGATGGATGCGGAGGTGCAGATTGCGCCCCGTCAGCTTGCGGTCAATCATTTCTAAGCCAGCAAACTCAAGCAAACGGTCGCCGCCCCGTGCCAGCAGCCCCGTGGTTTCCGTATCTAAAATAATGTAGCGCATAGGATGAGACTCAAAGCGTGTAGGTGTAGCGGCGATTATACCAAGCTAAGGGAAGCGGCTTTCAGAACCTGTTCAAAGTCGGCGAGAGGGGGGTGAGCTTGCGTTCGCTGGATGCTGACCCCGTTCTGAGCCCAAACCCCTCGCGGACGGCTTGCCGGCTGGCGAGGCCGCCAAAGCCTAAAACCAAAGTCAAAAGCAACCACCCCACCCCTCCTCCGAAAGGGGGAATAACAGCCAAACCGGCAGCGTAGGCGGCCAGTGGCGGGGAATAAAAACAAAACCCCAGCGGCCTGCTACCGGCCTCGGGCAAGCACGCCAAACAAAAGCCGAGCCAAGGGCAACCCTCGGCTCGGCTTTGTGGGGTGGGGGCTAGCCCCTTGTGAAGAGAACGCAGCTTAGCTGACGCGCAGCAGCTCCACTTCAAACACCAGCGTGGCATTGGGGGGAATCACCCCACCCGCCCCGCGTGCGCCGTAGCCCATTTCAGCCGGAATCGTCAGACGGCGCACGCCGCCCACTTTCATGCCGACCACGCCTTCGTCCCAGCCCTTAATCACTTGGCCATCGCCCAGCAAAAAGCCAAACGGCTGCATCCGGTCGCGGCTGGAATCGAATTTTTCGCCGGTTTCTAACCAGCCGGTGTAATGCACGGTGACCTGCTTGCCAGCAACGGCTTCGTCGCCAGTACCCACTTGGGTGTCGTCACAGATTAGGGAGGCTTCGCTCATGGGGAGTTTCCTTGGTTGGGGGGTAAATGGGGAGGGTCAATAGGGTTAGAACGTGTTCAAAGTCTAGCGAACGGTGGGTCAGCCAAGGCGAAATTCGGAAAAAACGCCGTTGGACTTGAATCCACACGCA
>ERZ650306.361-NODE-361-length-27701-cov-6.885010_pt1 | contig 27701 bp, 23 predicted proteins | sample MGYA00376242_ERZ650306 | MGnify/ENA primary metagenome ERZ650306 (study PRJEB26733, sample SAMN07839244) | wastewater metagenome | biome: urban; feature: wastewater treatment plant; material: waste water | place: USA: North Carolina | collected 2016-03-31 ... | reverse complement strand
AATTTATCAGGGGTATTATCCCCATTGAGCTTGCTCCAACAATCAAAATACTCCTCAAGCGTTTGGATATTTGCCAACACATTTTTGTTTTGCCCGGAAAAATATTCTTTCAAGAGGTCAAATTCATCATTGCTCTTGCCTTGTGTGGTCCCGCCGTTCTGATAACAAATAATGTCACAAATGAACTTAAAATAGCGCAGGAACTCATCATCAATTACATTATCATTGCCACGATAACGCCATATCATATCGGTCCAATCAAGATCTATCTTTTTAATGATCCGTTTTGCCGTAGGTTCATCAATCTTCCGAAGTTCACGTTCTAATTCAGCTTTGAAGTGTTCGAATTGCGTTAGTGGTTTCCCGCGCGAGTTCATCTTGATGTACAATTCATCAGTGAGACCCATGTCTTTGATCGGCAGAAAGTAGAAAGTAATAGCGTTATTCTTTAGTCTATCCCAAATTCCCTGTGTATCCGCGAACTCAACCTGAATCGCATCAAGCATCACAAGCATTGAACTGATTGTTGGATCTTTTTTCCAATCAAGCGGGAACCATGCCTGATCAACAATTTCTTCAGACAGGATTTTCGTAAATGAGGGATTAAACTTTATTAAAAAAGAGCAGAAATCGCGTGCGCTGTACCTTGTTTCATAACTAAAGTTCCCCAAAAAAAGATGATCTGATGGGTCTATATTTTCTTTTTTTGCAGCGTACCAATGGAGGAGAAACAGTGCCGTAAGGCGCTGTTGGCCATCCAATGGGGTCATAACACCGTTACTGTTGATGTCTCCATAAACAAAATCCAAGGTGATTGGATCAGAAATAATCGCTTGGTGTAATGAGTCTAGAAAACGTGCACGAATTCGATTGACTTCACCGTCAATGCGGCCTTGGGCATAGTCTCGCTGAATAATTGGGATAGCAATCTTTTTCAGATGGACGGTTTCTTCGTCAACTTTAAAACCGGTGTTAAATATATCAATAAAAGAATTAAATGAGGTCCCCATATTATTCAGCCTCCTTTTCTATTGAGATTTCTTTGGGCAGGTAGTTTTTAAGTGTACTGTTGATCGCCTTAATGTATGCGATCCTGTCTGGCTGTCCCCAAAAATGCAACTGATTGCTTGTAGAGGGTGTGTAGTATTTCAAGAAAACCATCTTTGTGCAAAATGGGATAAATTGACCTTTCTTGTCCATTTCAATGATCGCATTTCGTTTGACATCAAAAGTGGAATTATTGAGAGCTGCGTTATCGCTCATGTTAAGCAAAGCTAAATTTGCAATCGAGTGCATGTATTCTGTGTTCCCTTGGGAAGACAATTTCTGTATTACCTTTTGCTGGAGGTCTTCAAATTCCAGGCGCTCCAGACGTTCCTTTGCACACGCGGTTTCCATCTCCTTGATTAGTTCGCTGTTCCCATCACCTAGCGACACAATAGAAGGGGTATGTAATCTAAGCCATTCCTTCCAATCGTCTTGCTTTTGCATACCTTCTGACTGTTGCGCATGTATGTGCTCTAGGCTCCATGAGACTTTGCTTGATTTTTGAAACTTGAATTTTTCAAACGGAAACCAATGCGTTTGTTCACCATTTTGGCGAACAGATTCAACATTAAACAAAAGAAGTAGTCTGCTGATTTTTGCGTAATCTGCAGTTTTTTCATAACTAAGTTCAGAATAATTACCGTTAAGTGCAACGCTCTTTCTTATATACACATCCAATTCTGACTTGAACTGTTTTTTTGTAATGCCTTTTCCGTCTATTATACGTCTGGATAACACAAAAATATCTTGCAAGGATTTTGTGTTTGAAGCGATCAAATAGCCAATTTTGTGGTAGAGCTCATGATCCTCATACCAATCTTTCAGGATTAGAAATGTATGCTGGATTTCTTTCCAGATCTCGTTTAGGTTCTCCTCTTTGTTCAAATTGTCAAAATAGAAGAAGGTGTAGTATTTTTCTTTGTTGTCTGCTGGTTTACCCGAAATCAAATCTAAGATCAGGTCAATACGTGTTTGATATTTTACGTTTGAGTGATTCGTCAAAAAATACCATAATGAGTTATTGTGTAGCTCTTTTTCGATATTGTCCCATTGCAGAGATATTTCCTCCTGCTTCTCTCTGTCCATTTCGGAATTATTATCTCGGCTCAGGAACATTGCTTTTACGAGCTCTGCACTCGTCAAGGGTATCTTCCCGATATTGAGTCGTGTAAACAGCGCTATCGCATCATCATTCTCATCTACCTCATACCAGATGATTTTGATATTTTCGTCGAAGTATTTGTTGATATTGGTCAGAGTTGATTTCTTATCCTTGTTGCTAAACCACTTCTCAATCGTCTCATAGGCATCGCACATAAACCAATAATCAATATTCTCTTCCTTTTTTGAGCGGTCTAAAGTTGCCAGGAATTCTTCTGATTTTTCTCTTGTTTCGTAAATCAAGGTGAATTTAGGCTCATCAAGGAATCCGGAACTTGAAATGTTCATGTATTTATAGATAAGGAACAGTGTCGTTAACCGCTGCTGTCCATCAATCAGTTCATAAGAATCTTCTTTTCTTCTTACAACAACCGGTTGCAAACAGTAGTTTTTCGTCCCGTTGGAATTAACATCATCAAGCAGCCGTGTTACCTCATCTTGCCCCCATCGATACCCACGTTGAAATGATGGAATATAGAATTTACCTTCAACGAAACCAACAAGCTTCGTTTCGAGTTTTATATCTGGTTTTGATAAAATCATCTTCTCAGTTCTCCTTGTTTGATATTTCGGAGCGTATAATACTTATCATCTTTCGCTGCATTATCTGATTATCCCCGCAAAAAGATCCTCTATATAATCACTGCCGTCCATAAATAACACATGTCTTGCGTTCCATTCCTCGATGGTTGCGCTTTTATCCGCAAGCTCAGAGTGCTTTGTCGGAGACAGTATGAACGAGGTTAATACCACAGATGGTATTGTCAGCGTACTCTCAATGTCATCCTTTAAACGGGCAAACAAACCGACCTTGTTAGAGGTAATGGACTCTCTGCCCATGCCGTGCGGATCAATGAACGTAATGAATTGCTTATCATCGGCAATCAGCCACAGAATAAAGTCCGGGTAAAATCCCGCGTCGTCAAAAAATCCGATGCCCTTTTTGCTACGGTTGCGGATGAGGTACAATTCTTTATCCGCAAAGTATGTGGCATGATCGGAGATATGTTTATGGAGCGCCTTAACAAATTTCAACTCGTCCTCGTTCAGCGCGACAGGGGATATCCCTATTTCCACATTCCCTTTAGCCAGATACAGAAGTGGATTGTACAGATGCGCTGAAACGCTTATTGCTTCGATATCACCTTGCCTCGGCATAGCGAAGTTTGGCAGTCTCTTTTCTTTCTTCGCTTTATCAACTTCCTCAATGACCTGACGAAGCCATAATATTGCGGTCTCGTTTTCGCTGGTGTCATCAATACTGATGCTGTACTCATCTTTTTCTTCGTTCAGGAAGTTTTCGTTATCATCTTGCATTGGCACGAGTTCATATCCGACCACCTGAGATTCCCAGCGATTTTGCTCCGCGTAATAAAACTTGTCGAAATACTTTGTAAGCAAAGCAACAGCTATTTTTTCAAACCGTTTGTAATCCTCAAAACTGCTGACAACGAGCTCGTCCTCCGAAATGAGCAGCTTGTACCATTGATTGTTTTGAAGCAAGTCTTTTACGGCTTGCCGGGGTATATTCACATTGTAACGCGCTTTTTCGATCTTGTATCTCTGCAGCTCAGAGTAAATCGCTTCATAGTCTAAAAATGCAAGATGCTCAGGACGAAGCACGGCTTCATTCTTTGTGACCTCGCCCGCACTGCGTGTCTGCGAGGACTCAAACTGTATCTTTGAATAACAGTCAAGCGTAACCACAGGTAGTCCGCTTTTAAATTGCATTATCGGCTTTGCGGCAGATTTTTTGAACTCCGCACCGCCTTTTACGCGTAGGGAATAAAGCCCGCTCTTTTTGAACTCTTTGTTCCGTATCACAGGCATTTTTAGTACAAGCGGCTGTCCTTTTTCACTCGGCACACCCTCATTTTCGAGGAACTCCTTAAACTGCCTCATATAGTCTGCCCGGACGCCGAATATGTTGAGAGTTTCTAAAATACCGATGTGTTTCGGGACAACAGTCTCAGGATAGTCCTTCTTATAGAAGCTGCTGCGCTTAAGCGACATTTTGCAGCCTTTCAAACGAACGCCGCGCCCGAAGAGCTGAATGATTTCGCTTCCTTCGCTGCGACCGACATTCATCAGTCCCATTGTGGAAACGCGCCAGCAGTTCCATCCCTCGGTGAATTTCTTTGAACCGATGAGCAAATTAATGGTCGAATGTGGCTTTGTTATGCCTTGGAATAACGAATCGGAAAAATTGATAGAATCTGTATTGAAGCCGTTATCTGCACACAATCCGAGCAAAGCCGAATCATCACCGACGTTTATAACGCCGAACGGTTCGTTTTCACCGAGACGCAGTCGAATTTCGCCGCTAATGCCTCGAAGATTTTCAATGTGGAAGGTAGCACCGACCGAAGCACAGTTAAATACGGTTTTCAGCACATCCGCATACATGGCTGTCGGAGACATGCCCACTGACGTCAGATATGGGAAATTGTTTCTAAAGATGTCCCTGTTCTTGCTGTCAAGCAGCCCCGTATTGCCGGAAATAACACGTTCAATATTTGCTGTGGAAACCGCTATGTTCGTAACGAAGTCCCGGAAGAACAACAGAATATCCACAACATCAGAAACCTTACGTCCACGTTCGGTGCGCACGGCATTAACGCTTGCTCCGACAAAGACGAACAGCGGATTTTCGATGTTGAATGGTCCGTATTCGTTTTCCTGCGCCAGATAGAGCTTTTTCTGCTGATAATAGGACATGAGGCAAGCAGTCAGATACACATTGCGTTTCATCTCGTTGCTGTCGTCCGGCAGGTTGATAATGTTGTAGTCCTTACCGTAGCCGTCTCCATAGAAATACTTATAAGAGTAATCGAAAATGATGCACTTGGCGTAACGTTCAGCGAGCGATTTGTCATTGGACGAGGCTATCGCTTGACCGAAGGTAGCCGAATACTCAAAGGAAAATCCCTCAGAGCATAATTCGTCCCTGTATTTTTGCCATTTGCCATCTTTACCGGAGGAGGAACCACGATGACCTTCATCCACAAATACGACGTTACGGCTTCCAAAACGCTTGACGGATACCACAGTGTCCTGGTCTTTGTCGCCCAGCTTCGTATTCTCAAGCACACTGATATCATTGGCGCTTTGTGTCCAGCGGCTGGCTGACTTATCATAAATTCTCGCAGAAATGCCTGAATCGGCATAATCCTCGATATGCTGGAGTGACAAACCTTCCTTAGGTGTAAGCAAAATGTATGTAGCATCCTCCGGCAGTCTTCCACCGGAGTAATGCAGGTACTGATGATAATTGATATGCATGATGATCGTCTTGCCGCTACCTGTAGCATTCCACACAGCGATTTTATTAAGGTCGCTCTCCCCATAAGGCTCATAGCCATCATTTGGATACTGGGCGTTAAAATCGGAAACATAGGCGTTCAGTCCGTCAATCAACCCTTGACGGTTGTTAAAATATTCGTCGAGGTAAAATTCGACAAAAAGCAGCGAGAGATACTGAAAGTATTTTAACACCAGCGGGTCGAAACGTCTCTCATTAATTTTACGCATATGAGAAACTATGTTCAGGTCATAGCGGGCGAGTTTATCCTCACTTATTGCGCATTTTCCTTCGAACTGTGTTATTAATTGTTTATAAAAGCCCGTGATACCTTCGCCGTCGACTTCTTCCAGCGACGGCTTTTTCATGTTCACTGAAAGTTCACGTAAATCAGAAACGCCGAACTGCGCCAGCAGGTAACGATTCAATATGAGCTTTTGGTAAAATTTAAGTTGCGGCTCGTTAGCCGTTGATCTTCTTGGCATTGTGCCGCCTCCTTATTCTGCGTCTTCGAACATGCGCTTTTTCATTTCTTCATCGATTAGGACGACCTGCCAGCTCTCACCGTTGCGACGCAGATTCAAAAGGTTGTTGTCGCAATTGACATATACCCGTCTGAAGCTCCCTGCATTCGGAAGCGAAAGGAAGTAGGCGTCGAGTGCGGCGTTATCCTTTTCGATGTCTCCGGTCATCTCACGCCAGAGAATAAGCGTCTTGTCACCGCTCGGCACCGTACCTTCGACTGCCTTGAATTTGTACGTGTCTCCGGCTTTTAGATCAGCGGACACAGCGCCGTATTTGCCAGTGGAAAAATCAGCGTCATATGAGACAATTGCATGATTCTTTACGACAGTAAGACCAATCAGATAATTGAAGGTTTCCACAAGGTCAATGGTGCATTCCGAGCTTTCCAGATTGCGCGTGATGTCCATTTTATAGCTGAATGGTTTATCCAGCTTTTCAACATTCAATAAGCTGGCGCTGCCCACAGCCTCGGTGCCAAGCATATAGGAGAGCATATAGCCTTCTCGTGCCTCAGCAAACAAATCATGCTCGCCGCCGCGAAGGACAATGTTGTTCAGCGAGTCCTCATAAGATTCGAGGCGCATATATTTGAATGCGTGGGAGCTGCCCTTGCGAGAGACTGGCTTGCCTTTTTTCCAATCCTCTGAGTAAATCACTTTCTCAATACGCGATTTCGTAACGGTATTGAAGTACTCGCCCATTTCGACAAGAATGTATTTTCTATATCCGTTATCGTTTCTACTTAAATTAATCACGGCATGCCCAGTAGTAGCGGAGCCTGCAAAGAAGTCAATGATTATATCGCCATCACCAGAGCCAACAATTAAATTGTCTTCAACCGTGAAAATGCTTTTGGGATAATCGAATGGATTATTTGGAATAATATCAGCTAACAAATTAGTGCCTTTGGAAGAAGCGTCGTAACGTTCTCCAAACCACATAGACTTAGGTGTGGCTTCATCGTCGCCAACGTCATATTGATATATGGTATAGCCACTTCTCGTCCTTTTGACAAACAATGCACCATTTTCAGTTCCGTTTACGCAACTACTATATCCCCAGCGCCAACGGAGATACTCGCCCTGTTCGCTCATTGGCAAAATGAAAGCATATCCACTTTTTTCGTATCTTTCTTTTAATGCTGCTAAAAAATCATCGTCAAATGTTTTCTTCTTCGGATTAAATATTCTATCGCACTCATCCTTCGGAATCACAGACAATTTTTCTGAAGCAATATGATAAAGGAATGGAAAGAACATATATGGTCTTTCTGCACGCGTCTTCCCAGAACCGGTTCTTTTAAGAGGTAGCTCTCTTACGGCTTCGCCCTCTCTGGTCTTGGAGAACTTCTTTGCCATTTCTTCTGGCGAAAGGATGAAATTATTGGTTTCGGCAAATCGCTTGTCTCTAGCATACATAATTGTATAGTCATGTGCCTGAGCAATAAAACCTTGATCGCGTCCTTTTGGATTTGTGAAGATAGCAATGTTTGATATGGCGTTATCAACACCAAATATCTGATCCATCAATGTATTAATATAGCGGAATTCATAATCATCAATCGCTAATTCAATAACACTTTTTGGACTCATTAGTTTCCTTGCAAGTACAAGCCTTGTGTCCATCAATGAAATCCAACTTGAATGCTCATATCCATTTTTATAAATTATCTTGCTTGCATCTGTGTTGTAAGGTGGGTCGATATACACGCACTTAATTGCTTCCTGATATTTATCGTGTAGCAATCTAAGCGCCTGTGAATTTTCACTATGTATTAATAACCCGTCCAACTTTTCGTCCAAACTATCAATGCTTTCGACAATCTGTTCTTTGAATTCTGCACTGAAAAAAGCCGTGTCCAATACAAGGTAAGGATTTTGTTTCAGGAAATCTACTGTAAGCGGCACGGTATAAGTCAGCGCAGCGGCAGTTACAAGGTCGCCATCTGTGCCTTCAATCTCGTCAATGGCAAATAAACGCACCCATTCCTCGCGCTGCGCTTCATTGGCGGCGATTTCGGGATACAATGCCTCCGGCACACGGTCGAGCGTGATGCAGTAATTCGTTTCGACCACGAATTTCTTTTTGAGGTACAGCTTTTTCTGAAAATCCTCAATCTGCGCCAGGAAGGCGATGACCTTCCTCGCAATTTTGCGGATGACCTTTGCTTTCGTCAGATATTCCTTCGTTTTCGCTTCATCTTGCTCGTCAATGTCGTCGAGAAAAATAACATCGTTCTTGATGTAAAAATCAAGCTCACGGCGCAGGAATTTACCCAAATCTTTATGGATGAAATAATCAAAGGTGTTACGGGCGGTATAGCGATTGAGCTGACGCTCAAGCAGCGTTTTTTTGTCCGTCATTGATAGTGTTGAGGAAAACGGCTGGTATTCCGTCTGAGTTTGCACTTCAATAAAAGCCGATACAATTTCTGCGGTGCATTCGGCCTGATTTTTCTTGCCGCCGTTTTTGTATTCAACATAAATGTAAAGTACGTCGTCAATGACCTCAAACGGCTTATCGGTATAAAGCTGGAAAAAGCGTTTTTCATTTGCTTTGTTATTGTCCCGATCAGTTTCGGCTTCGATGAGTTTGAAGCGGACGGTGTTACCGTACATCGTTTTGAAGGTGTAATCCTTAAAATACTCGCTTGTTTTTACGTAATACTGGTCGGCATTCGCCCAATGGAGCTTAACCTCTTCGCCCTCGTAGGGAATGGCGTACGCTCCATCCTTATAGCGCCGCTGAGATATAAAATCGCCGTCATCATAATAGCGGGAAAAGAAATTTGTCAAATGGTTATACACATCTGCTTCCACAGCGGCAACATTGACGCTTCCGGCAATGGCCTTCTTGTTTTCTTCAAGCTCGGCAACGGCGGCAGCTTTTATTGCTTCCGAAAGGTGTGCGGCTTTTGTATCCGCGATCTGTTTATCTATCGCAGCGATTTCAGCTGCTGTATCCAGCCCGGCAAGCTCGCTCAAGCCTTCGCTAATCTGCGCGGGCAATTCTTCATCAACAAATCTACTGATTTCGTCGCGCTTCATTCGCATAATGCGGTAAATACCAAAATCAAGATCTGACTGGTCAAATTGGAACATCTCCCGGAGGATGTTTAATAATTTCTTCTGGTTATCGGTCATTTTGTAGTACCTTCCTTTCTGCCATCATTGGCAGGAGCGTCATCCGATACGGTCTCACTGTTGCTTTCGGCCGCACCGCCAGATCTAATCCACTCGTCTACTTCGGATGCCTTAAACTTCCACAGACGACCGACCTTGTGAGCGGGCATGTTTCTGTTGTTTATCCACTGTAATACCGTTTCTCTGCTTACGTCGAGATATTCTGTAATGCTACTCATCGACATCCAGTTTTCGATATTTTGTTTCTCGGTCATATTCTTTGCCTCCGATTTTTCCTTATTGGACATTTTCCAATAGCCCGTAACGACCCTGTTTAAGGTCTTTGGTGAAGCGAATTATATTGGCTTTTTCATAATCAAGCGCCGGGATGTCATTCTCGATGATAATTATTTGACCTTCGCTTTGATGCCCAAGTAAATAGCTGAACAGCGCAGATTTCATGCTATCGGACGCTTGTTCGCTTCCTTTTTCTTTCAGTGACAGAATCGGCGAATCAATGGTTAAGAGTCCCGGTGAATACTTGCCTTTTTCAGATAAGTACTCAAAAAAGGCAATAGCAACAATCGTGTTTAGGAATGCACGATACCCTTTTCCAAATGTTTCTTTTCCTTTTCCGTTTACCACTACATCAAAACTACTCATGGACAAATAGGCGGAACTGAAAGAATCGAATTTACATGCTTCAAGGATTCTTGTCAGATAGGCATCGACATCGTCCAAAATTGTGCGTTCAAAGTGGTTTTTTATTTTGAACTCTATTTCAGACTCGTCTTCTGTCATTTTCTCGAATAGCTCACTCTTTAAATTCGTCTCATAGCCTGTGATGAGATCGGATTCATTTTGTATTTCTATTGCCCTGCGATAATTTTGCAGGGCTGTTTTTAGTTCTGCTACCTTTGGCTTCAGCTCGTGGTTGACCAGAGCATCGACGTCGTCTTTCTCTGCAAGTAGTGTTTGCAGTCTTTCATCCAATGATTTACGCTCGGCAACAATATCAGATTCCGCTTGAAGCAAATCACTAAACTGTAATTTAATCCGTTGTAGTTCTGCGGCAGATGCTTCAATATAACTTTTCTGCTCCGGTGGCGCTATTTTCCCATTACAAAACGGACATGTATCTGGATGCGATAGGTCTTTTTTATGTATTTCACCTTCGACGATGAAAGTGAGTCGCTTGATATCCGATGAATATTGGCTTTTGAGTGCTTGATATCGGTCATAAAGAGTATTGCATTCTGTTACTTGCTCTCCGAGTGCATAGATTTCCTTTAATAGCTGTTTACTGCGTGTAACCGCTGTACTGATTTGTTGTTCAATACCTGAAATCTCATCAAGCATGCTCTCCGCTTTTTCTTGGAGTGACAATGTATCTTCAATCGGATACTCGCTCAACTCGTTCTTACGCACAGAAAAAGCAGACAAACGTTCATTGATATAATCGATCACCGCTTTTTTTCGTGCTTCTTTTATTTTCTTATCAACCTGGGCATTCATTCCATCAAAATCTTCACCAGTTATTAGAAAATATAAGGCAGCTAAAAATGCCGTTGATGCGGAGTTTTGTCTCGGCATAAGAACAGGCTGACGCTGGATGACGTTTTCTTCTTTGACTAAAACCATATGTAGAATTGAGCGCATGGTAAGCCGTTGTCGCTTAAAAAGCTTGTTCTTAATAATCTCATGCTTGTCCTCAATGCCCATCAGTTTGAACCACAGGTCTTCGTTGACATTTAACTTACCGCTGGTCGTTCCGTAATCTCCAGATTCGATCCGTCGATCGGAACTGGTGACATTGATTTTTCGAGCATCCATCTGCCGTCGAACTGTGATTGTGCCACGTATTGTTTTTATCACCATTTCGAAGGTGTCATAACCTAACGTCTTATCGAATGGCACGCGGCTACTTCCAAACAGAAAATCGATGATTTCAACGATGTAACTTTTGCCAGTGTTTGACGGACCGCAAACGATATTGAGACCATCCGTGAAGTCAACAACAGATGTTTCTTTTCCGTCCCCGGATATTCTCAGCTTTGCAATATAGAAATCAGCCATTCGATTCACCCCTTTGAAGCGCCAACAACGATTGTTGATTGATAATCTTCAATACATCTTTCTGCTTGTTACGAGAGACAAACGCTTGTGCAGTTACGGCCGCCTTACGGTATTCTTTTGCGTAGGTGCTTTCCATTTCATTACAGAAGATTTTACCTTTACTATTGATCTCGTATGTAAAGCCCTTCTCGGATGCTTGAACAGATACTAATCCGTCCAGTACAAGAGACTTGAGTGCACCGGTTATTAATTCACGACGAACCGCTAACTCGCAGAACCGATACGAATTATCTCCGTGTAAGTTTTCGTCCGAAATGCCAAAATCTTTTCCATATACGGTAATAAAATCCAAGGCGGTTATTATATCAACCGTTCTAGGACTGTTGTTTGACGAGTCAAGCGTTAATAGAACGCGGAGCGATAATTCAAAAGTCGTGTTGAACACATTAGTCATCATTAATCACCCACTTTAATTGACCATCATTAACGAGAAAATGACATACCCCTTTTTTCTCACGTCCGCTGATCCAATTGAGCTTACTTAACAGGCATCTGTTTATCGGAACCAGTACCGCTTGCGACATCACACCGGTTAATCGAGAGAACGCGTCAGTGTAGCTTTGTGAGTAACTATCAACGATACCTTCATAAGTTTCTTCCTTAAGCACTTTGAATTGAACTTCTTCTTTATCACCAAACGAATCTCTTGTGCCTTCACGTATCGTTTCGGCAGCATAATAGTCTTTTCTTCGACGTTCGAGGTCGCTTTTGTATTTCGGTAGTGAGTCGAGCTCGTTCAACTGCAATTCCGTCTTGCCAGCCACCTCTGCATAGGCAGCCAGTAATGCAGTGATATATGCCATTTCATCAGAGGAGGGCATGTCAGGTATTGCGATGGGATTTGGCTTTGGAATATTTGCGAGTATCTCGTCCAATTTTTTCATATCTGCGATCGCCGTTGACAGCTTCGTATCGGGATCAGAATAGGTTTCTAGCGTTGTTTGCCGATTCTTGCGTTTTATTGCATAAAGGAATGAATCGGACAAAAAGCTCTCAAGGGAACCTTCCTGCGCCGATTTCAGCAGTTCGTCTTTTTTCTTAACTGGAATTTCTGCATCTGTTGAAACGAGTGAGGACAAATCAGATATTAAATCTTCCTGCATTTCCGGCATCAGCACGGGGATTACCGCATCTGCAAAAAAATCACAAGCAGCTTCGGAAACTACGCGGTCACTGGAGGCTGATACGATCTTCCTCTGCAAATTAATTTTGAAGCTCAGTAGGTCGCTCGCCATCTTGTCTGTCACAACAAAAACATCGCCACTTTGATTTGTTATCTCAACGTTGTCGATGATCAGGGACAGCAGTAATTCGGTGATATCCTTGTTTCCATTAGGAGACTTCATGACTTTTTGCATGGCTTTCGCATAGGTTCCAAAGCACAATCTGCTCATCTCACTCGTTCCTTTCTAAAAGGTCAAATTCAGGTCAAATCCTAGTCAAACCTGGAGGAAATACCTTTAACCGCTTTTTTTGTATCCTTTTCTTGTAGGTAATTGGCCTGCAGAGAAAGGGATTTTTGTTTGTGAGCGGCATGGTACGGGATGAAAACTCGCCGTCCGAACCAGCCCGATGGATATGTATTTATGTATTTTATCACATACCCATGCGAAAATCAATTCATTTATCTGTTATTACCTATAAATCCACAAAGAAAGGAGATGATCACAATGCTCATTGGTAGTGGCTAGCCGCAAACCAAGCCTATAAAGCAGAACTAATTTTAATCAAAGACAGCTCAGAGCAACTGGTACTACAAAATCGCTTACTGCCGTAGTCATTCTTCATTTTCGATAACACCGTGACTCATCACCCCATAGGGCATCCCCTGATCAAGGATGATTCCAGACCTATAGGGTGAACAACTGAATAACTGCAGCCAGCCTACTGGAATAGCTGGTCGCCAATTCTGAAGCGGGAGTAATCCCATTCGGACGGTCGACTATGCCTTTTTTGGCTGGTGCACGTCATGTGAGCTCTCGCTTCGCTTTCAAGCCGAAGGAGGGCTCATATTATGACAAATTCAGACAATCAGAAGTACTTCATCCCAATGGAAGTCACCAAAGAGACTATCAAAGATTTCAACTTGGATAGCTCGCAAGTAGTACCAGCAAAAATCGGAAACAAAATTGTGTCCGCAATCATGGTTCCGGCAACAAAAGAGCAGTATGAGGCGTTCATGCAACCCCTGTGGGCAGAAATGAAGCGTGAAGAACGTAGCCGCCGCTGCACGGTTAGTGATGGTAAAGGTAAGCTCAAACGTTGCGAACTGGACTGTAAGTCCTGCGAAAAGATGAAGGACGGAGCTCCGCTTTCGCTTGAGTATTTCTTCGAAGAAACAGAACTTGAATTCGAGGACCACGACGCAAATCAGTGCGAAGCAGTCCTAACTGCAATGCTCTTTGAAGACCTTCTCTAAAAACTACACAGCCAAGCGCCTGAGTTAGCAACAATCTTTGAAATGCTTTATGATGGAAAGTCGCAGCGTAACATAGCAACCATTATTGGCAGACCACAGTCTTCATTAAACTACATGGTCAAGCGCATGGAAAAAATCATCCAACAACACATTCGAAGAGAAGATTTTTCAAGATAAAACAACGAGGCGGTAGTTCCATAACAGGACTGCCGCCTTAAAATTATTACAACAGTTCTATAGCTTCAACCTATCCTAAAAACAGCAGTTCTGAACACTCGCAGAGCGAAAAGTAGTTCTGTAGCCCCAACCTGACAATTTTATTAAGGCCTACACTATTTATGTAAGACAAAAAGAAAGGTTCCCAGCAATCAGCGACTATTGCCGAAAGTCTGGAAACCCCTGATTTCAGGCCTTATCGGTCCTATTACTTATCTTTTCGTGACATCAATACGACGGTCTCAACATGCGGCGTCTGTGGAAACATATCAACACAACATACTTTCTCTGCTACATATCCATTTATTTCAAGTAATCGTAAATCTTGTACTAAACTCTTAGGATTGCAAGAAACATAAACTATATTTTTAACATTGTACTTTAATATTTTTGTAATTGCCTTTTCTCTTACACCTGCTCGTGGCGGGTCTAGAATTATTATATCTGGTTCAATTCCTTGTTTATCAAACTCATCTAGCTTTGCAAAAACATCTCCTGCAATAAATTCACAATTATTAAGACCATTCAGTCTAGTATTCTCATTTGCTTTATTTACAGCCTCTTCCACAATTTCTATTCCATATACTTTTGATGCATTTGTCATTTTTGAAACAACTTGTCCTATAGTTCCAGTCCCGCTAAAAAGATCAAACACGACTTTATTTTCAGGATTAGATTGATTCACGTATTCTAATACCTTCTCATATAGCTTTTCTACACCTAGTGAGTTTGTTTGAAAAAATGAATATGGACTTATTCTGAAATTTAAATCAAATATCTTTTCATTTATATCTCTACTACCATATAGAATTGTTTCTTCCTCAGAATTAACTGTGTCTGAAATATTATCATTTAGCGTGTGTAATACACCTGCTATTTTAGAGCTCAATTTCAGCCCTAGAATCGATTCTAGCCATTCACTCGTGTCAAATGTCAACTGCGACGATGTAATCAAATTTACAAGTAATTCTTTCGTTTTATCACCTTTTCTAATAACAAGATATCTTAAGTATCCTTCATGTGATACTTTATGGTAGAATGGCAATCCTTTCTCTTCAAAGTATTTAACAGAAAAGTCTAATATTTTTCTGAAGTCTTCGTCCATTAATAGGCACTCATTTACATTAATAATATCAAAGAAACTTCCCTTTTTGTGTAGCCCTAATGTTAACGGTCCATCTTTTTCAGAATTACCAAATGTAAATTCCATCTTATTCCTATATTCAAACTCAGTTGGACTTTCTACAGTTTTTTCTAGCACATACTCACTTTTTATATTATTTTCCAATAACTTTTGCACTTGCGACACTTTTAATTCCAATTGATCAGAGTATGACAAATTTTGATATGTACATCCGCCACATAGATTGAAGTATTGACACTTTGGATTAATCTCATTACTTGCTCTCTCAATTATCTCAAGTCGCTTTATCTCAATTTTATCTTTTCTCATTTTAGTAACAAAACCTGCTACTTTTTGACCTATTATAGCATTTCCTTGTGGAAAAACTTTCTTTTCATTATAAAAACCATAAGGTTTATTTGGATAATCAATTCCTTCAATTATAATTTCTAGTTTCTCACCTTTTCTCAAAACATTACTCCTTTTAAAAATCTATTTTACTAAATATTTTTCTAACCTATTTATTGCATCTTCTAGAATTTCTATATCATGGACTAAAGAGAATCTTATATATCCTTCTACATGAAATGCCGATCCTGGTATTGCTGCTACTTTAGCGTTCTCAATCAATTCCATAACAAAATCATATGAATTTTTACTACTGAATTTACTGTAGTTTGCAAATATATAAAATGCTCCATTTGATTTTACTACCTTAAACCCTATTTTTTCTAATCCTTCTATAAAAAGTAATGCTCTCTTTTTGTATACTTCGGCAACTTCACTTCTATCAGAACATGATTTTAATGCTTCAATCGCTGCATATTGAGATAATGTAGCTGGTGATGTGACTGTATACTGACTCACCTTTAAAATATGCTTTCTTAACTCTTTTTCAGCTAATAAATATCCTACTCTATAACCTGTCATAGAGTGTGATTTTGAAAATCCATTTATTACAATAAGTTTCTCTTTTATTTCTGTAAAACTTGCAAATGAATTATACCCGTCAAAATTAATAGAACTATATATTTCATCACTTAGCAAATATATATTTTTCTCTTTTATAAATTCTACTATTCTCTTCATCTCATCGAGCGGCATAACAACTCCTGATGGATTATTTGGATATGTCAGTATTATCATTTTAGTCTTCTCAGTTACTGATTTTTCTAATTTTTCTCTTGTTAATATAAATCCATCTTCTTCTGTATCAACAAATATACTTTTCCCTCCTGATAAATGAATCAATGGTTCATATCCAACATATGCAGGTTTTGGTATAATAACTTCATCACCATCAACAATAAGTGTTTTTATTATACTCGATAGTGCTTCTGTAGATCCAACAGTGACAATAACTTCATCTGGTGCATAATTACTTTCAAATGTTCTGTTATAGTAATCAGTTATTGCTTCTCTAAGATCTAGAAGTCCTCCAAGTGGTGCATATTTTATACGTGTATTTAATGCATGGTGAGCTAATGATTCTTTTATTTCATTTGGTATATCTAGATCAGGCTCTCCTATTGTCATATTTATTACATCGCTTCGCCCTGATAGACTTTCTGCTATTTTTCTTATATCTGATACTTCTATTTCAAGTACTTTTTTGTTTATATTCATATTACCTATCCTCCGTAAATTTATTAATAATATGAGTATTATAGCATTTTTCTGACATATTTGAAATAACATAAATATAAAAAAGTAAATAAAAACTCCATATTTCTATGGAGTTTAGTTCTAAAATAAGTCTTTATCTGATAGTTGTGCATCTTTCTGATTAAACATTTCCAGTAACTTTTTAACTGTTAACTGTTTCTTCTCTTCGCCTTTAAAATCAAATATTATTTCACCTTTATGTAACATAATAAGTCTATTTCCGTAATCAATTGCATCCTGCATATTATGAGTTATCATTAAACTAATTATATTATTTTTCCTAATAATTTCCTCTGTTTTTTCCATAATAATTTTTGATGTTTGTGGATCTAATGCCGCAGTATGTTCATCTAACAATAAAATATCTGGATGGTTTAATGTTGACATTATTAATGAAAGACACTGTCTTTGCCCACCTGATAGCATTCCTACTTTCGTTTGTAAATGGTTTTCTAATCCTAGTCCTAATGTTGCTAATTGCTCTTTGTAAAAGTCTATATTTTTAGTATCCAATCCAAATGTAAGATCGAATTTTTTTCCTTTATTTTTTGCCATTGATAAATTTTCTAGAACAGTCATTGATGGGGCAGTCCCTTGTGATGGGTTTTGGTATACTTGAGATATCCATTGTGCCCTTCTATGTCTATCTACTTTAGTTATCTCCGTATCAGAGTTTAGCATTATAGTTCCTTCATCTGGAATGATACTTCCATTTACAAGGTTAAGAAGTGTTGATTTTCCAGCTCCATTACTTCCTATAATTGTTACAAAATCTCCATTTTCGGCTTTGAAATTAAGTCCCTTAAAGATTTCTCTTGCTTCTCCTAAATCAGTAAAGAAAGTCTTATGTGCATTTTTAATTTCTAACATTATTTACCTCTCTTTCCCTGTCTTAGTTTCTTATATAACCCAATTCCCATTACAAGAACAAGTATCATTGCTGTTATAACTTTTAAATCAGTTGGTTTTATTTCTAATAACCCTATCGTATTATCACTAAAGTTTAGAGATTTATATAAAATTTTAGACCAATTATTTGATTCAAGTGCTAAATGAATTATTGAATAATACATTATTGTTCCCACTATTACAATTGATAGATCGTTTATTGTTTTCGATTTTTTTAATATTCCCAAACCAAATATTATTGATGCCAGTCCAACAACGATTGTTCCAACTCCACCTAATATATCTGCAACTTTTATATATTGTGCAAATAATGCTCCAGATAACGCAACTAGTGAGTTTGATATCATAAGTCCATATATTTTAAGTTTTTTCTCATTTACACCTAGTCCTACTACAAGATTCTCATTATCACCTAATGCTCTTAGTGCAAAACCAAACTTTGATGTTAATACGTAATCTATTATCATTTTTATTACAAATACTAATAATACAGTTGTTAATAATTTCATATTTTTAGTTCCCATTGTATACCATAATAATGATAATAAAATTATAATATAAATACTTATACTTCTTATAACATATTTGTTTTCTTTTATTTTATAGTCATAGAACATTTTTATTCCTAACAAAACAATAGAAAATAAAGCGAATATTAGAAAATGTTTCTCGTATGTTACAACTTCATATATACTTCTTTCAGGTGTTATAAAAACATTTGGTGACCCTACAACCCTTGAGTTGATACTATAAAGTGCTGTCATTACTAAGATACCTGACAATAACTTATCTATCTTTTTCTCAACATGTAAATACCCTGTTGCATATCCTGCTAATGCCCCTGCCAATGCAGAAAGTATTAATCCTACAATAGGACTTGTTACTCCAAAAAATCCATGCGGCGAAAGTGCAAATGCTGCAAATACAAATCCTCCTAATGGGAATGTCCCATCAACAGATAAGTCAGGAAAATCTAGTATTTTATATGTTATGTATACTCCCATAACCATTATTGAATATATAAATGCCATTTCAAATGCACTTGGTAATCCTTGTAAAAAAATTATAAACTCATTCATCTTCTCTCCTACCTCTTTTACTTCCTACTTTAATAATTTAATTTCTAGTAATAAATAAAACTTGAGACTTTACTTTATCTCAAGTTTTATTTTATTGTCTATTCTTATTTACCAACCATTCTTGCTTTTGATTTAATATCTTCAGGTATAGTTATTCCTAAAATTCCTAATGTTTTTTCATTAATAACTATATCAGTTAATGGAACAGTTTGGAATGGTAAATCAGCTGGTTTTTTACCATTTTTAAGTATTTCAATAGCTAATTTCCCTGCTGCTTTTCCTATTTCATAATAATCTACACCTTGTGTCATTAATGCTCCACCTTCAACCATTCCTGGTTCAGCAGAAAATAATATTTTCTTAGCTGTATTTGTTTTATCAGCAATTAATTTTATTGTTGATGCTACTAAATTATCTGTTGGTAAATAGATTGCATCAGAATCTTTCATTAAACTATCAATTGCTTGTGGCATCTCACTAACTTGTGTCACACCTTTTTCAACTATTGTTAATCCTAATTCTTTTGCTGCTGCTTTTAATTGTTCAACCTGTACTTTTGAATTTTGTTCTGCTGAATTAAATAGAACACCTACATTTTTTACTTTTGGGTTTACTTTTATTAATAATTGTAATTGTTGTTTAATATCTACTGCATCACTTACTCCCGTTACATTTGGATTTAATAATCCTGCTGTTTTAGGATCTGTTACTGCTGAGAATACAACTGGTATTTCTTTAGTATTTTGTACTGCTGCTTGTGCAGTTGGTGTTGCAATTGCATAAATTAGATCAACTTTGTTGTTTACAAACCCTGTTGCTATAAGATTTGCTGTTGTCATTTCTCCTGCTGCATTTTTTTCTTCAAACTCTACTTTCATTCCTGCTTCTTCAAATGCTTTCTTGAAACCATCCCTTGCTTTATCCAAAGCTGGATGTGCAACTATTTGCGTTATTCCGATTTTGTAAACTTTCTCTTCTGCTGCATTTCCTGTTGTTCCTGCTGCCTTTTTATCAGAACACCCTACCATAAACAGTCCTAATAAAACTGCCATTAAAATTCCTTTTTTCATTTTCTTCCTCCTACTATCCTACAAATTTTTTTATTACTAAAATATTACCAAACTATATTAAAGTTGTCAATACTAATCTTCAGGTAATATTGGTATCGATCTGTGTGATACAGAACTAATAACTTCATTGAACTGTAGTATTCCCACACTTAAAAAGATCGCAATACTCAAATGCTCACCAATTCTTGCTATTCCTATTTTTCCACCTACACTAAGTCCATTTGTATTGTTCTCTATTTGACTCATTGCTTCTCTAACAGCGCCAATTACTGCACCATCATGCACGTGTGTATCAATAATTATTTTATTTCGTTTTGCTGCCACTAATGCACTCTCAATAAACTTAAACCTCGATGCAGGCATATTCCCACCTACATTTACAGCAGCTACTTTTATACCTTTTTTCTTATAATATTCTATTAGCTCTTTTTCTTCATCTCTAGATGAGATAGCCATTTTAAGTGCTGTTCTACATGCTTCTACACTTTTATCATCCATAAAATTCATATTTTATCCCTTCAATATTTCACTTTTCCTATTTTAAATAATTTTCTAAATAGCTAACTGCTTCAACATATCCTTCTATACCTTTTCCATATATTTGATGTACACACGCTGGAGACGTTACTGATATTTTCCTGAATTCTTCTCTTTCGTGTATATTACTTATATGTACTTCTACAGTAGGTATTTGAATAGATTTTATTGCATCAAATATAGCATAGCTATAATGTGTGTAAGCACCTGGATTTATAACAATTCCATCTACTTTATCATAATATGCTTGCTGCAATATATCAATGATTGTTCCTTCGCTATTTGATTGTTTCACTTCGATACTAACGTTGTTAATTATTTTTTTTGATTCAGATTTTATATATTCAACAAGCCCATTGTAATCCATATCTCCATATACACTTTTTTCTCTTATTCCTAAGAAATTAAGATTAGGACCATTTAATACTAGTATTTTCATATGATCTTCTCCTGTTCCAAATAAATCATTATCTTATCCAATAACAAATTCAATGTCGAGTCATTTTTTATAGTTATATCAGCATATTTCCTGTATAATTCGTATCGTTCATCATAAAGCTTAATTACATTCTGTATATTTTGCAATAATGGCCTGTTTTCATGATTCTCTTTCATTATATCGTCAATACTTCTATCTATGAATATAATTTTCCCATTTTTCTTCAAATTCACTATATTATTTTCTCTTTTAATTACACCACCACCTGTTGATATAATTATTTTATCCATTTCTGATAATTCCTTTATATACTTTTCTTCTAAATTTCTAAAGACTTCTTCACCATTTTCTGAAAAGATATTCTTAATTATTCTGTTCTCTTTTTTCTCAAGATATTTGTCAGCATCGATGTTTTCAAACTTTATTTTTGCAGAAAGGTTTTTTGCAATCGTAGTTTTACCACACGCTGGCATTCCTATTAACACTATATTCATTATACTCCTTTATTATTTGAGAATCTAACTTCTCACAAACTGGTTATTTTCAACTTGATAATGATATCCATGTTCTTCCATTCTTTTCATAAGTCTTTCTTTTTTAATATTATAAGTTTTCAAAAAATCATCCAGAGAGGAAAATTCATCCCTTAATTTCATGTTGACTACACCAATCATAATATTAAAATCCCCTGTTTCAAAATTAAACATAAAAAACACATCCTTTTTTATAATATATTTTACAATATCTTTGTTAATTTTGAGTCTGTAATTTCTGTATCTTTGTATTCTTTCTTAGTTTCATTGAATAATGTTGAGTATGTGCTATCTTTTTTTTCTATATAATCATCTTTTTTTAGTTCCTCAGAAATATCCTCATTTAATCTAAATATATTCCCGTAAAATTGTGAATAGTACTCGATATTATATAATGAATAAAAATTACTTGATCTAGTAATTAATACATTGTAATTACTAATATCTGTTATGAAGAACAGTGCAGAAGGATCACCTACATTAATTCCGAAAAATATTTTCCCCTTCTCTAATAATAATTTGTTAATTTCTGTAGTTATTATATCGATTAAAGCTTCTTGATATTTTGATTCTTTTTCTTCATATTCATTCCAGTTAACATTCAATTCAATCTGGTTAGTTTCAACCAATTGTTTAATTGCTGCAACATATTTTGGTGCACCATATTCGTATAAGAATGAATTCGTGTGTTTAGCCAAGTAATCATAAAAAAAAGTTGAAAACATTGATGTTGGTTCTTTTTCTGAAATATATTTCTTACATGCATCATTATAATCTACACTAAATTCCTTTTTTGCAAGCTCGTATTGTGAATACTCTTCATTTGTCATTACTAACCTTGCAAAAATATCAAGATCATCATAACTAACTATAACTTTAGCAGGCGTTATTTGAGTATTAATTGCTTCTTCTATCTCTCCAAGCCTTTTTTCAGTATCATTATTTTTGTTATCTTGCACAATTTTTACTTCTTTACTTTTTTCTTTTTTAAATATATTTTTTAAAAATGCCATTATAGCCCTTCTTTCAATTCAGTTATAAAATACGTCAAATTCATTATCATTTGATATTTTGGAAATAATAATAATTTGTCTTTTACTTCTGGAGTATATGTAGAAGAATTAACAAGTTTTGAATAGCTATCATTATATGCTTTGAAATTTTTCTTGAGTGTATCTAAACTTTTATTATATTCTTTTATGTATGCATTTTTTTCTTTTGCATTTTCTATTTTCAAATTAGTAATACTATTGTCAAGTTCTTTATATTTTTTTGTAAGTTCTGCATCAATTTCAGTTGAATTTAGTTTTTTAAAATCCTCTTTAGTCATTGTACTTCCCTTAAAATACAAATAGTCATATATATAATCACTGTTATTTGCAAAAGATGTTTTATCTTTAGAATATTCAAAATATGAATTTATATTAAATAAATATGCTTCCATCGCCACTGTTGATAGTGTTGATTTGTTTTGATTAACATATCCATAACCTTCCAATTCTTTGGGAAATATTGATCCATTAAGATTGATTATTGATATAACAACTGATTGGCTATCTGCAAATACTTTTTTTATTTTAGATTTTTCGCTTTTATTACTTACTAAATTCAATATTTTATCCATTTCAGTTTGATAAAATAACGATGTTGAAAGTATTAAATCATTTGTCAAATTATTAGAAATTGCTTCAGTATTTCCTGATATTGCATCATATTTTTTGTATATTTTTTTCTCATTTTTATTATTTGCTTCATATAATTCTTTATTTGTTGCAGATACGCTAACACATGTTATTGCTAATAAAAATAGCAATTTTTTTGTTGATAATTTTAACATACACACTCCTATTTTACTTTTTATACATTTCTGATTTTATTTTTTCATAGATTTCAATGAATGTCTCATCACTAAATTCTTTCTCATTCCATATTTCTTCTGATTTAATTGCTTGTGCAACTAACATCATTAGTCCATTAACCACATTTGCACCTTTAATCGAATACTTTAACATAAGTGTTGTAATTTCTGGATTATAAATTATATCAATCAAATTATTAGCAGGTATTTCTTGCTCTGCATTTAATGGTGCTTGATTCAATTGAGGATACATTCCAGAAGGAGTACAATTAACTATAAGCTCAATATCAGTTAAATCTTTAATATCGGAATATCTAATTAAGTAATCTTTTCCTTTCACTGGAAAGTTATCATTTTCTATGATAGATGCTAAATAAATATTTGAAGCCCCTAAATCCGATATTACGCTATATACTGCTTTTGATGCACCACCAGTTCCAAGTATTAATACTTTTTTATTACAAATGTCTATTTTATTATATTCTAGTGTCTTTTTAAAACCAAAATAATCTGTATTATGTCCATATAATTTACCATCTTTTGATAAAATTGTGTTAACTGCTCCAATTTTTATTGATTCATCTGAAATATCATCTAGATATTTCATAACCTCAACTTTATATGGGATTGTAACATTTATACCATCATACGTTTTTTCTCTAAGTTCAGTCATTAACGATTCTATTTCATTAATATTTTTTTCTATTAATGTATAATTTCCATCTATTTTTTCTTTTTCAAAATAATGTTCATGTATTCCTTTTGAAAAACTATGTCCTAGATGTTCTCCTAAAAGTCCGAATTTTTTCATTGTTCACCTCTTTTATACTTTTATAAATTCTATACTACATTTTACCACAATTATGTCACTAAAAGAATAGCCAAAATATCAGTTGACACTTTTTAACAGTTCTAGCTCATCTGTTGTTAATTCTCTATATTCTCCTAATGGAATTGACTCATCTAGCTTTAAATTACCCATTTGAACTCTTTTCAAGTAGAGTACTTTATTATTTACTGCGCCAAACATTCTTTTTACTTGATGGTATTTACCTTCAGTTATTGTTATGAAGCATTTTTTTCTATCTTCTTCATATAATTTAACTTTTGCATCTTTAGTAATAAAATTATCTGCTAATTGCAATCCATTTTCTATTTTCTCTATTGCACCTGGTGTTAATTTTCTGTTCAGTTCTACATAATACGTCTTATCAACGTGTTTTTTTGGTGACAATAAATTATGTGCTAATATTCCATCATTTGTTAATATTAACAGTCCTTCTGTATCTTGATCTAATCTTCCAACCGGAAATGGTTGATACTTTTTATATTTCTCATCCAAAAGATCAATTACTGTCTTATGCCTAGCATCTTCAGTGGCAGAAATAACGCCATCAGGTTTATTAAGCATTAAATATATAAATTCATTATATGATAGTTTTTCACCATCCATGAGTATTTCATCAGTATCTTCGTTAATTTGTGTACTTCCATCTTTTTCAAAATTTCCATTCACTAGTACTTTTCTTTTTTTCAAAATTTCACGTACTTCTTTTCTAGTTCCAACTCCTGCATTTGCAAGAAATTTATCTAATCTCATATAGCATTACCTTTTCTAATCATTATTATAATTCCTCATTTAAGTTCTTATAGTTTCCTAATATTTTCAAATAGTTTGATTTATCTCTAATTACATCAAGTGTGTGCTTGACTACTTCATCATGTAAATTCCCTTCAAAATCAATATAAAAATAGTATTCCCAAGGTTTATTTATTATCGGACGTGATTTTATACTCATCATGCTCAGTTTATTACTTTTAAATTCTTCTAATAATTTAAAAAGAGCCCCAGCTTCATTTGTCGTTGATGTGATTATACTGATTTTTTTTGCATCATTTGTAACTAACATCTTATTTGATATGATAATAAATCTTGTATAATTTTCACGTATATTACTTATATCTTCTTGAAGTAACACAAGATTATACATTTCTTGTGCTCTTTTTCCTGCAACACATGAATAATAAGGGTTCGCTTCTTTTGATATGAATTCTGCACTAATCGCTGTATTGCTCATTGATATTTGTTCAATATTTTCTAACTTATTTAAAAATTTCGAACATTGCATAAGTGCTTGTTCGTGTGAAAATACTTTTTGTAATTTATCTAGTTCTACTTTCTCTACACCTAATAATCTATGCTCTATTTTATGCTTAACTTCCCCTACAATATAGACATCTTTTTCATTTATCAAGTCTACAGTATCTCTTACTTCACCAGTTAAAGTATTTTCTATCGGAATAACAGCGAAGTCGATTTCATGATTAGAGACAGCTTCTACTAATTCTTCATGTGTCTTATAGTTTTGGATTTTCGTTTCTTTTTTCTCCAATTCATTGTTTGACTTGGTAGCCCTATTTTCCAGTAAGTTCATAAGTACTTCATGTGCGTATGATCCAGGAACACCTGTATATCCTACTTTAGACATATTGAAGTCAAAGTCATTTATGTATTCGAATTTCTCACCTATTTTATATTTTTGATATTCTTTACTTACATTCATCAAATCTATTAATATTTTCTCAATATAGTGAATATGATCTTCTCCTACAACTTTTCCGATATTCTTCTCGATAACTTCTTTTTCTCTTTTCCCATCAAAAATTTTCTTGTCATTTGCTTTTTTATATTTAGCAACATCTGATACAATATCTAATCTTTCTTCCAATAGTTTTACTAGTTTGTCATCAATATTATCAATTCTATTTCTAATTTCTGTTAAATCTAGTTTATCTGACTTATCATTTTGCATTCTTTTCTCCTCAATGAATGTATTTATATATCTATTATTATACTAATTTAAGGGTCAATTTTCAAGTCATTTAAATTCATAAAAAAATACACCTCCAATGTTATTCTCGTATCTAACATTTTTGGTGTAGTTTTTTATTTGAAGTTACTTCGTTTCATTAAGATTTATTGTAAATCCTGCTTTTACCATACTATTATCAAAATTCTTGTTCTTCTCATAATTATATCCTAAATTAAATGCTATCTTATCATTTGGAACATAACTAACATTCGCATTTGCCATTATTGTACCTTTTGCATAATGTAATTGCTCCATTTTCAAGTCTGTTCCTGATACATATCTATCTTCATGGAATGTGTCTACAAAATTGTATTTATAACCAACTGCTGCATCCCATCTGAATTTCCCTTCATTCTCTTTTACTTTTACTTCTACTTTTCCTGTAAATCCACCTTTTTTTGCTTCGTCTATTTTTATTGAAGAATAACTTGATGTTGCATCATAATAAATAGCATCTTCATTAACATTATTATACTCAATACCAACTGTTGGTAATAACTGTATATTATTATTTTTAAATTTCTTATTATATGTTGCTGCTAACCCACCTTTTAAAAGATGTGAATAATATTCACCTTTTCTTATTCCTTGACCTACAAAATCCGTACTCAATTTATGAACATCAAATCCAATTCCTAAATTAGCATCAAAATCCCATTTTCCTTTTGTATATCTTCCTAATACTGCTCCATTAAATGAATTAATCTGTTCTTCATGGTCAGAATCCCCATATACTGTTCCTCCAGCATTAATCCCTTTATAGTCAACCAAACTATTGCTATATCCTAAAGAAACTCCTGTAGTCCATCTATCTGTTATTTTATGTACCAATGTACCACTAAATCCATTTGATTTAACATCATAATCATAGTTAAATTCTTTCTCAGCATCGAAGTCTGATCTTAATACAGTTCCTTGGTAATCAAATGACAGTTTTTTCTCTCCTTTTTCCATATGTTCTGAATTAAAGTTAACTGCTGTTAAGTTCGTTTTTTGTAATTGATTAGCATTATCTAAATCTACTCTATTTCTTGGTATTATTATGTACGATGGTTCTGGAATTACTTCTGGGGCAGGTGTGTTATTAATATAGTATTTTTGCCCTATTGCTCCACTTCCATTTGTTGAACCAAATGTTTGTGCTGTATATGTTGACCAATTATTTCCATTTGTATCTAATCCACCTGTCATCCCTATTCCTAATGTGAATAATCCTGGATCTACCGCTTGTGCTTTAGCTGCTGTACTCACTATCACAACATCATTTACATAAAACTCTGTTGCTGATGCATCATTTGCTATAACTTCATTTTGTATTCTATTAGTTGTTGTTCCTCCATTTTGTAATACTAAGCTTCCACCTGATACTACTACATCATTAGCTATTATTTTACCTGTTTTGTTAGTTCCAGTAGATGATATTCCATCATAATCAACATCAATATTTACTGTTCCCGCTACTGTTAGTACACCTGCTGCTCCTGCTGCATCATTCCACACATATGATGGTGTTGCACTTGTTCCAAATGCTGCTGTTGCATAATCAGAAAAGTCTGATACATTTAAGTTAACAGTTCCTGATAGAGTTGGTTCAGACCCAAATATTTGGAGCACTTTTTATATAATCCTTTTGTGAATATACTCTTTTTTTAATGTAGCATGAAATGATTCTATACATGCATTATCAT
>ERZ650306.360-NODE-360-length-27701-cov-14.058815_pt1 | contig 27701 bp, 20 predicted proteins | sample MGYA00376242_ERZ650306 | MGnify/ENA primary metagenome ERZ650306 (study PRJEB26733, sample SAMN07839244) | wastewater metagenome | biome: urban; feature: wastewater treatment plant; material: waste water | place: USA: North Carolina | collected 2016-03-31 ... | reverse complement strand
AAAGAAAAAAATATATTATTTTTAGATATAATAATTACATGAAAATTTTAATTAGTATATTTTTTCTACTGTTTTTTACTATAAATGCTGATTTTGTTGATACCTCTTTAATTTTAAAAGTTGAAGAAAAATATGGAAAATTTGCAAAAAATAGGTTTATTGCATTAAATACTATGTTGGAAAAAAGCAAAAACTCTGATTTAAGAACAAAGCTTGAGAAGATAAATGATTTTTTCAACGATATAAAATATGCAAGTGATCAAACTGTTTATGGTACTAGTGATTATTGGGCAAACCCTTATGAATTCTTAGCAAAAGATAAAGGAGATTGTGAAGATTATGCAATTGCAAAATATCTTGCACTTGAATACTTAGGAGTTCCAACTTCTAAAATGTTTTTATCTTATGTTAGAGTTAAATCTTCAAATGAAGCACATATGGTTTTGACATATTTTGAAACACCAAGTTCTGAACCCTTAGTTTTAGATAATTTAAGAAAAACTATACAGCCAGCTTCAAAAAGAGATGATTTGATACCAGTTTTCAACTTTAATCCAAATATTCTAAAGGGTGAAAAAACAGCTGCTCACAGAAAGTGGGATACATTAATTAAAGATTATAAAGGAAAAAAAATATGAGTTTATTAAAGCAAGTTTCTATTGTTCTTGGTTTTATTTTTTTGATACTTTTTGTATCTATTATTGGTCTATCTTTTAATATTATAAAAGATTCATCGGCAAAATCTTTGTATGAAAATGTACAAAATAGTGTTACAAGTACTAGTTTATCAATAACAAATGCAGGAGTTGATGAAGGAACTATAAAAACAGTTATAAATGCAGCTTTTGATAATGGAAATTATGAAAAAATTGTATTTAAAAATATTAATGATGAGATAGTTTATGAACTAAAAAAAGATTTAATAATAAGCGATGAGATACCACATTGGTTTATTAATATTGTAGATACTGGTGAAATTTCAGCACTTGCTAGTATTTCAGAGGGATGGAATGTTTTAGGAGTTTTAGAAATTTATGCAGATAGAGCTATATACTATAATCAAACATATAGTATGTTTATTAAACTTTTACAATCTTTAGCATTTAGTTTTGTTGTTTTAATAATTATTTTATCTATATTTTTTAATTTTATACTAAAACCTTTAAGAACAATAAATAATCAAGCAAAAGCTGTAATGAACAATGAGTTTATACTCTCAACAGAGCAACCATTTACAGATGAGTTTAAAACTTTAACAACTAGTATAAATAGTATGGTTTCTAAATTTGAAAAAATGTTTCAAAATACAAATGAAGTATTAAAGACAAATAAAGAGCTTTTATATTTTGATGAAGTAACAAAAATAAATAATAGAAAATATTTTATATTAAAAGCAAATGAGTATTTAGATAAAGATAGCTCAAATAATAAAGGTTTTATAGTATCTCTTTCAATAAAACTTGATGTAATAAACAAAACTTATGGATTTATAAAAACAAATGAGATTTTGTTTAAATTAGCTTCAAAGTTAAAAAATAGTTTTAATAGTGACAATGATATTGTAGTTAGAATGAATGGTTCAGAGTTTTTAGCACTTGTTCCAAACGCAAAAGAAGAAGATGTAAAAAACGCTTTAGAAAAATTAATCATTGATTTAAAAGCTATTGTAGAGCTTGAAGATAATATTTTTATTGGTCTTTGTAAATATGAAAATGAAGAGAGTCTAAGAACTCTATTTACAAAAATAGACTACACACTTTCTCAAGCAAAAGTAAATAGTGATAAAGATTATTTCTATGTAACTCATATGGAAAATATTAAAACAAAAGAAGAGTGGATAAATATATTAAATGTATCTTTAAAAGAGGAGTTCTTTAGACTTATACATAGAGATATTGTTGATATTAACTCAAAAGAAGAGTATTTAAAAACAATTAGTTTTGAGCTTGATTTTAAAGGCGAGACAATAAGATATGGCGAATTTATTGCCTCTGTTTTAGAACAAAATAGGTTAGATGAAGTATATTTACATGTTATTGAAAAAGTTTTCAAACAAAATAAAGCAAATGAGTTTGTATCGATTCAACTTCCTACTTTATTTATTGAGAAATTAAGTAGTTATGCAAATTTAAAAGAGTTATTAAATAAGTATAAACATATTTCAAAAAATATTATTTTTGAAATTGAAGAAGAGGCATTTAATAAAAATTTCAATAGCACTTTGATGTATATTTCACTATTTAAAGAGTTTGGATTTAACTTTGCTATATTTAATTTTATTGCAAATAGCGATGATTATAACTATTTAAAAGAGTTAAGACCACTTTATATTAAAGCTTCAAAATTCTTCTTGCTTGAATCAAGACAGAGTTTGAATATGTTAAAAATACTTACACAATCTTTAGATATTAAACTTGTTGCTACAAGTGTTGATGAAATTGAAGAGATAAAAACTTTAGAAGAGATAGGAATAAACGCAATTTCTGGCTCTGTTATGTCAAAATTATAAAAACTACTATTTGACTAAAAAAGGCTTTTTTTAGCTTTTTTTGGTTAATATCTATTTCTACTTATATCAAATGAAAGATAAATTATGATTGTAAAAATAGACTTAACAAATGATAATTCATACGAAATTTATATCGAAAAATTAAAAGCATTGAGCTTTGATAGAAAAGTTGTTGTTGTTACTAACCCTACGGTTGCTGGTTTTCATTTAGAGTATTTAAAATCAAAATTAACAGCAAAAGAGTTATCTGTTTGCACAATTAAAGATGGCGAAGAGTATAAGAATATGCAAACTTTAGAAGATATTTTAAGTTCATGCTTTGAAGCAAAACTTGATAGAAAATCTCTTCTTATTGCATTTGGTGGCGGTGTAATTGGAGATATGACTGGTTTTGCTGCATCAATTTATCAAAGAGGAATTGATTTTATTCAAATTCCAACTACTCTTTTATCACAAGTAGATGCAAGTGTTGGTGGGAAAACAGGTATAAATAATAAATATGGGAAAAACCTAGTAGGAACTTTTCATCAGCCAAAAGCTGTTTATATTGATTCAAGTTTTTTAAAAACTCTTCCAAAAAGAGAGTTAGGAGCTGGAATTTCTGAAATTATAAAAATGGCTGTTTGTTTCAATAAAGATTTTTTTTCTTGGCTTGAAAATAACGATTTAAGAGATGAAAAAAATATTGATATAGCTATACAAAAATCTGTAGAGACTAAAGCTTGGGTTGTTTCACAAGATGAAAAAGAGCAAGGATTAAGAGCTGCATTAAATTATGGTCATACTTTTGGGCATGTTATAGAGAATATTACAAATTATAAAACATATCTTCATGGTGAAGCTGTTGGAATTGGTATGTGTATGGCAAATGCTTTAGCTCTTAAACTTGGATTTATGAGTAAAGAAGAAGAAAAAAGAGTAGAAAATTTACTTAAAAAATATGATATTCCAACAACTTTTAAAATAAATGATGTTGAAGATTTTTATGAGCATTTTTTCTTGGATAAAAAGTCTAGTAATAGTAAGATTAAATTTATTTTACCTGTTGGGATTGGTGATTGTAAAATTACAGATGAGATAAAAAAAGATGATGTTATTGAAATTTTAAAAGGATTTTAATTGTTTAAAAAAATAGTTATTTTAATACTTTTTTTAGTTGGTGCTACAGTTTTAAATGCAAATCAAGATAATATAAATGATACAAAAACAGAAAAAGTAGATCAAAAAAAAGGGTCTTCAAAAAATAGTCAAAAAAAAGATGAAAATATTTTAGATATTGAAAATATGGTCGAAGCAAATATTTTACTTGAAAAAATAAATAAAATTGAGGCTGGATTTAAAGATAATATTCTTTTAAAAAGATATTCAAACTATTTGTCGTACAGTAAAATTTCAGCTGATTTAGAACAATTAAAAGATAGTTTAAAAAGAAAAAATAATTTAAGTGATGAGCTTGAGTATCAACTTTTAAATAAAATTAGAGTAAAAGAGAATGAGCTAGAGTTAATAAGTGAATATAAGGGTTCACCAATAGGAAGTTTGATAAATCCACCAGAAATTGAAATAGTTGAAAAAATTACAAACCCTTTTGGAATAATTAATGCTCTATCAAGTATAAAAAAGATGGAAGATAGTAAACAACAATTTACTAGTTTAGAGTCTCAATTAGAATTTTTATCAAAAAATCTCGAAGAAGAGCTTGATAGTTATAGAAATTTATACGTTTTAGAGCCAAAAGATGAATACAAAGAGAAAATAGCATTTTTAGATAAACAAAAAAGAGATTTTGATATTGTTTTAGATATTGTAACTACAACTCAAGAGGTTTATGGAAGAAAGATAGAGCAGGTTATTTTAGAGATAAAAAATCAAATATCTCAACAAGTACAAAAAATGCTTTTGATATTTGCTATTATTGTAATTATGCTTATCGTTTCATTTTTGGTGAAATTAACACTAAAAAGATATTTTTCACAAAATGAAAATTATTATATGGTAAATAAAATTATAAATTTTACATTGGCTTTTTTAGTTTTAATGCTTCTTCTTTTCTCTTATATTGATAATGTTTCATATCTTGTAACAATTTTAGGATTTGCATCTGCTGGTATTGCTATTGCATTAAAAGATTGGTTTATGTCTATTTTTGGTTGGTTAGTTATTGTAACTTCTGGTTTTATTCAAGTTGGAGATAGAATTCGTGTTACAAAAGGAGAGGTTGAAACTGTTGGAGATGTTTTAGATATTTCATTATTTAAAATTACTATAAAAGAGGATGTTACGCTTGTTTCATATATGAAAAATAGAAGAGCTGGAAGAATTTTCTTTGTACCAAATAACTATATATTCTCTGAACTAATTTCAAATTATAGTCATAGCGAACTAAAAACAGTTTGGGATGGAATTGATATAACTTTAACTTTTGATTCAAATTTTAAAAAGGCTCAAAAAATTATTAGAGATATTTTGAAACACTATTCAAAAGGTTATAGTGATATTACAAGAAAACAACTTTCAAAAATGAGAAATAAGTATCAACTTAGAGCAACTGGAGTTGAACCAAGAGTATTTACTCTATTAGAACCTCATGGAATGGTTATTTCTGGTTGGTATCTTACAAACTCTTTTGCTGCACTTGTTTTAAGAAGTACTATTTGTGCTGAAATACTTGAAGCTTTAATGAAAGAGGATGATATACATATAGCTTATCCAACTCAGCAAATAAATATAAATAAAACTTCAAATCCTTATGGTCCAGCATCAAAAATGCCAAAAAAAGAGTTTGAAGTAGATGATAATTAGGATAAATATTTTATGAATTTTAGTGAACATAGACCAAAGGTTTATTTTAAGACTTTTGGTTGTAGAACAAATATTTTTGATACACAAGTGATGATTAGTAACCTAAAAGATTTTGATGTAACAAATAATGAAAAAGAAGCAAATGTTGTAATAATAAACTCTTGTACAGTTACAAATAGTGCAGATACAACAGCTAGAAGCTATATAAATAGTTTAAAAAAACTTGAAAACTCTCCAAAAGTAATATTTACAGGTTGTGGAACAAGAACAAAGGGTGAGAAGCTTTTTGCAGATGATAAAATCGATGGACTTTTTGGTTCAAGTGAAAAAGAGAATATTAATGAACTTTTAAAACTAGATGATAAATTCTATAAACTTGGCGATTTAAAAAGTCTTGATACAACAGTTGTTGAAGAGTTTGTTGGAAAAAGTAGGGCATTTATAAAAATACAAGAGGGGTGTGATTTTAGATGTTCTTATTGTATTATCCCCCATGTAAGAGGTGATGCTAGAAGTTATGAAGAGAGTATTATTTTAAATCAAGTGCAAACTTTGGCTAATAATGGTTTTAGTGAATTTATTTTAACAGGTACAAATGTAGGAAGTTATGGTAAAAAAATGCATACTTCTTTAGCAAAACTTCTTAAAAAAATGTCACTTATAAAAGGTGTTAAGAGAATTAGAATGGGAAGTATTGAACCTATTCAAATTGATGATGAATTTAAAGAGCTTATAAATGAGCCTTTTATGGCAAAACATCTTCATATAGCACTTCAACACACTTCAAAAGAGATGTTAAAAATTATGAATAGAAGAAATAAAGTTTTAAGTGATTTAGAGCTTTTTGAGTTTTTAAGCCAAAATGGTTATGCTTTAGGAACTGATTTTATAGTTGGTCATCCAGGAGAAACTCAAGAGCTTTGGAATGAAGCTATGAAAAATTTGCATAATTTTCCTCTCACTCATATTCATGCTTTTACTTATTCTAAAAGAGATGGAACACCAAGTGCTTCTATGAAAGATATTGTAAAAGGTGATATTGCAAAAGATAGATATATTGAACTTGTAGAGATAATTAAACAAAAGAACTACGAATTTAGACAAAATATAAAGAATAATAAAGTTAAACTAGAGGTTTTAGTTGAACAAGAAAAAAATGGTAAGTATTTAGGGTTTGATCAGTTTTTTAATCAAGTTGAGATAACTTCAAATGAAGATTTAGTATCAGATTGGTTAAATTTAGAAGATTATGAAGTGGAGTTTAATAAAAATGAAGCAAGATTTAAATAATAAAAATATAGATAAAAACTTTAAGTTAATGGTTTTATCAGCTATAGTTTTAGTTGTTTTATTCTCTTATACAATCTATAAAAGTAGTACAAATATTCAAGGAGTAAGCTATTATATAGGGGTTGGTTTCCTGTTTATCTTACTTATTTTATCATTTGTTTTAAGAGCTAAACAAGAGAAAATAAGAGACTATTTTCTTAAAAAAAGAGGTTTAAAGCAAGAAAATTCTCTTTTCGAAAAAGAGCTTCAAGAAAAAAACTCATCTTATGGTGATTCAAAAAATATTGATTTTACAATAAAACCTGTTAGTTCAAATATTACATTTAAAGATGTTGCAGGAATTAAAGAGATAAAAGAGGAGCTTGAAGAGATTGTTGATTTTTTAAATAATCCTAAAAAGTACCAAAAATTTGGTGTAAAACTACCAAAAGGTGTTTTATTAGTTGGTCCTCCAGGTGTTGGAAAAACTCTTATTGCAAGAGCAGTTGCAGGTGAGGCACAAGTGCCATTTTTTTACCAAAGTGGAGCTAGTTTTGTTCATATTTATGTTGGAATGGGTGCAAAAAAAGTACGAGAACTTTTCTCAAGTGCAAAAATAAATGCACCATCAATTGTATTTATAGATGAAATAGATGCTGTTGGAAAGATGCGAAGTGGAAAATCAAATGATGAGAGAGAATCTACTTTAAATGAACTTCTAACTCAAATGGATGGATTTGATGGAGAGAGTGGTGTAATTGTAATTGCTGCAACAAATAAGATAGAGGTTTTAGATGATGCACTTTTAAGAGCAGGTAGATTTGATAGAAGATTGTATGTTGGATTACCTAACATGGAAGATAGAAGAAGGATTTTGGAGCTTTATTTAAAAGATGTTAAATATGAGATAAATATTCAAAAACTTTCAAATGAGACATCAGGTTTTAGCTCAGCTGCATTAGCAACATTGGTAAATGAAGCTCTTTTAAATATGATAAAAAACAATAATCAATCATTAAGTGAAAATGATATTGAAATTGCAAAAAACAAGCTAGAGTTTGGAAAAAAACAGCTCAAGATTCTTGATAGTGAGCAAAAAGAGATTCTAGCAATTTATCAAACTTGTAAGGCATATATTACAAAATCAAAAGTAAATTTACTAGAAGAGGGTGTAAAAAAAATAAATAAAGTATTTTTATCTTTTGAAGAGTTGCAAGAGAATATTAAAAGAGAATTATCAGGAAGTGTTGGGCTTGAGTTAATAAAAAATAAAAAATTTGCAATAGGTGAAGAAGATATTAAAAGAGCAGAAGATATTGCAGTTTTAATGGTAGAAAAATATAAAATGGCAAAAGATAGCAAAGATATAATTTTTGATGCACAAGAGAGTCTAAAACTTGAATTTTCACAAAACATTGAAAAGATAAATAGATTAAAAGATATTATGCTTAAAAATGAGGTAATAACTCTTGATGATTTGCAATAACTTTTATAGTGGATTTTGTTTTAAAAATGAGTGTGAAATTTTTAAGGATTATTTAGAAATAGGGGATTTTATAATCTCTGGATTTTCATATGGAGCTATAAAAGCTTTTAACCAAGCTTTAGAAAGTAAAGCAAGAGTTGATAAACTTCAACTTTTTTCACCTGCATTTTTTCAAACAAAAGATGAGAAATTTAAAAGAATGCAACTTATGTTTTTTAAAAAAGATGAAGATGCTTATATCAAAAATTTCTTAGAAAATCTGAAAGATAAATCAACAAAAAGTATAGAAAACTTCTTTAAAAAAGGAAGTTTCAAAGAGTTAGATGAGCTTTTAAATTTTAAATGGAGCAAAGAAGATTTAGAAGAGTTGATAAAAAAAGGTATTAAAATAGAGGTTTTTTTGGGACAAAACGATAAAATAATTGATAGTTTAGATGCAAAAGAGTTTTTTAAAGAGTTTGCAACTGTTTACTATTTTAAAGATAAAGGACATTTATTATGATTGCAAAAATTGGAATAATTACAACAAGTGATAGAGCTAGTGCTGGAATTTATGAGGATTTATCAGGAAAGGCTATTATTGATACTTTAAATAGTTATTTAAAATCTCCTTGGCAAGAGGTTTATAGATGTATTAGTGATGATAGAATGACTATTGAAGAGACTTTAATAGATTTAATAGATAATCAAAAGTGCTGTTTGGTTGTAACAACAGGTGGAACAGGACCTTCTCTTAGAGATGTAACTCCAGAAGCAACCGAAGCTGTATGTGATAGAATGATGCCAGGATTTGGAGAGCTTATGAGAAGTGTAAGTTTACAATATGTTCCAACTGCTATTCTTTCAAGACAAACAGCAGGACTTAGAGGAAGCTCTTTAATAGTAAATCTTCCAGGAAAACCAAAATCAATAAAAGAGTGTTTAGATGCAGTTTTTCCAGCAATTCCATACTGTATTGATTTGATGGAAGGTCCATATTTAGAGACTAATGAAGAGATTATAAAAGCATTTAGACCTAAAAAATAAGTTTTATTTTAAAATATTTAGAAAGATATAGTATAAAAAATACTATATCTTAACTCTTTATATTTATTCATTTCTTAAAACATCAATAACATCTATTTTTGTGGCTCTGCTAGCTGGATAAAAAGATGATAATAATACAATAACAATAGAACCTACAACAATAGATATAAAATCTGTAACAGCTAAATCTAAAGGTAATTTAGCACTTCCATAAACATCAGCTGGTAAGCTAACTATATCAAAAGTATCAAGTAAAAAATAGCCAATAAAGCCTAAAATAATACCTAAAATAATACCACCAAAACCAATAGCCATACCAACTTTAAGGAAAATAGATTTTATCTCTTTTGAGCTAGCACCCATTGATAAAAGAAGTGCTATCTCTTTTCTTCTACTCATTACAGTCATAAGTAAAGATGAAATTATATTTAATGAAGCAACTAAAATAATCAACATTAATACTATAAAAAGAGCCGTTTTTTCCATTTTCATGGCAGCAAAAAAGTTTCCATTTTGTTGCCACCAACCAACAACACCAACTCTTTTATCTTGTAAAAAAGTTCTTAGCTTTTCAATATCAACAAAAGCATCGTCCGAATGTACATGAATACCATCGTAAGTGCCAATATCTTTTTGCAGAAGAGTTTGTAAAGCTTCAATAGTTGTGTACATATAGGCTTTGTCATAAGCACTAAGACCAGAGTTAAAAGATGAAATATAATCAAATCTTTTCATTTTTGGCATAAGTGAAAAACCAGCTGGATTTAACTCTGTAAAATAGAGTGTTAATTTACTATTTTGAGTAAGAAGAAGTTTATCGCTTATTCCAACACCTGTTATAATGTCAAATTTACTAAAATCAAAATCTCTTAAAGCCTCTTTGAAAATAGGGTTGATTTTTGCCTCTTTTTCAGGAAGTACTCCAAAAATCATTCCACCACTCATATTGTTTGCATTTTGAACAATAGCTTGAGTTGATATAAATGGTGAAAATTTAAGATTCTTAAAATTTGCCTCAAGATCTAAAAGTAAATCTTCAGTTACACTATTTGCACCTTTTGAATATATAGTTAATGGGTAATTCATAGTAAAAAGTTTTCGCTCAAACTCTTTTGCAGTTCCATTCATAATTGCCATTGATAATATTAGTACCATAACTCCGATTGCAACACCAATAAAAGCTAAAATAGCACTAATAGAGATAAATGGATTTTTTTTATCAAACTTTAGATACTTTTTAACTATAAAATTTATTAATTCTTTATTCAAATTAAATTCCTGCTACCAAGCCTCTTTTTGGACCACTTTTACCACAACACTGTTTATATTTTAATCCACTTCCGCAAGGACAAACTTCATTTCTAGCTATCTTTTTATCACTACTTTTTACAGCTTCTTGTGCAAGATTTGTAGTTATATGCTCATTTGATTTTTCCATATTAGCTTTTACTTTATCTAGTGCTTCTTGTTCCTCTTTACTTTGAAGCTGTATTGTAAAAAGAATTTTTATAATTTCTAATTTAATATTTGAAACCAAATCTATAAACATATTATAAGACTCTTTCTTATACTCAACTAGGGGATCTTTTTGGTTATATCCTCTAAGTCCAATTCCAGTTTTAAGAGTATCCATAGCATAAAGGTGTTCTCTGTAGGCATTATCTAAAATTTGAAGATATAAAATTCTTTCAATTTCACTTTTTTGTTTATCTCCAACTTTACTCATTTTTTGCTCATAAACATCTTTTAAAATTTGAACTAATCTATTTTCTAAAGCTTCATAATCTTCACTTTTTATATCTTCTATTTTTACTATAAAATGTAGTTCTTCTTTAAGTCTTGCTACTAATTGCTCATAATCAAACTCATCTTCACTTAATGCTTGAGTAATATTTAATTCAGATAAAAGATTTTGAACATACTCAACTCTATTTTCATCTATTTTAGAGCTTATATCATAATCCTCTTTTAATAAATCATTTCTAAATGAATAAATTACTTTTCTTTGCTCGTTTGCAACATCATCATACTCTAAAAGATGTTTTCTACTTTCAAAGTGCATAGCTTCAACTTTCTTTTGAGAGTTTTCAACTGCTCTTGTAACCATTTTTGACTCAATAAACTCTCCCTCTTTTATTCCTAATCTTTCCATAATAGATTTTATTCTATCACTTCCAAATATTCTTAAAAGATTATCTTCTAAGCTTAAATAGAATTGAGACTCTCCAACATCACCTTGTCTTCCACTTCTTCCTCTAAGTTGGTTATCAATTCTTCTACTTTCGTGTCTTTCTGTTCCAATAATTGCTAAACCACCAAGAGCTAATATCTCAGGTGTTAATTTAATATCAACTCCACGTCCTGCCATATTTGTAGCAATTGTAACAGCACCTTTTTGACCAGCATCAGCGATTATTTTTCCCTCTTTTTCATGCTGTTTTGCATTTAAAACAGTATGAGGAATTTTTTTATCTGATAGAATTTTATGAAGTTTCTCACTCTTTTCAATACTTGCAGTTCCTACAAGTACAGGTTGTCCTTTTTCATGGTAGTACTTTATCTTTTCACAAACGGCTTCAAACTTCTCTCTTTCACTTTTATAAATTAAATCACTTTTATCAATTCTTTTAACAGGTACATTTGTAGGAATAGATACAACATCTAAATTATAAATTTGTGCGAATTCTGTTGCCTCTGTTTGAGCTGTTCCTGTCATACCTGAAAGTTTTTTGTACATTCTAAAATAGTTTTGATATGTTGTATCTGCTAAAGTTTGACTCTCTTCTTGAATAGCAACTTTCTCTTTTGCTTCAAGTGCTTGGTGAAGTCCTTCGCTAAATCTTCTTCCTTCGCTTAATCTTCCTGTAAACTCATCTACAATAATGATTTGATCATCTTTTACAACATAGTCAACATCTTTTTGGAAAATATAGTTTGCTTTAAGTGCTTGGTCAAGCGAGTGTGATAACATAGCATTTTCAATTGAGTAAAGATTTTCAACTCCAAAAAGCTCCTCGGCTTTTATGTGACCTTCTTCTGTTAAACTTACAGCTCTATTTTTTTCATCTACAATAAAATCTCCAGTTGTAGTTGGTTTTTCGCTAGCATTTTTTGGTTCTATTAACTCCCCACGAACTAATTTTAGTGCTATCTCATTTGCTTTTACATAGTTTGAATTTTTGTGATTTGTTGGACCACTAATAATTAATGGAGTTCTAGCTTCATCTATTAAAATAGAGTCAACTTCATCTACAATAACAAAATGATGACCTCTTTGAACTTTATCTTTTAAATCATAAACCATATTATCTCTTAAGAAGTCAAACCCATATGAACTATTTGTTCCATAAGTAATATCACAAGCATATTGTTCTCTTCTTATATCATCATCTCTTACGGCATCACTTAAAGCTCCAACACTGTATCCTAAAAATTCATATAGTGGTTTTAGCTCATTTGCATCTCTAGTGGCTAGATAATCATTTACTGTTACAACATGTACACCTTTTCCACTTAGTGCATTTAAACAAACTGCAATAGCACCAACAAGAGTTTTTCCCTCTCCTGTTTTCATCTCTGCAATATTTCCATCATTTAAAACCATAGCACCAATTAGTTGCACATCATAAGGTCTAAGACCTAAGCTTCTAACACTAGCTTCTCTTGTTATTGCAAAAACATCTTTTAAAACACTATCCAATGATTTTTCATCGTTTTGTACTTCTTTTTTAAACTCATTAAATTTGGCTTTAAGCTCATCATCGCTTAGCTTTGAGTATTTTGCTTCCAAATTTGTTATTTCGTTTGCTATATTTTTATATTTTTTTACAACTCTATCATTTCTTGTACCAAAAACTTTTGAAAAAACATTTAACATAAAATTAGTTCCTTTTCGTTATAATGAAGCAATGATTATATATAAAAAAAGGTTAAAAAATGTTTTATAAGCTTATCTTTACTCTGTTTATTTTTTCAAGCTTCTGTTTTTCTTCAAATGATATTCAAAATCTTAAAAGTTTTCAGTCAAAGTTTACTCAAACTATTACATCTAGTTCAAGTGATATAATAACTTATCAAGGTGAAGTTTTTATAAAAAGTAGTGGACAAATTTTGTGGAAATACAAAACTCCAGTGGTTAAAAATGTTTATATTGAGAATAATATGGCAATAGTTGATGAGCCAGAATTAGAGCAAGCTATTTTTACAACTCTTGAAAATGAGATAAATATACTAAAGCTTTTAAAAGAGGCTAAAAAAATTGATAACAATAACTATGTTTCAACAATAGATGGCACAAAATATCAAATTTCTATGAGTAGTAACAAAATAAAAAAAATAACTTATAAAGATACCCTTGATAATAGTGTTGAGATAATTTTCTCAAATTCAGTTCAAGATGAACCAATTGATGATAATATTTTTGTATTTGTAGCTCCTAGTAATTATGATTTAATAAGAAAATAGATACAATTCCGACCAAAGGTAGATAGACAATAGCTTGATTTCAAGAGGAAAGTCCGTGCTGCAGTGAAGCAAGGTTCCATCTAACGGATGGCTAGAGTAATCTAAGGGATAGTGCAACAGAAAGTATACAGCCAATTTTTGGTGATGGTGAAACGGTAGAGTAAGAGCCTACCAGTGTTTTGAGTAATCTTAACAGCTTTGTAAACCCAACTTGCAGCAAGAAGACATGGTATTTAGCTTCACATTTTTCGTCTTCGCATGAGTATTAAAGTGATTTAATACCTAGATAAATTATTGTCAAATACAAAACACGGCTTATAATCTACCTTTTAAAAATATAATAAAAATCTATTTAAAATTACAAACAAACTTATAATTCTTTTGGTAAAATGATTTTCAACAAACACAAAAGGGGTTTTTATGAAAAATTTATCAATACGAGTCAAGTTACTAAGTATCGTAATAATTACTATTATATTAGTCTCTACTATAATAGCTACAAAGTCTATTTATGAGGTTAATAACCTTACAAATCAAACTATTGAAGAGTATAGGCAAAATGCTTTTAATACAAGTATAGAAGAGTTAAAAAACTATACAGCATTTGCTCAAAATATTGCAAAAAGTGCTTATGAAGAAGCAAAAATTGAAAATATCAAAGCAAGAAAAGGTGCCTATTTAAAGTCACAAACTGATTTTTTATTTGCAATGATATCTAAAATTTATGATGAACAAAAAAATAAAATGCCAGAAGCAGAACTAAAAAAAATTCTTTTAGAAGCTATTGGTTCTGTTAGATATGGAGAGGAAAATGACTATTTCTTTGTCTATGATAAAAATTCTACAATACTAAAATTACCTTTAACACCAGAGAGAGAAGGTACTAAAAACAATGGAAAACATATTTTAGAATTTATAAAAACTGCTTTTGAAAAAGGTGAAGGTTTCGTTCCTTACGAACAGGTAATCCCAGGTAAAGAACCTAGAGCAAAACTATCTAATATAAGATTATTTGAGCCTTATGGTTGGGTCGTTGGAACAGGAGTTTATATTGATAATGAAGAAAAAGAGTTAAAAGCAAAAGCTTTAAATGAAATTTCAAAAATTAGATTTGGTCAAGATGGATATTTCTTTGTGTATGATTATGATGGTACAAACATAATGCATCCAATAAATCCATCATTAGTTGGAAAAAATTTAATTGAAAATAAAAGCCAAAAAGGTGTTTATTATATAAAAGATTTGATAGAAGCTGCAAAAAAAGGCGGTGGAACAGTAATTTTTGATTTCCCAAAAAGTAAAGATGATCCAACTTTATATGACAAAATAGGGTATGCTGATGGTCTTCAAGAGTGGAAATGGATGATTGGAACTGGAGTTTATGTTGATAATATTGAAAAAAACATTGAAATTATGCATCAAAACTCAAAAGAGAAAATTACTTCAATTATTTTAGGAATAGTTATTATTGCTATAGTTGTTTCAGTTATTTTAATTTTTATTATCTCATTTTTTATCACAAAAGAGATAATCTCTCCTTTAGAAAGATTTGAAAATGGACTTTTATCATTTTTTAAATATCTAAATAAAGAGAGTTCAGATGTTTCTAAAATAGAGATAAAATCTGAAGATGAAATAGGAATAATGACAAAAGTAGTAAATGAAAATATTGAAAGAACAAACAATCTATTAAAACAAGATGAAGCATTAATTAAAAATGTAAAAGAGGTTGTTTCACAAATAAATAAAGGAAATCTAAAAGAGAGAATTATTGCAAAGACAGATAATGATAGCTTAGAAGAGTTAAAAAATATTTTAAATGATATGCTAGAAATAATATCTAAAAAAGTAAATAATGATTTAGTTTCAATTGATGAAGTTTTATCTAAATATAAAGATATGAATTTTACAGCAAGAATAGAGAATTTAACAGGTGATGTAGCAAAAGAGATAAATATTTTAGCAGATACTATAAATCATCTTTTATTAGAAAATAAAATAAATGGGCTTACTTTGGAAGATAGTTCAAAAATTTTATTAGAAAATGTAAATAAATTAAATATTAGCTCTAATGAAGCAGCTGCTTCATTAGAAGAGACAGCAGCTGCTTTAGAGCAAATTACTTCAAATATTAGAAATAATACTGAAAGTATTGCTAAAATGGCAAAATTATCAGATGGTGTTATTCGTTCTTCAAAAGATGGAGAAAATTTAGCAAATCAGACAACAAATGCTATGGATGAGATAAACAATAAAGTAAATATGGTAAATGAAGCTATAGCAGTAATTGATCAAATTGCATTCCAAACAAATATTCTAAGTCTTAATGCTGCAGTTGAAGCAGCAACTGCTGGAGAAGCAGGAAAAGGATTTGCTGTTGTTGCTCAAGAGGTGCGAAACCTAGCAAGTAGAAGTGCAGAAGCTGCAAAAGATATAAAACATATTGTTGAAGAAGCTACAATAAAAGCAAATGAAGGAAAAGAAATAGCTTCAAGTATGATATATGGGTATAAAGATTTAAGTGAAAATATTACACAAACTATGAATTTGATATCTGATATTGAAAATGCTTCTAAAGAACAACTAATGGGAATAGAGCAGATAAATGATGCAGTAAGTGAACTTGATCGTCAAACTCAACAAAATGCAATGGTATCATCTCAAACTCACGATATTGCTTTGGTTACAGATGAAATAGCAAAAGAGATTGTAAAAGAGGCAAACTCAAAAGAGTTTATAGGAAAAGATAGTGCAAAAGCTAGAGATTTTCATAAATCTAATACAACTGTAGCTACAACTTCAAATAAAAAACCAACCATAGCAAATATTGAGAAAAAAGAGTCAATAAAAGATAGTGATGAATGGGAAAATTTTTAAACTCTTAAAAAATAAAAGTTGAGAATTAATCTCAACTTTTAAAGACTATATACTATTTGCAATTTTTTTAACTACTTCAAAAACATTTTCAATAGATTTTTTATATACAAACTCTTTTTTTGAGTGAGGAAATTTTATAGTTGGACCAATAGAAGCTATTTTTAAATTTGGAAATTTATCTTTAAAAATAGCACACTCTAATCCAGCATGAATAGCTTCTAAGGATGCATTTTTATCAAAAGTTTTGTAAATATCCAAAACTTTTGATGTGAAATCATTTATATCAGGACTCCAAGCTGGATATTTTCCATAAGTTTCTACATAAAAATTGTTATTTATTAAATCTTTTTTTGTTTTCTCTTTTAACTCTTTTAAATTTTCATTATTCATTGATCTAGCACTAAATTCAATAACAATTTCATCTATATTTGTCTTAATTAATGCTAAATTTATAGAGTCTTGAACTACATTTAACTCTTTATTAAAATCTCTTACACCATTTTGAAAGTTGTATAAAAAATTAATAATTTCATCATCATAAATATTTAAATGTTCAGATTTTGTGTTAATTTTTTCTATTTTCATATTTTCATGAGTTTTTTGAGGTCTCTTTTTTGAAGCAATTATAGCTTTTGCATTTGCGGGAATTGAGTTTATTCTCTCACCTCCATTTATATCCAATATTTTTCCTTCACACTCTTTTATAGTTTTTACAATTAGTTTTATAGCATTTGGAATATTTTTATCTATATCAACACCACTGTGTCCACCTTGTAAATTTGATATAGAAATTTCATATAAATCTAAATTTTCAATGTTTGGAACTATTTTTTTGTTTGAGTTTTTCGCAATAATATCTACTCCTCCAGCACAACCAATACAAATTTTACCTTCATCTTCGCTATCAAGATTTAGCATATATTTAGAATTTATAGGAAGATTTAAACCATTTGCACCTATGAGTCCTATCTCTTCATCGCTTGTAAATAAAAATTCTCCATCAAAATTTTCATACATTAAAGCTATCATATATGAGCAACCAATTCCATTATCAGCTCCCAAAGTTGAATCTATCGCTTTTAAAGTTGTATCATCTTCAACAATTTGAGGAATACAAAAATCATTTAAACAAACAATATCATAGTGAGATTGGAATACTATATTTGCATTTGAGTCCTCTTTTTTACATAAAATATTATTGGCTTCATCAACTAGACAAATATATTCTAGTTTTTTAGATATTTCTTTCATATATTCTATAAAATCTTTATGATTTCCACTACATCTTTGTATTTTTGTAATCTCTTTAAATATTTCTAAAACAGTTGGCATTGATATCCTTACTTTATAAAACTTGAAAAAAAGCAATTTTAAGAAAAAAGTATATTTGCTTTTTTACAAATTTATATCTTAAATAAAAAAAGGGCTAAAAGCCCTTTTATCTAATCTATATTTTTTAAATCTCTATTTTTGTAAGCTAATATAATTGCAGCAAAAGCAGTTGCAACAGTTAAATAAGCCCACATTGGAATAGGTACAGGATCACCTGTTGCATAAGAGTGCATTCCAGATAAGTAGAAGTTTACTCCTAAATAAGTCATCATAATAGAGCTAAATGCAAGTAATGAAGCAGTTGCTAAAACATATGGTGTATTTAATGATTTTACAAATCTAAGGTGTATAACTAAGGCATAAACAACTATTGAAACATATGCCCAAGTCTCTTTTGGATCCCATCCCCAGTATCTACCCCAAGACTCATTTGCCCAAACTCCACCAAGGAAATTTCCAATAGTAATACATGCTAAACCAATAATTAAAGAAATCTCATTTATTGCACTTATGTGTTTAATGATGTCATCCAAATGTGGTCTATTTTTTCTAAAAATAAACATAATTAAAGTTAAGAATCCTAAAATAGCACTAAGTCCAAAAAATCCGTATGAAGCAGTCAAAATAGATACATGGATTGTAAGCCAATAAGATTTTAAAACAGGCACCAAACTTGTAATTTGAGGATCAACATCTGTTAAGTGAGCTGTAAACATAAAAATACCAGCAATAATTGTAGCAGCACCCAAAGCTAATAAAGAGTTTCTAAAAAATATAACTCCAGCAAATATAGCAGACCAAGATATATAAATTAAAGTTTCATAAATATCACTCCAAGGTGCATGTCCTGATAAATACCATCTATAACCCATACCAAAAGTTTGTATAGCAAAAAGTATAGTTAAAATAGCAAATATAATTTTTGTTGTTTTTGCAGGTTTAAACTCTGGTTTAAATATAACAACAAAAGCTAAAACAACCATAATAAAACCTAAAAGAACGTAAGCTAAAGTTAAATTAAAGAAAATATCTAATTTATTAAAAACTATTTCAGCATTTATTTTTGAAGCAGTAGGTTTTATATCTGTTCCAACTTTGTCTTGATATAAAGCTATCATATCAATATAATTATTTGCACTATTCCAGTCAAAATCCATCGTTGAGTTAAATAGTCCTCTTACAACAGATCCAATAGCAGCTTGATTTTGTCCTGAAAATTCTTGCATTGCTTCAATAGGTGAGTACCATTTGAAGTTATCATCTACACTTTGTTCATCATAAACTTTTGGAAAAATATTTAATAGTGCACCATTAAATACGCTATAAATAATATTTAATTTTTCATCTACTTTTATAATATCTTTTTCATAAGTTCCTCTTTCAATTGGTTTTGTAAGAAGAGCTTTTTCTGACTCTTTTGCAAGTAAATAATCATTTTTTTCTCCAAATGCTTCTGAAAAAGAGATATATTTTTCACTTTCAGGTACTCCTAGAAATTTTTTAAGTTTTGGAGTATTTATTTTTATTATTTTTACATCTTTCCAAATATCAGGTCTTGTAATCATCCCTAAAACAATCTGATTTGCATCCATTCCCATAAATGATGATTTTCCACTTAGTTTTTGAACTATCTCTCTATTTAAAGTTGCAAGAGGTTTCATTCTTCCACCGCTACTTTGCACTACTAAATGTCCAAATTTATCTGCAGTTACTTTTGATTCATCTTTAAATTTATTTAAGTAATCAACTCTCATAGTTATATCATCAACCTCTTGAGGTGATGTAGTATTGTTACTCTCATTAGCTTTTAAATTTTGAGTTGAAAGAAGAGCTAAAGTTAAAATAAACATAGCTAAGTTTTTGTTTGCTACAAATTTTGTTAGTTTTCTAAATCTTGATTTTTTATCAAAAAAGTTTAAAAACAGACCAAGAGTTAATAGAAAATATCCAAAATATGTAGGCCATTTTCCAGGGTCATTGTTTACTGATAATACAGTTCCAGTTTCATCTGGGAAATATGAGCTTTGGAAAAATAGGAAATTTCCTTCATTTAAAGTTCTATTCATAAATATTCTATAATCATAAGTTTTATCATCTTTTATAACTGTAACTTCACTAGCATACGACGATGGAGCCATACTTCCTGGGTATCTTTCTAGTTGAAACTCATTTAGTCTAATAGCAAAAGGAAGATCAATAAACTTAGAACCATACTCTAAAGTAACTGTATATTTATCAAATATAAGATCTCTAGGAACTCCCAATTGTCCACTTAATCCTGGTAATCTAATAGTCTCTTTTTTACCATTTAAAGTTACATCAACAGTAAGTAAGCCCATCTTTGCTTGTTCTTTTTTTTCAAACTGAAATCTTTTGTAGTCTATGATTAAATTGTTGTTGTCAAAATCTACTTTATAAGAAAAATTGTTTAATTCTGGAAGTAAAGATGTAAACTCTTTTTGCCACTCTTTGTAAGCAACAACTTTTTCACCATCTTTTACTGTAACTTGTAAATAAGGTTCTAGTGAAATCATCTGATTTGTAGTAGTACCTTGTGGTATTTGCATAATTCCTTCATATCCAACATACCTAGTAATGATTGCTCCTAAAAGTATTACAACAAAAGAGAAGTGAAATAAAAATCTAGGAAGATTATTCCACATTTTAAATTTATAGATTATTCCAGATAGATTTATTGTAGTTAAAACTAAAACTATCTCATACCAAGTGTTGTTATAAACTAAAACTCTAGCCGATGATGTTCCAAAATCATTTTCAATAAAAGTAGCAACTCCAGCACCAATTGCCAAAATAGCTAATAAAAGCAAGGTTGCTTTAAAAGAGAACAGAAAGTTTAAAAGCTTCAAAAATATCCTTTTTAGTATTCATTTTTGGAAAATTGTATTATTGTAAAATTAACATTAGGTTAATTAAAAATATTCTTTAAAAATAGAATTATTATATAAAATGAAATTTATATTATTAAAAGTTATTTTTTGATACAATTTTTTTCTATAAAAAGTTTTAAAAAATCAAAAGTATTATTAGCTAAATTTATATTAAAATTAATAGCTTAAATAGTTATTTTAATTATCTTTTTGAAACTATTAATAATATATTAGAATGTTTAAAATTAGGGGTGTTATGCAAAAAAATAATAATTTTATCAAAAAAGTATTAAACAAAGAAAAATCTTTAAAAGCTACTGTACTTTCTCTATTTATATCTATTATGATTCTGCTTTCGATTATTTTTGGTTTTCAATTGATTTATATTGATAATAATCAATCAAAAAAAGATATAAGTGAAAAATTAAAAAATCTTTCACTTACTTTAAATCAATTAATCAAAAATAGTGATAATCAAAACTTTAAAGTGATTGAGATGTTAAGTGTTATAAATCATAAAGATAAAGTAGATCAAGATAAAAATTTTGAAGCATATGTAAAAGTTTTAAGTATCGAAAAAAATTTTTATGCTCTATATACAGGTTATGAAGATGGAAGTTTCTATGAACTTATAAATCTAAATATTGATAAAAAGTTAAAAGAGGTTTATAAAGCAAGAGAGCTTGATAGATGGGTTTTAATTAAAATAGATGGTAACAATATAAATAAAAAAGAGATAACACTTTATGATGAAGATTTAAATCAAACTGCCAAAAGAGTAGAAGAAAATAGTTACAATCCAACAAAAAGACCATGGTATGAGATGGCAATATCTAGTGGGAATAGGGCTATAAAAACAGCTCCATATAAATTTTCTCATATTGACTCTTTTGGAATAACTTTTTCAAAAGAGTTAAGTGGTAGCAAAAATGTTGTATCTGTTGATTTCTTGATTGAAGATTTCAAAAATATATTTAAAGATAATATAAATCAAGAGACTATGGATATGTTTTTATTTAAAAAAGATGGAACTATAATATCTTCTATTACAAAAGATGATGATTTATTAGCTTCATTTTTTGAGAAAAATAAAGATTTAGAGAAATTTGAAAATGCAAATATTGTAAATATAAAAGATAAAAAATATATTGTACAAATTGAAAAACTTAATAATTCAGAAAATGATGATTATATAATTCTTTTTGCAGATTATAAAAAGATTATTGCCCCTTATTTTTCTCAAACTTTTAATTTAATTTTGAGTTTATTTATAGTTTGTCTTATGATGATACCTTTGATAATATATTTCTCAAAAATTATTGTAGCTCCTATTTTTAAACTTGTTCAAGAGAGTAAAAAGATAAAAGATAGAAAATATGACTCTATTTCAAAAGTTGATAGCTCTATTTTGGAGGTTTCAATTTTGTCAAATGCATTTTTAGATATGTCGAAATCTATTTATGAGTATCAACAATCATTGGAAGAGAAGGTAGAGCAAAGAACGAAAGAGTTAAATATTAAAAATGAAGAGCTCTTTAAACTATCAATTACAGATAAATTAACAGGACTTTACAACAGAGTTAAACTAGATAGTGTATTACAAGAGAATATGAGACTATCTTTAAGATATGGAAATGTTTTTTCTGTGATTATTATCGATATAGATTTCTTTAAAAAGATAAATGATAATTTTGGACATCAAGTTGGAGATGATGTTTTAAAAGAGTGTTCTTATATTTTAAGTAAAAATATAAGAAATGTAGATATTTTAGGAAGATGGGGAGGAGAGGAGTTTTTAGTAGTTTGTCCAGAAACTTTAAAAAATGGTGCAAAAGATTTAGCAATAAAATTAAATAAAGCTATTAAACTTCACAAATTTAGTACTTATCCACATAGCGTAACTATTAGTGTAGGAGTTGCTTCTTGTAGTGTAAAGGATTTGAACTATGATGATATAATCTCAAATGCAGACAAAGCTTTATATGAAGCTAAAAATAATGGAAGAGATAGAGTTGAAGTTTTTTAAATATCATTTAAAGTTTAAGTTTAAATATCTATAATTCCACCTATGAATATTGAAAAACTAAAAAATAAAAAAAATGAGTGTAGAGCTTGGAAAAATGTAGCTCCTTGGTACAATGAGCTACAAAATGCACAAAAAATAGAAAAAAAAGATTTAAAAGTTGATTTTGGTGATTGGTTTAGCGTAGGTTTCAAGGAAGATTTAAGCAATGAAGAGTATGAAACTATTATTAAAACTGCAAAAGCTTTAATACCTTGGAGAAAAGGTCCATTTAAAATTTTTGATTTAGAAATTGATAGTGAGTGGCAAAGTAATCTTAAATATAATCTAATAAGACCTCACTTTAATCTAAAAGATAAAGTAGTTGCTGATATTGGTTGCAACAATGGATACTATATGTTTAGAATGCTTGAAGATAAACCTAAAAGATTAGTGGGATTTGATCCTTCACCTTTAACCCTTCATCAATTTGAGTTTATAAATCACTTTGTAAAATCAGATATTATTTATGAGATGCTTGGAGTTGAACATTTAGAACTCTATAATCATAAATTTGATTTTATATTTATGTTAGGAGTTCTTTACCATAGAGCTGATCCTGTTGGGACTTTAAAAGCACTAAACAAAGGATTAAATAGTAAAGGTGAGATTATAATTGATACTTTTATGATAGATGGAGAGGATGAGATATGTTTAACTCCAAATCAAAGATACTCAAAAATACCAAATATATACTTTATTCCAACAATTCCTGCACTTAAAAATTGGCTTGTTCGTGCTGGATTTGAAAATATTGAAGTATTAGCAACAGTTGTTACAACAAAAGATGAACAAAGAGCTACGAAGTGGTCATTTGATGAGAGTTTAGAAGATTTTTTAGATCCAAATGATAGTAGTAAAACAGTTGAGGGTTATCCAGCTCCAAAAAGAGTATATGTAAAGGCAAGAAAGGTTTTGTAGATTTAAAATATAATTAAAAGAGTTTGAAATTATCACTACTATTTATTTTTGAAAATTTCAAAAACTCTCCTCTTCCCTTATTTTTTGCTTCAACCAGAGCAATATCAGCATTTTTTATAGCATCATCAAGTGACATATTTGAGTTTAATACAAATTTTTCAAAACCAATACTAACTGTTTTTTGTAAAGTTTGCCTAGTCTCTTCATTTACAATTACTCTAGCTTTTGAGAAATCACTAATAATTTTCTTTGCAACCTCACAAGCTTGGTTTTCATCATCATTACTTAAAATAGATACTAAAAAAGTATCGGTTTCAAGTCTTCCTACAATATCAAACTCATTTATATTTGAGTGAATAACTCTTGCTAACTCTATTAAAACCTTGTCGGCAATCTCATAATTAAACTCATCAACTACAGCTTTAAATCTATCTATTCCTATCATAAGTAAAAAAATCTCATTTTGTTTGTTGTTTGATAACTTAAGATATGAAGATAGGTTTTCAATAAAATAGTGACTTGAAAATACATTTGTAACAGAGTCAAGAGAAGCAGAATCAATAAAATTTTTCTTTAAAATAGCATTTTGAACAATTGTTGAAATAATAAAAAATGTTGCTTCAATTGAGTTGTATTTATTTTCTAAAAATAAAGAGTGTTCTTCTGAAGAGGCACAAAAAGATATAGTTGCATTTAAATTTGTATGTGTATTTATTATAAAAAATTGTGATAAATCATCATCTAAATAAAATTTATCACCTTTTGCTAAAATATCAGTTTTATTATTTTTGTTTATATCAAATAATGAAAATACCATATTTTTTATAGCAAACTCTTCTTCTAGCCATAAGAAAATATCACTTGCAAGTTGGTTTAAATTTGAAGAGTATTGAAGTTGCTCATATAGTTTAAAAATACTATCCAATGTTTCAAATGCAACTTTATCAGATGCCGATTGCTTAATTAACTCTATAATACTATTTCTCATAAATCATACCTAAAAAAGCTCAATTTTCGCTGTTTCATCTTCACTAAATACGAATGCAATACCTCTACCTTTATTTTTAGCCTCTCTAATTGCGATATCTGACTTTTTGATTATTGTATCTAAATCTTCTCCATCTTTTGGGTAAAATGAAATTCCAACACAGATTGTTTTCATTAATACTTGATTAGTATCAGGGTTTATAACTATTTTCTCTTTTTTAAAAGCATCTATTAGTTTATTTGCAACAAAAAGAGCATTCTCTTCCTCTTGTATATTTTGAAGTAAAACTAAAAAAGCATCATTTGAGACTCTTATTACTAAATCAGAGTCTCTAGTTCCTGCTTGTAAAACTTGTGCTAGTCTTTTTATTACTCTATCACCAATTTCATAGTTAAATTCATCTAAAACAGCTTTGAAGTGATCAACTCCAACTTTTAAGAAAGCTATCTTTTTCCCCTCTCTTAAAGCTAAACTAAAAATAGATCTTATATAGTGATTTAAATAGGTTCTATTATAGCACCCTGTAAGTAAATCGATAATCAAAATATCAGATATAGTATTTTCTAAATGTTTTGTGTATATATTCATAGATAAAATATCTAGTGAAATATTAATATTTGTTGTATCTTTTTTTAATTCATCAAGCTTACTTTTATTTTTAAAAATAATTCCAAAAGTAAGCTCAAGACTATTAGTAAGTTTTGTTTTGTATGTATAGAAAAATGCTGAATTTGCTTCATCTGAATTATCAAAAACACTACTTGAAATACCACTCTTTTTTAGATAAATTTTTAATGAATCTATTTTAAAATTAAACTGTAGAAATTCAAAAATTTCATCAAAAACCTCTTGTTTTTCACTGATTGATAGTTTATGAGAAAATTGAGTGATAGTTTCATAGAAGTTTCTCATTTTATATGTTTTTCCCATAGCGTAATATTGTCAATTTCATTAAAAAGAGTAGTTTTATCACCATGACCTGGGTAAATATTATAATTATCTTTCCATTTTAAAATTTTATTTAAACTTTTTTTCATCTGCGTTGCACTTGAGTTTGGAAAATCAAATCTTCCAATAGTCCCTTTAAAAATAAAATCTCCACTAAAAAAAGTTTTGTTTATTTCAATCATACTGCATCCTGGAGTATGTCCAGGAAAATGGTGAAATTTAACTTTGACACCTTCAATTTCAAGCTCTTCATCTGGGTTTACTAAGACATCTGCCTTTGAGTGAGGCATTCCTAAATTGTATGGGTTTAAAGTTAGCATAAATTCATCATCTTTTGGAGTATAAAGCTTTATATTAAAAAGCTCTTTTACTTCTTGATTTGACCAAATATGATCAAAATGTCCATGTGTATTTAAAACAGCAACTGGATTTTTAATATTTTGCTTAATCCAAGCAGTAGCATTTACTCCAGGGTCAATTATAAAATCTTTGTTATCAACAGTCACAATATAACAATTTGTCGCATAATCACCCATAGGATGAACTTTAATTTCCATTTTAAACCTTAATTTGCTAAAATTGTCTGATTATATCTAAAAAAAGGTTAATTTATATGGATTATTTCATAATTTTAGAGGATATTTTACTTACAAAACTACCAAAAGAAAAGTTTATAAAGTTTGATAAATTTTATAAACTTTTCTTAGAAAATAAGCTTATTTTTGATCATAATTACAGAGCTTTAGAGATAGAAAATCCATCTTATGCTGATTTTTTATCTATAGTAAAACCAACAAAACTACCACCTATAAAAAACTTTAAAACGAAAGAGGGTAAAAAATATTTAGTACACACTATTTTGCATATTGAGTATAGTGCTGTTGATTTAGCTTTAGATGCTGCTTTAAGATACCAAAATATGCCTTTTGAATTTTATAGAGATTGGCTAGAAGTTGCTAATGATGAAATTAGACATTTTTTAATGTTAGAAAAATTATTAAAAGATTTAAATGGTTTTTATGGAGAGTTTGAAGTTCATAAAAATCTATTTGAAGCTATGCAACAAACTCCTGATTTATTAAGCCGTATGGCTTGTATTCCTAGATATTTAGAAGCAAATGGTCTTGATCAAAATCCAAAAATTATGGAAAAATTAAACTCAAATAAAGATGAATTTAATGTTAAGTTAATAGAGGCTTTAAAAATAATTCTAGAAGAAGAGATAAGTCATGTTAAAAAAGGTGATTTTTGGTTTAAATATGAGTGTGACAAAGTAGGGTGCAATCCAGAAGTTGCTTATTTTGATGCTATAGAGAAGGTTTTTCCAGGTAGTACTAAAAGAAAAATGGATTTAAATTTTAATGCTAGAAAAGAGGCTGGATTTTCTTGTGATGAATTAAAATTTTTATCAAAAAAAGATGATTGTATTTAACTTGATATAAATTAATAGATTATATTTTTAATTTTGTTATATTCTAAATGATATTTCAATAAAGGATATTTATGATAGATGTGGTTATCTACTCTGTTTTTATTTTAGCACTAATTGCATTTTCACTTTCACCTGCTATTTATCTAACAAATAAATTGTCAAATAAGTTTATTTTTATAGAAAATAACTCTACAAAAATATCAATACTTTTTGCAATTTTATTTTCAAGTATTGCAACATTTTTTATATTTTGGTTTTGACAAATGATAAGCTCAAACTACGATATTTTACTTTTTAAAACAAATGTAAATAATAATTTGGAAAAAAATATAGATAATATATTTTCAAATAGTGTTGAAAACATATTAAATAAAGATAAAAGAAGAGATAACTCATTGACTTTTTCAAATATAAATGGAATTACACTAAAAGAGATTGATGAGCTTTTTGAAGATAAAGAGAAGAAAAATTTAGCAAAAAATCTTAGATTAGCTACACTTTTTACGAATGATGAAAAATTAGCCAATATTTTATTTGATACCGTTTTAGGAAAGCCTTTTGATAGTGGTTTTGAGTATTTAAGCAATAGATATAGCGATAAAAATAGTTATTTAAAATCAAAAAGTAGCTTTGGTTCTAGCACATTATTTGATATGCTTCATAAATCAATGGAATATCGATTAAATAGTTCAAATAA
>ERZ650306.358-NODE-358-length-27860-cov-18.634958_pt1 | contig 27860 bp, 26 predicted proteins | sample MGYA00376242_ERZ650306 | MGnify/ENA primary metagenome ERZ650306 (study PRJEB26733, sample SAMN07839244) | wastewater metagenome | biome: urban; feature: wastewater treatment plant; material: waste water | place: USA: North Carolina | collected 2016-03-31 ... | reverse complement strand
AAGAAGCGGGAATGGTGGGAATAAATTCCCACTTCCGAGAAGATGGAAAAGAAGAAGTTTGCGGAAATGGGACTTTAGTCCCATATAAAAATAAAGCTGGGACTGAAGTCCCAGTTCCGAATGAAGGAAACAAAGAAGCGGGAATGGTGGGAATAAATTCCCACTTCCGAGAAGATGGAAAAGAAGAGGTGGGAATAAATTCCCACTTCCAGTATGTGATAGATACAGATGATTTAATAGAGAGTATGGAAAATAGAGCTATAAAAAAGATCTTTGCCGTTGATGGTGAAGCTTATTTTAGAAATTTAGAAAAAAAGACAGCTCTTTGGCTTGAAGAAAGTGTAGAAAATACAATTATTTCAACTGGTGGTGGATTTTATAGACAAGAGAATCTTAAAAATATAGGAACTGTAATATATCTTAAGTCATCATTTGATGGAATATTAAAAAGAATAAAAAAAGCACCAAATGCAAAAAATAAGTTAAAAAAGCGACCACTTTTACAAAATAAAAAAGAGGCTATGAAACTTTATGATACAAGAGTTAAAGAGTATGAAAGAGTTGCAGATATTATTGTTGATGTTGAAAATAGAGATTTGAAACTTATAGTAAAAGAGATTTTAGGACAGATAAAATGAAAATAATATATACAAAAGATAAAGAGTTTAAAACAGAGTTTGAAAATATTTTAAAAAGAGCAAAAAGTGATATAAAAGGTGTTTCAAAAATAGTTGAAAATATTATTGATGAGATTGTTGAAGATGGAAATGAGGCTTTAAAAAGACATATTGAAAAATTTGACAAATGGATTGTTAAAAGTGATGATGAACTTTTAATATCTCAAAAAGATATGAAAAAAGCTTATGAAACTCTTGATGAGAGTTTAAAAAAATCACTTCATACTGCATATGAAAGAATAAAAATTTACCACGAAAAACAGCTTCCAAAATCTTGGATTGATTTTGAAGAAAATGGAACTATTTTGGGACAAAAAGTAACTGCCGTGGATAGAGCAGGGCTTTATATCCCCGGTGGGAAAGCTGCATATCCAAGTAGTTTATTAATGAATGCAATTCCAGCAAAAGTTGCAGGAGTTAAAGAGATAGTTGTTTGTACACCAACTCCAAATAATGAGGTAAATGAACTACTTCTTGCAGCTTGTCACCTTTGTGGTGTTTCAAAGGTTTATAAAGTTGGAGGAGCAAGTGCAATTGCTGCTATGGCATATGGAACGAAAACAATTCCTAAAGTAGATGTGATAACGGGACCTGGAAATATCTTTGTAGCAACTGCTAAAAAAATGGTTTTTGGTGAAGTAAATATTGATATGATTGCGGGACCTAGTGAAATAGGGATTTTAGCAGATGAGAGTGCAAAGGCAAATTATATAGCAATTGATTTACTCTCTCAAGCTGAACATGATGAGATGGCTAGTTCAATTTTGATAACTACTTGTGAAAATTTGGCGAAAAATACAAGCAAAGAGGTGGATAATTTTTTAGCAAATTTAAGCAGATATGAGATTGCTAAAAAATCAATAGATGAGCGAGGAGTTATAATTGTCGCTTCAAATATGGAAGAAGCAATTGAACTTATGAATGAAATAGCACCTGAGCACCTTGAAGTTATGACAAAAAATCCATTTGAACTACTTCCATTTATAAAACATGCAGGAGCAATTTTCTTAGGTGAAAATACTCCTGAGCCAATAGGTGATTATATAGCAGGACCAAATCATACTTTACCAACAGGTGGAACTGCTAAATTTTATAGTCCTTTAAATGTAGAGAATTTTCTTAAAAAAAGCTCAATAATTAGTTTTTCAAAAAGAGCTATAAATGATTTGGGAGAGTCTTGTGCCCTTTTGGCAGATACTGAAGGATTAACAGCACATGCAAAAAGCGTAAGAGTGCGATTGGAAGAAAAAGGTGAGTAAATATAAAGATTGGTTTACAGAAGATGACGATGATATATTTTTTGGAAGTCCAAAGTCAAAGTTTTTTGATATTTTAGAGCAGACTCATAGAGATTTAGTTGAAGATGAGATTGATAAAGTTATTGAAAAATTAGCAATTTTGGAGCTTATTATAAGTCAAGATAAAGATGAGGATTTTGATATAAACTCATATTTAGAAGAGTTTAAAGAAAAAAATCAAGAAGATGTAAACTCTATGAAAAAAGGGCTTTATATGGAATTTTCTGGAGAGATTATTAGTAGGTTGGATAGTTAAGTGGAAGTTTTAGAAAAAGTAAAAAATCAAATTAGAGATTTTGTAGAGGTTTGCCATTATCCAAAGGCTTTGGATTTGCTTGAAAAATTGGCAACTGGAAAGATGCTAAGAAGTAAACTTATACTTAAAATTGCTGGGGTTAATAGTGAAACTATAAAGCTTTGTGCAGTTGTGGAGATGATTCATGCAGCTTCACTACTTCATGATGATGTTATAGATGAAGCAGATACAAGAAGAGGAAAACCATCTATTAATGCTTTGTATGATAATAAAACTTCAATAATGTTTGGAGATATTTTATACTCAAGAGCATTTACAGAGTTATCTCAAATGGATAAGAAAGTTGCATATCATGTTTCAAATGCAGTAACAGAGCTTAGTATTGGTGAGATGATGGATGTTGATTTAACGCAATCATTTAATAGTTCATATGATAAATATTTAACAATGATTTATAAAAAAACAGCATCTTTAATAGAAGCTAGTGCTAGAAGTGCAGCTATTTTGATAGGTTGCGATGATGAAAAACAGGATAGATATGCCTCTTATGGAAAAAATTTAGGTCTTGCTTTTCAGATGGTTGATGATATTTTAGATATTACACAAAGTAGCCAAACTCTTGGAAAACCTGCTATGCTTGATTTTAAAGAGGGAAAAGTAACTATTCCATATCTATATTTATATGAAAGAGTTGAAGATAAAGAGTATTTGAAATCTTTGTATAAAAAAGAGTTAAACCAAAAAGAGCTTGACTATTTAAAAGATAAACTAAATAGTACAAATGCTTTGAATGATGCTATAAAAGAGGCAAAAAATATAGGGCTTGAAGCAATAAACTCTATAAAAGATGAAAAAAATAGTGAAGATTTAATAAATATTATGAAAGCTATGATAGAAAGAGATTTTTAAGATGAGTTATTTAGTAATCAGTTTTTCGCATAAAAATTTAGATATAAAACAGAGAGAAAAATTAGCATTTAATAGTGATGAAGAGAAAGCAAGATTTATAAGAAAACTTTTGGAAGCACAAACTACAAGTGAATTGGTTTTACTTTCTACTTGTAATAGAGTTGAAATTATTGCAAAAAGTTCAAATATAAAACAAAGTAGTAAAAATATAATTGAAAATTTAGCTAGTTATTCATCTTTGGATTTTGAATTTTTATATGATAGGGCTGATATTTATGATGGAGATGGTGCTGTGCATCATCTTTTTTCAGTTGCTTCTGCACTTGATAGTTTGGTTATTGGTGAAACTCAAATTGTAGGACAACTAAAAGATGCTTTTAGATTTTCTCAAAGTTTTGGCTTTTGTGGCGAGGCTATGAGTAAAGTTATGCATTATGCTTTTAAGTGTGCTGCGCAGGTGAGAACTGCTACAAGTTTGGGAACAGGTTCTGTTTCAGTTGCATCTACTGCTGTTGCAAAAGCAAAAGAGTTAGTAGGAGATTCAAAAGGTGTAAATGCTTTAGTTATAGGTGCTGGACTTATGAGTGAATTGGCAGTTAAACACCTAATAAGCTCTGGATTTGATGTAACAATAACTAGCCGTGATATTAAAAAGGCTCAAAATCTAGCAGATAGTTTTGAAGCTTCTATAAAAGTAGAGCCTTATTCTAAACTTGAAGAGTTACTTGAAATTATGCCTGTGATGATAACTGCAACATCTGCTCCATATCCAATAATTACACAAGAGAATACTCCAAGTTCTAGTATAAGTAGATATTGGTTTGATATTGCAGTTCCAAGAGATATTGATGAGAATATATCAATGTTTGATTTAGATATTTATAGTGTAGATGATTTACAAGAGATTGTAAATTCAAATATGACACAAAGGTCAGCTCAGGCTAAAGAGGCTTACTCAATAGTTGGTAGATCTACTTTAGAGTTTTTTGATTGGTTAAAGAGCCTTGATATTGAACCAATTATTAAAAATTTGTATCTAAAAGGTGATAGCATAATAGAGAAAAAAGTTCAAAATGCTATAAAAAAAGGTTTTATACCAAAAGAGCATGAAGATAATATCAAAAAACTTTGCCAAACTATAATGACTGAGTATCTTCATAATCCATCAAAACAGCTTAAAAATATTTCAAGAAATATGGAGTGTGATTTGGTTGTAAGTTCTGTTCAAAGTATGTTTACAAAACAAAATAGTGATACAAACTTCAAATGTGAACATTTATCAAAAAATTAGAAAATCAAAAATTATTTTAAAAATATAGGAAAAATATATGAAATTTAGTAAACTTTTTATTCCAACAACAAAAGAGATGCCAAGTGATGCCTCTTTGCCTTCTCATCAATTTTTAGTTCGTGGTGGATTTATTGCTCAAACTGGAGCTGGAATTTATGATTTTATGCCTTTGGGAAAAATTGTTTTAGAAAAAATTAGAGCTATTGTAAAAAAAGAGATGGATGAAGCAGGAGCAAATGAGGTTCAATTTGGTTTTGTGACACCTCTTAGTCTTTGGAGCGAATCTGGACGAGCTTTAACTATGGGAAGTGAGCTTTTAAGATTTAAAGATAGAAAAAATGGTGAGTTTGTTTTAAGTCCTACAAATGAAGAGGCTGTTGTAAATATGGTAAAAAATAGAGTTACTTCATACAAAGATTTACCTCTTCATCTTTATCAAATAAATACAAAGTTTAGAGATGAAGCACGTCCACGATTTGGACTTATGAGAGGAAGAGAGTTTTTGATGAAAGATGGATACTCTTTTCACTCTTGTGAAGAGGATTTAGTAAGAGAGTTTAATCTTATGGAAGAGACTTACAAAAAAATATATACAAAATTAGGTCTTGATTTTAGAGTTGTTGAAGCTGATAGTGGTGCAATTGGTGGAAGTGGAAGTAAAGAGTTTCACGTTTTGGCAAGTAGTGGAGAGGATACAATTGTTGTTTGTGATGGTTGTAATTATGCTGCAAATATTGAAGCTGCAAAAAGAGAAGCAAAAAAATATGAATTTAAAGAGGGTGAATTAAAAAAAGTAGAGACTCCAAACTGTACAACAATTGAAGATGTTGCAAATTTTTTAAGTGTAAGCAAAGAGCAAACTATAAAGGCAGTTATTAAAAAAGCAATTTTTAAAGATGAATCTAAAATTGTGGTGTTTTTTGTGCGAGGAAGTGATGAGCTTGAAGATACAAAAGCACAAAATAGTGTAGATGCTTTGGAACTTATTGATGCAACTCTTGATGAGATAAAAGATGCAGGAGTTGTTGCTGGATATTGTGGATTAGTAGATTTACCAAAAGATATTTTGGTAGTTGTAGATAGTGAGTTAGAAAACTCTCAAGGTATGGTTTGTGGAGGAAATGAAGAGAATTTCCATTTTATAAATGTTGATTTAAAAGTTATTGAAAATATTAAATACTTTGATTTGATAGCTGTAAAAGAAGAAGATACTTGTGCTTGTTGTGGTGGAAAACTATCATATACAAAAGGAATAGAAGCTGGACATATTTTTCAGTTGGGAGATAAATACTCAAAAGCTATGAATGCTACATTTTTAGATGAAAATGGAAAAGCAAAACCATTTATTATGGGATGTTATGGAGTTGGAGTATCAAGACTTGTTGCTGCTGTGATTGAGCAAAACCACGATGAAAAAGGTTGTATTTGGACAAAAAGTACAACTCCATTTATGGTAGATATTATTGTTTCAAACTCAAAAAATGAAGATGAAAAAAATATGGGTGAAAAAATCTATGAAGAGTTAAAAGCTTCAAATGTAGAAGTTATTTTAGATGATAGAATAAATGCTAGATTTGGGTTTAAAATTGGAGATTTTGAGCTTTTAGGTTTTCCATATGCGATAATTATTGGGAAAAAATTATTGGACGGAATAGTTGAAATAGTGGATAGAAAAACTCTTCTTAAAACAGAAGTAAAAATAGAAGAAGTTGTTTCTAAAATTTTAAACTTAATCAAATAAAAAGGTGGAAATATGAGTATTGAAAAAAATATTGAGAAAGTTGTTGATCAAAATGTTGAGCAAATAACAAGAGATTTTAAATCTTTTATTCCAGATAATATTGTGGAGATAGCTATAGGATACTCTATATCTTTTGTTTTTGCACTTTTAATATTTTTTATAGGAAAATGGATTTCAAAAAGTGTAGTTAAAATTTTAGGTAAAGCTTTAAGAAAAGTTGGTGGTGTTGATGAAACTTTGGTTAAGTTTTTGGAAAACATTGTTTATTATGCCTTATTAACTGTTGTTATAATTGCTGCTTTAAATAAATTAGGAATTGCTACAACTTCATTTTTAGCTATTTTAGGAGCTGCTGGTTTAGCTGTTGGTTTAGCTTTGAAAGACTCTTTAGGAAATTTTGCTTCAGGTGTTATGATAGTTTTATTTAAACCATTTAAAGCAGGAGATAGTGTAGTTGCTGGTGGAGTAAGTGGAACTGTTACAGAAGTTACAATTTTTAATACAGTATTTTTAACTGCTGATAATCAAAAAATAATTGTACCAAACTCTTCAATTACAAGTGGAAGTATAACAAATGTAAATGCAAATAATACAAGAAGAGTTGATATTGTTGTGGCTATCTCTTACGAAGATAGTATTAAAAATGCAAAAGATGTTTTAACAAATATTATAAACTCAAATCCAAAAGTTTTAAAAGATAAAGGATTTGGAATATCTGTAACTGATTTAGCTGAAACTTCTGTAAAATTGGGTGTTAATGTTTGGGCAAAATCATCTGATTATGGTTCTTTAAAAGCTGAATTACTAGAAGAGATTAAAATAAAGTTTGATGAGGTTGGAATTACAATTCCATATTCAAAAAATGTATATCAACAAATCAAAAATTAATATACCAAAATTACTCATTGATATTTTAACAACATTACAAGATAGTGGCTATAAGCCATATCTTGTTGGTGGTTGTGTGCGAGATTTTCTTTTAAATAAAGCTGTTAAAGATTTTGATATTGAAGTTTTTGGTATTGAAAACTTAGAAAACTTAAAATTAATTTTAGAAAAATATACAAAAGTTCATGATATTGGAAAATCTTTTGGTGTTTTAAAAATAAATATCGATGATTTTGATATTGATTTTTCTATTCCTAGAGTAGAGAAAAAAGTAGGAAAAACTCACAAAAGTTTTGAGATAAAACTTCTTTCAAATTTAAATATAAAAAAAGCTGCAAAAAGAAGAGATTTTACCATAAATGCTATATATTACGACTATTTTAAAGATAGTTTTATAGATCCTTTTGATGGAATAAAAGATTTAAAAAAAAGAAAAATAAGATATATAGATAAAAAAAGTTTTGTAGAGGATAGTTTACGAGTTTTTAGAGCTTTTGGTTTTGCTTCAAGATTTGATTTTAAAATAACAAAAAAGACAAAACAACTTTTAAAAACTATAATAAAAAGTGGTGAATTGAATAATTTATCAAAAGAGAGAGTTTTTGAAGAGTTAAAAAAACTTCTTTTAAAATCAAAAAAGCCAAGTGTTGGTTTAAAACTTTTGGATGAATTTCAAATATTTAAAATATCTTTTGTAAAAAAATATAAAGCTATAGATAAACTATCAAAAATTTTTGAAAATAGAGATATAGATTTAAAAAGGGCATTAGTTTTATATTTTGTTGTTTTACTAAAAGATGAAAAAGAAGAAGATGTTTTTGAATTTTTATCAAAAATTACCAGTGATAAAAAGTTTATAAATTCTGTAGAATCTTTATGTAAAGAGAGTTTGGAAAATGACATTATAAGTTTAAAAAAACAATCTTTAAATATAGTTTTGGAAGATTTAATCTTTGTTGAGATGGCATTTGGAAATAAAGATATTGATTTAATTTTACAAAAATGTGAAGAGTCTGATATTTTAAATAAAGCATTAAAACCACATATTATGGGAGTAGATTTGCTTGATTTAGGTTTTACTCCTAGTGGTGATTTTAAAAATATTTTGAATTTTGCAATGGATTTACAAATAGAAGAGAATCTTTCAAAAGATGAGTTAAGAGGTAGAATTATGAAGAGTTTTATAAAATAGTATATTGACAATAATTTTATAATTGAGTAAAATTTTGCCGTTAAGAGAATGTACAAATAACTTAAGTGGGCTGATAATCCACAAAGTCGTGTAAAAGGTAGAGCTTTTTATAGCTTTACCTTTTTTTTTGCGGGTAGTGTAGCAATTTATAGGGCGGGAGCGACTTTTAAAGGAGTTACTGTGTATTCTCTTATGGTGGTAATAGTTTTAATATGTTTTGTACTTATTACAAAAGCATATTAATAAAAGGGATAGGACTTATCACCCTATCCTGTTATCACCACTTAGTTTTAAGGTCTATAAATTCTATTTTCACTTCCATTTACAACATGAAATATAGTAACACTATATTTTTTTGAGTAATATTTTAAAAGTAGATGCTGTAAAGTTGGCTCTATTGAAGGAGTAAACCAAGCATTATTTGAAATCATAATCATATATTTAGTATCCCCTAAATTTTCAAATATTTTATCTGTTGTCCCTTCATAACAAATTGCATTTCTATATTTCTCTCCTTGAATTATAAAATCGGTTGGAGAGCTTGCTTTTGAGTAATCAGTAGCTCCATTATAGAAAATATCATTAATCAAATCAACAAAGAATTTAGGAAGAGGTATCTCTTCACCAAAAGGTACTAAAACAACTTTTTTTGCTATAGATACACTATTTTTACTATAAAAATATGAAGCATTAAAAATTTGATTATCTTCTACATATAAAGCACCTGTTACTATATCTATTTTATTTGATAATTCTAGAAGCATATTGTTTAAACTAGGGTATTTATTTAGTGCAACAGAAAAAGCAGTTTCAGGTAAAACAACTAAAGTATAGCCCTTGTCAATAGCATCAAAAATTTGTTTGAAATTTTCATCATTTAAAGTTTTTAAATACTCTTTATCCCATTTTAAATCTTGATTTATATACATTTGAGGCATATATATTTTTGCTTTTGGAGTATCTATAAACTCACCTTTTTGGCTATGAAAAGCAAATAGTAGTGGTAAAATAGCTAGTACTTTTAATCTTTTTAATTTTATTACAAGATAAAGTGATATAAGAATTAAAAAAAATGCAAATTTTGTAGTGCTTAAATATGAATCAATAAATATAAGCTCAAGTTTTAACCAATTAAAACCAAATGGAGAGATAAATAAAAATCCAAAAATCATTAAAATTCTAAAAGAGAGTTTATTTATAACTGCAAAAAGAGCAAAAATAGTTCCAAAAACAAGACCAATTCCTAAAAGTAAAAATGGAGCTATATAGGTAATATCATAGTATTGCAAACTAACACTCATCCAATAACACCACAAAATTCCTGTAAAGAATCCTGCATAAAATAGAGAAACTCTAGGAATTGTTAGTAAAAGATATATTCCATAAAGTCCAAATAGTGTATTGATTAATTTAATTTCAAATCCAAAATATGATAAATATATAAAAGCACTAAGTAGGCAAGCTGTAATCAAGCCTTTTATTATTAAATTTTTGTTAAAATATTCCGTTTTTAATAAAAACATACTAAACCCACAATAAAAAGGAAATTCGATGCAAGGCGATTTATTGACTTCATTACTACCTCTGGTTGCACTTTTTGCAATATTCTATTTTTTAATAATTAGACCACAACAAAAACAAGCAAAAGCTCATAAAGAGATGATCATAAACCTTAAAAAAGGTGATAAGATTGTAACAAATGGTGGCTTAATGGTAGAAGTAGTAAAAGTTGAAGATGCATTTTTTGTAGTAAAAAATAGTGATAACTCTGAGATGAAATTGGCTAAAGAGTTTGTTGCTAGACTTATTACTGAATAATTTATTATTTAAGATATGATTTTCATATCTTAAATTCTCTCCCTATAAATAAGGATTTATATTGAAAATTTTTAATTTTAAACTCACAATTTTTTTAATTAGTATTATATTTGGTGTTTTTTTTGCTATTCCATCTTTAATGCAAACAGATTATGGTAAAAAAGTAAATTTGGGTCTTGACCTTCAAGGTGGACTTCATATGCTTTTGGGTGTAAACACTGAAGAGGCGGTAGCTTCAAAAATAAAATCAATCGCAACTGCTGTTAAATATTTTAGTGATGATGAAGAGTTGCTTATTGACGGATTGACTGTTAGTGATAACTCTATTTATTTCTCAATTTTAGATATTGATGAAATGGCTAAAATGGATAAAATGCTCTCAGAAATAAAGGGTTTAGATATAGTTAAACAAGATTTAGAGTATAAAGTTTCTCTAAATGCTGAAGAGATAATAAAAACAAAAGATTACTCTGTTGCTCAAGCTGTTGAGACTATTAGAAATAGACTTGACCAATTTGGGCTTAGTGAACCAACAGTTGTAAGACAAGGTGATAGTGATATAGTTGTTCAACTCCCAGGAATTAAAACAGCTAGTGATGAAAAAGCAGCAAGAGATTTAATCTCAAAAGCTGCAAAACTTGAACTTATGGCAGTTGATGAAGAGAGAATGGATAGAGTATATCAAATGACAAGTAAAGAGGCAGCTGCTTTTGGAGATGTTATTTTAGAAGATACAAATGATTCAAATAAAAAATATCTTGTAAAAGAGATACCAATTTTGGATGGAAGTCAAGTTGTAGATGCTCAAGTTGCTTTTAGTCAATCAAATCAACCAATTATAAATTTCACTTTAAATAGTGCGGGAGCTAGAATTTTTGGTGATTTTACTGCTAAAAGTGTAGGAAAAAGGTTAGCAATTGTTTTAGATGGAAAAGTTTACTCTGCACCAAATATAAATGAGAGAATTGGTGGTGGAAGTGGTCAAATTTCTGGAGGGTTTACAGTACAAGAAGCTGGAAATGTTGCTATTGCTTTAAGAAGTGGAGCACTTTTGGCAAGCGTAACTCTTTTGGAAAAAAGAAGTGTTGGACCATCTTTGGGGGCTGATAGTATAAAAGCTTCAATGATAGCTTTAGTCTCTGGAACAGCTTTAATTTTTATATTTATGATGTTTTATTATAGAAGAGCTGGAATTATTGCAAATATAGCTTTAATTGCAAATGTATTTATTCTTTTAGCAGTAATTGCTCTTTTTGGTGCAACTTTAACCCTACCAGGTATGGCTGGAATTATTCTTACATTAGGTATGGCTATTGATGCAAATGTTATTATAAATGAGAGAATTAGAGAAGTTTTAAGAACGGGTGCAAGTGTTCAAAAAGCTATAGAAGATGGTTATTCAAACGCTATTAGAGCTATTATGGATGGAAATATTACAACTTTTTTAGTTGCTATTGTATTGTATGCTTATGGAAGTGGAGCTATTAAAGGTTTTGCTGTAACTATTTCTATAGGGATTTTAACTTCAATGCTTACATCTATTGTAGGAACACATGGTATCTATCAAGCAATAATGCCAAAAATTGCAAAAGATAAAAACAATAAAAAATGGTTTGGAGTAGCATAATGGAGATTTTTAACAACAATAAAACTTATGATTTTATGGGTAAAAAAGTTGCTTTTTTAACTATATCTGGAATTTTGATTATAGCTTCACTTGTGTTACTATTTACAAGAGGTTTAAACTATGGTATTGATTTTGTTGGAGGAACTATTGTTCAAGTAAAATATGAACAAGCTGCACCTTTAGATAAAATAAGAGAAGTTTTAGAAAATAGTAAATATGCTGGTTCAAATGTAGCAGAGTTTGGAAGTGCTGATGAGATAACTATAAGATTTACAGGTACTTCAAGTAGTGTAACAAATGATGTTAGTGATGAGATGAATAAAATATTAGAACCAACTGGAAAATTTGAGATAAGAAAAATAGATATGGTTGGTGCAAAAGTTGGAGCAGAACTAAGAGAAAAAGGTATTATGGCTTTGACTATGGCTTTATTGGCTATGCTTATTTATATCGGATTTAGATTTGAGTGGAGATTTGCTATTGCTTCTGTTATTGGTCTTGTTCATGATGTTATTATTACTTTGGGGCTTATTAGTCTATTTAAAATAGATGTAAATCTTGATATGATTGCTGCAATTTTAACTTTGATTGGATATACAATAAATGATACTATTATTGTAAATGATAGAATTAGAGAGAGTTTACAAATTACAAAAGAGAGAGATCTTGATGCTTTAATAAATGATTCTGTAAGTAGAACTCTTTCAAGAACAGTTCTTACATCTTCTACAACACAATTAGCAGTTCTTACTATGCTTTTATTTGGTGGGGAGATAATATATGCGTTTTCATTTACACTATTTGTTGGAATTATTATAGGAACTTACTCATCTATTTTTGTGGTTTCTCCATTTATTAAATTCTTAGGATTTAACACAGATAGTTATAGAAGTAAACAAGCTATAAAAGAGGCAAATAGAAGAGAGAAAGAGAAATTAAGAGCTATGTATGAACAAGGAAGAGTTTAGTATATGGATAACTCTATAAAAGGTCTGATTTTAATCATAGTTGTTTTGTTTGTTGCAGTTTTTATCTTGTTTAATGTAGTTTTAGGCGATGCAAAAGAGGATAAAAAGATAAACGAAAACCCTAGCTCTATTCAAGAAAGAAGAGATGCTTTAAAAAAGATGTTTAACTAATATCATCTTTTTTTAAAAGTAAAAATATAAAATATGCACCAAAAAGATTTAAAGGTGCATATATATAAGAATAAATTGAGTTATTTATAAAAAGATACAAAATAGAGTTTATAAGATATATAAATATTAAAAACTTTAGAGAACTCTCTACATAAATATTCAAAAAATCAATCTTTATCATCTCCAATTTTTGTAAAATAATTAATAGAAAAAATAGATTAAAAAAGAGTGAAAAAATACTTAATAGTAAGTTTTTATTTTGAATTATATTTGAAGATTGAATAAAAATAGATACTAAGATTATAAAGATTGAACCATATTTTACTATTGGTTCAAAATCTATAAACTTTAAAAAACAGCACCTCTTTTTTAAAGTAGGAAGAAGAGTATTAAACTTTTTTTTACTTTGCATTACTCTTTCATTTTATTAAAAATTGTCTCTAAATTTAAATCTTCTTCACTTTGAATTTGACCATTTGAATGAAGTTCAAACACAACTACACTTTTATCTTTTAGAGTTGACTCTTTATTACTTCCAAAACCACTTGAGTATAGTCTTGAAGGTTTTACATTGTATTTTACTAACTCTCTTATTACATTATTTGCTCTTGCTGTTGAAAGCTCTAAAGCATCTTTGTGTCTAGAGTTTTTAACTTCACTATCTTGTGCATAACCTTTTACATTTATTTCAGTATCTTCAGGCATTGCATTTATTAATTTAGCTAAATTACTTAAAAAATCATTTGCAAAAACAGATGTAATCTCTGATTTTCCACTCTCAAAAGCTAAATGTGCTGGAACACTCATTAAAGAACCATTTGGAAGCTCTATTAAATTTGCACCTTTATTTTGATTTTGTTCTTGTTCATCTTTATTCTCTAAAGTATGAACTATAACTTTTTTTCCCTCAACATTATCATCAGAAGGTTCATCTGTCATAGCTTTTTCTTGTTTTGTTTGCTCTTCAACTATATTTGCAGATGGAAATTTATAAATTTTTATAAACTCCTCTTTTAATGCTTTTTGTTTCTCTATATTTACAGAAGCCAAAGCGTATAAAGCAATAAAAAGAGCTAGTAGAAGACTTAAAAAATCTGCATATGGAACTGCCCACTTCTCACCAGCTGGGCACTCACACTTCTTTTTTTTAGACATTTAAAAAAAATCCTATAAAGGCATTGGAGTTACCATTTTAGATAACTTCAATTTAAGTTCACCTGGTGCATCACCTCGTGCCATTCCTTTACAAGCAGCAAGTATTAAGTATTGCTCTTTTACAACTAAATGCCCTTTAGCTTTTAATTTAACTCCCCAAGGTCCTAAAAAAATATACGAACCAGCAATTCCCATAACGGTTGCTGTAAATGCTCCAGCAATTCCAGCTGCCATAGCAGGAGGATCATCAAGTTTTTGTAAAGCTAAAATTAGACCAAAAACAGCACCAACAAGCCCAATAGTAGGAGATGTTTCCCCAGCATGTAACCAAAAGTGACTAGCTCCGTGATAGTACTCTTCTGTTGCTTCAATTACAGGTTCTAATTGTTCTTCAATTTGCTCCTCTTTGCTTCCATCAACAACCATACTTAAAGCCTCTTTTAAGAATTGATGATTTAAACCCTGAACATCTTTTTCTAAGGCTAAAACCCCCTGTTTCTTAACCGTTATTGCATACTCAACAAGTTCATCAATTCTTGCTTCAAAATTCACAGGTGACTTTTTGAATATATTTTTAAACTCTTTAAAAGCCGCTTTTACATATTTGGAATCAGTTGCAACAACAGCCGCTAGCATGGCAGTGGGTATAACTATAATAAATGAGGAGATATGAAGAACTCCAGCGGGATTTCCACCTTCTAAAATAACTCCCACGGAAATAGATGTTATAGCACCTATTAATCCTAACAGTACAGATAAATCCATTTGTTTTCCTAAAAAAAAATTAATTTATAATATCTAAAGTAAATTAAAAAAGTGCTGTAATCTATAAATAAAGTTTGCAATATAGTTAAAATTAGTTTTTTATACAATTTTAGCTAATATACATACTTTATTTTAAATAGTTAAAAGGAAAAAAATGGACTGGGGTAAGGTAACCTATATTTTCTTAACATTAATGTCTTTAACAACAACGGCTGGTTTTTTGTATGAACCAAATATAATAGCTCTTTTTATAGCAGGTGGAGTTAATGTAATATCTACAATTTTAAAAATTGGTGTAAAAAATCTTCTTGCAGCTGAGCTTTTGGCTTGTTCATTAGTTGCTGATTTACACTTGATTCCTGCATTTTTGGTATTTGTTTTTACAGGAAATATGAAATTAGTTATTGCTCTTGCAATTGGTGCTGTAATTGCAAATATTGTATCAATGATACTTTCTATGGTAGAGAGTGCAAAAAATAAAGAAAAGGAAGATTATTAATGGAGTATTTGGCGAAGGATATTGAAAAAAAGTGGCAAAAATTTTGGATTGATAATAAATCTTTTGAGCCAAGTGATGATTTTTCAAAACCAAAAAAATATATATTAAGTATGTTTCCATACCCTAGTGGAAGAATTCACATGGGACATGTTAGAAATTACTGTTTAGGTGATGCTTTTGCCAGACATTTTAGAAAAAATGATTTTAATGTACTTCATCCAATTGGTTGGGATAGTTTTGGAATGCCAGCTGAAAATGCTGCTATTAAAAACAAACTTCATCCAAAAAAATGGACTTATGAAAATATAGATTATATGAGAAATGAGCTAAGAAGTTTAGGTCTATCTTTTAGTGAAAATCAAGAGTTTGCAACTAGTGATGAGCTTTATACAAAATATGAGCAAGAGTTTATAATTAAAATGTATGAAGCTGGAGTTTTATATAGAAAAAGTGCAACTGTAAATTGGTGTAATGATTGTCAAACAGTTTTAGCAAATGAGCAAGTTGTTGAGGGGTGTTGCTGGAGATGTGACAATGAAATTGTTCAAAAAGAGATGCCAGGATACTATGTAGCAATCACAAAATATGCACAAACTTTGCTTGATGATTTGAAAACACTTGAAAATTCATGGCCTTCACAAGTTTTAACAATGCAAGAGAATTGGATTGGAAGAAGCGAAGGATTAGAGTTTAAATTTGATGTAACAAAAGAGACAAGAGCAAAACTTGATAAAATGTTTGCAAATTTTAGTGTATTTACTACTAGACCTGATACTATTTATGGAGTTTCATATACAGCACTTTCTCCAGAGCATCCAATTGTAAAATATATATTAGAAAAAGAGTTATTGCCAAAAAATAAATTAAATGCTATTAAAAATATGCAAAAAGTACCTCAAAAAGATAGAGCAATACAAGAAAAAGAGGGAATTGATTTAGAAATTGAAGCAATTCATCCATTAACTGGACAAAAAGTACCAGTTTGGGTTGCAAATTTTGTATTAAGCTCTTATGGTGAAGGTGCTGTTATGGCAGTTCCTGCGCATGACCAAAGAGATTTTGAATTTGCTAAAAAGTATGATTTACCAATAAAACAAGTTATTGTTGGAGATGATGGACTAATAGAAAAACAAACAGCTGCTTATACAGGAGATGGAGTTTTAATAAATAGTGAAAGTTTTACTGGCTTAAAAAATAGTGATGCAAAAAATGCAATAATGTATCACTTTGAACAAAATTCAAATGGAAGTAAAAAAGTAAATTTTAAACTTAGAGATTGGGGAGTTTCAAGACAGAGATATTGGGGTGCTCCTATTCCATTTGTTCATTGTAAAACTTGTGGCTTGGTTCCTGAAAAATTAGAAAATCTTCCTGTAGCTCTTCCTGATGATGTAGAAATTACAGGAGAGGGAAATCCTCTTGATCTTCATCCTACTTGGAAACACTGCTCTTGCCCAAAATGTGGTCAAAGTGCTATAAGAGAAACAGATACATTAGATACTTTTGTGCAATCATCTTGGTACTTTTTAAGATATGCAACAAATCATAAGAAATGGCAAACAGAAGGAATTTCAAAAGAAGATAGTGATTATTGGATGGATGTTGATCAATATATTGGTGGAATAGAACATGCTATTTTACACCTTTTATATGCAAGATTTTTCACAAAAGTTTTAAAAGATTTAGGGTATACAAATTCCAATGAACCATTTAAAAGACTTTTAACACAAGGTATGGTTTTAAAAGATGGTGCAAAAATGAGTAAAAGTAAAGGAAATGTTGTAGATCCTGATATTTTAATTGAAAAATATGGAGCAGATACAGCAAGAATGTTTATACTTTTTGCAGCACCACCAACAAAAGAGTTAGAGTGGAATGATAGTGCAGTTGAAGGTGCATATAAATTTATAAAAAGATTTTATGAAAGAGCTATTAATATAACTTCAGATGGTTTAAAAGAGTTTAAAAACATATCTCAAGATAGTTTAAGTAAAGATGAAAAAGAGGCTAGAAAAAAAGTTTATGAAGCCTTAAATAAGTCAAATGAAGTTTTAACAAAAACATATGCTTTTAATACTTTAATTGCTTCTTGTATGGAGGCTATGAACTATTTATCATCACAAAAAAATGAAGCTATTTGGGCAGAAGCTTACTATATTTTAACAAATATTTTAGAGCCAATTATCCCTCATGCATGTTGGGATATCTCAAATAAATATTTTGAGCTTGAAAACTTTAAAAAACCTTTAGAGGTTAAAAATGAGGTTTTTGAAAAAGATAGTATAGTTTTAGCTGTTACAGTAAATGGTAAAAAAAGATGCGAAATAGAAGTACCTCTAAATAGTTCAAATGAAGAGGTTTTATTAATAGCAAAAGAGAGTGCTAAAAAATGGTTAGAAAACTCTACAATTATAAAAGAGATTGTTGTGCCAAATAAACTTGTAAATATTGTAATTAAGGCATAATATGAGATTTCTAAAACCAATTTCTTTACTTTTAGTATCTATATTATTTTTGGCATCTTGTGGATATAGACCATCTGCATACTATGCAAAACAAGAGTTAGGTAAAGATTTATTTGTAAGATTGGATGTAACACCATCTGATCCTAAAAACTCTGTTTTAGTAAAAGATGCGGTAACTAAGATATTAATCCAAAGAGTTGGTTCTAATATGGTAAATAGTGAAGCACAAGCTGATATTATAATGGATTTAAAAATCGCAAGTGTTGGCTTCTCAACTTTACAATATGATAAAGATGGTTATAATAAATTGTATAAAGCAAATGTAGTAATAGCTGTTAAATATTTTGATAAATCTACATCAAAAACAAAGAGTTTTACAGTTGATGGTGAGTATGATTTTGCTGTTGATATTGGAAGTAGTATAAACGATACACAAAGGTTTGAAGCTATTTCAAAAGCTAGTGATATGGCAGTTACTGATATTCTTTCAAGAGTTGCTGTTAGTTCTTTTAAATAAAAATGAGTTTAAAAACAAAATCATTAAGTGGTTTTTTAGATCATAAAACCATGTATTATGACAAAATAGATTTTAGCTTTGTAAACAGAGCTTTTTCTATTTTAGAAAAAGAGATAAAAATTCCTTTTGTTATTCATATTGTTGGAACAAATGGAAAAGGAAGCACGGGAAGATTTTTATCTCACTATTTATATAAAACTGGCTTTAAAACTCTTCATTATAGCTCCCCTCATATCAAAAAATTTAATGAGAGAATTTGGATAAATGGAGCTGATGTTAGTGATAATTTATTACAAAATGCACATGAATTTTTGACTAGAATTTATGATGAAGAGTTACTTTTAAAACTAACATATTTTGAATATACAACTCTTTTAGCTCTTTATTTAAGTAAAGATTGTGAATATTTAGTTCTTGAAGCAGGATTAGGTGGAGAGTTTGATGCTACAAATGTGGTGAAAAATGACCTAAGTTTAATCACAACTATAGGGCTTGACCACATATCTTTTTTGGGAAATAGCATAGAAAAAATTGCAAGAACAAAAATGAGAGCAACAAACAAAAAAATGATAATAGGTTACCAAGAGTTTCAAGAGGTTTTTGAAGTTGCACAAAAAGTAAAAGAAGAGTTAAAAGAAGAGTTTAATACAGATATTGAAATCTTAAAAGTTGAAAACTTTGAAATAGATTATGATTTTGTTTTTGCTTCATATTTAAAAAGAAATTTAGCACTTAGTATTAGATGTTTACAAGAGTTACCAGATTTTAAAAATAAGCCTATAAATCTTGAAATTTTTAATACAACTCCTCTATTTGGAAGATGTCAAAAAATAGGAAAAAATTTATATATAGATGTTGGACATAACTCTTTGGCAGCAAAAGTTATAAAAGAGGAGTTTAAAGATAAAAAAATAACTCTGATTTATAACTCTTATGAAGATAAAGATTATTTTGAAGTTTTAAAAGTTTTAAAACCAATCATAAAAGAGATTTTTATATTGCCTTTAGATGATAAACGAATTGTTAAAAAAGATATTTTGAAAAAGTGTATAAAAGAGTTAGAACTTATTGAGATTGAAAAATTAGCAATGGATTTAGAAAATGATTATTTGGTTTTTGGCTCTTTTTTAGTTGTTGAAAATTTTTTGGGATTAATAGGTTATGAAAACAGTTGAGCTCGAGTTAGAAGAGTTATACTTTCAAAAACAAAAGCTTGAAGAAAAAATTGAAGAGTTAGAAAACTTTTTAAAAAACCAAAAATCAAAAGATAAAAAAGAGTTTTCAAAAGATGAGAAAATAGAGCTTTTTAGAGAACTTTTTATATCTAGAACTGATATTTATGCTAAAAAATGGAAGAGTAAAGATGGAACTAAAGAGGGCTTTTCTCCTGTTAGTAAAACATTTATGGGTGATGATTTTTTACCTCTTACAAATAAAGATTTAGAAGAACATTTAAGAGGAAATATCTTTTTAGCTTCATATTTAATAGATAAAAAACAAGAGTGTAAATATGTTGTTTTAGAGTTAAACAGTGAAGATGTTTTTAAACTTCAAAGGGCTTTGCTAGAGTTAAATATTTCTGCTTCTTATAGTCTTAGTTCATATAATAGTATTTTTGCTTGGATATTTTTTAAAGAAAAAATTTCATCAAATATATCTTTTTCATTTTTATATTTTTTACAAAAAAAAGCAAACATTAGTGTAAAACTTTACCCAAATAGTGAGTTTTCAACACAAGAAAAATTAGGCTCTTATATAGAACTTCCTTTACAACTTTTTTATAGAAACAAAAATCGTACAGTTTTTTTGGATATTAATACAAAAAAAGTTTTTCATGATCAGTGGAATTATTTAGCAAATATAAAAAAAGCAAGTAAAGAACAAATTTATAGTTTTGCACAAGTTTTAAAACCACAAAATATACAAAGAGATTTAAAAACTGTAGATTTTCCACAAAATAGTATAGATATAGTTTTAGATAGTGGAATCAATTTTCCAATACAAAGCTTATCAAAAAGTTTTATAAGTAAACTAAAATCATTTGCTAGTTTTGAAAATCCTCAAATAAAACTGCTTCTTAGTCTTAGAAAACCACTATACAATACTCCAAAATATCTAAAAGGTTATGAAGAGAGTAGTGAGTTTTTAACACTTCCTAGAGGCTTAAAAGAGAAACTATTTGAGTATCTAAATTATAATTTGGTTAAATATAAAATAATAGATAATAGAGTTTTTGAAAAAATAGAGACAAAGAGAATTTTATTTACTCTAAGAGCTGAACAAGAAGATGCTATAAAAGAGATTTTAAAGTACGATAGTTCTATTTGTGTAGCACCTCCAGGATTTGGAAAAACTTTAATAGGTGCAAAAATATTTGAACAAAGAGCTGTAAAAACTCTTATTATTGTAAATAAAAATATGTTACTTGACCAATGGATTAGTCGTTTTGTAGACTATTTTGGATATAAAAAAAGTGATATTGGATTTTTAGGAAAAAGTCAAAATAGACTTAATGGAAATATAGATATAGCCACAATGCAGAGTTTAAATAATATTCCAGAATTAGTAGAAAATTACACACAAGTAATAGTTGATGAGTGTCACCATATTCCAGCACTTACATTTGAACAGATTGTAAAAAATTTTAAAGGAAAGTATATTTTAGGGCTTAGTGCAACACCAAATAGAAAAGATGAATTAGACCCAATACTATATCAGCAATTAGGAAACATATCTTATGAGTATAAAAAGCCAAAAACTCATACAAATAGGCTTCTTGTAATAAAAACAGAGTTTACAAGTAGTGCTGATAATTATGCAGCAATTATAAATGAACTAGTTTCAAATGAAGATAGAAATAGACAAATAGTTAAAACAATAAAAGAGAATATAGATAGAAAAATATTACTTTTAAGCGATAGAATAGAACACTTGAATCTTTTAGAAAATATTTTAAAAGAAGAAAATATAGATTTTGTAAGTGTTCATGGAAGCCAAAATAAAAAAGAGCAAGTAGAGAATATGCAAAAAGTTAAAACTAGTTCACTTATACTTGCTACTAGCTCATTTTTTGGAGAAGGTATAGATTTTCCTCATTTAAATACAATTATTTTTGCAACTCCAATATCTTTTTATGGAAGATTAATTCAATATTTAGGGCGAATAGGACGTGGAAATCAAGAGTGTTTAGCTATAGATTTCCTTGATAGTAAAAATGCTATGCTAAACTCAACTTATAAAAAAAGGCTTGAAGGTTATAAAGCTATGCATTATAAATAATTATAATGTAAATAAATATTTTTTATATAATTTTTTATTATAATTTAATACTCTTTACTATAAACTTTAAATAATTTTTTTAGAGGAGTTTTTATGAAATTAGTAAAAGTTTTTATAGCGAGTTCATTTTTAGTTGGTTCATTATTTGCTTCAGATTTTATAACTTATGATAAGTTTAGTCAAAAATTAAAAGAAGATGCAAAAAAGTCAGGAATGATGGCAACAACTCAAGAAGTAAAAGATGCATTAAATGCTAAAGATTGGGCTGTTGTTGATGTAAGAACTATGGAAGAGTGGGCAGGAGCTTCTATAAAAGGAAGCTTTAGAGTAGGAAGAGAAGCTCCTGAAAAAGCTTTAGAGAATATTGTTTTAGATGATGATGAAAAGTTTGTAAAAGATAAATTAATTGTAGTTTGTAATACTGCCTCAAGAGCTGCTATTGAAGCACAAGCTTTTAAACAAATGGGATTTAAAACTGTAAAAATTTATGAGATAAATAAGTGGATTGATGAGTGTAATCCTGTGATTACAAAATATAGTGCTGGTGAACACAAAGATGGAACTAAAACAAAATTTGGTAACTATTATGCAGAACATTGCAAAAAATAGATAAAGAAGTAGAATAAATCTCTACTTCTTCTATAGAGAAGTTAAGAATAAAATTCAACAGATTTTGATATGTTTTTAGCTCTTATTTGATCTTTGTTTTTTATAATTTCTCCATCTTCATCAATTCTTATTTTTTGTCTTAGATTGTTTGTTTCTTGTCTCTCTTCTTCTTTTGCTAATAATTTTTCTTCTAGTTTTTTTATTTTATTTTCAAGTATGATAATCTCATCTAAAAGAAGATTTTTTTCTATAATCAAGCCATTTGCTTCATTTTTGATTTGCCCCATACGCTCTTTATAGGCATTTCTCTCTTTTTCAATAATATTGTTAAAATCTTTTAAATTTTTGTTCTCTTGTTCAAGAAGAACAATCTTTTTTACTAAAATAAGATTTTCACTTTTTAGCCTTTCTGAATCTTGCATAGCAAGACGGCTTAGAAGTTCATAGTTCATCAAAAATCCTTTAATAAAGATTAATATTATATTGTTTGACATAATCATATCAAAAAAATAGGTAATTTAGCATAAAACTATATTATGCTAAAATCTTGCAATTTTTTTTCAAGGTTTATGATGATTACAATTGATGTTTTAGTTTTGTTAGATGTTGTTGGTTTAGAAGATAGAGATAAGTTTGAAAAGCATGTAAAAAAAGAGGGTTTTATAAAAGTAGAAAATGAGGATTTTGTCTATACAGGAAACTCTACAACTACAACTTTTGCTACAAAAGCTTATATTTTAGAAGTTTTCAAAAAAGGTTTACAAAAAAGTGGTTTTGAAACTGCTTCTTTGGTTTTTTTATTAAATGAAACACCATATCCACCATATATTTATGATAAAAATACAAATGATTTTGAGTTAAGTGAAGTTAAGTAGTAGTGAAAAATATATATGAATTTTTAAAAAATCTAAAAGATGAAAAAAGTTTAAAAAAGTGTCAGCTTCTAATAGTAAATGATGATTCACAAGCTCAAATAGCTTCAAATATAGTCTCTTTTTTAGGTTTCAAACCATTTGTTTTAGCTGATTTTAGAGCAAATTTTAAAGATGATTTACTCTCTTTTAGCGATGAGTTACAAGATATTACAAAATCTTTACAAGATTTCTACTCATATAAAAAAGAGGATAAAATACTTATTTCTCCTATTAGAACAATATCTTTTCCAATGCCAAAAAAAGAGTGTTTTGCTGAGTTAAAAATTAGTTTTGCTGATAATCTTGATTTATCAGAGTTTAAAGACAAACTTTATAGTTGGGGATACTATTTTGTAGATATTGTTACAAGCTCTGGAGAAGTCTCTTTAAGAGGAGATATTTTTGATATTGCACCACTTGGAAGTGATTTTGGATATAGAGTAAGTTTATTTGACAATGAAGTAGAAAGTATTAGAAAATTTGATATAGAAGATCAAAAATCACAAAAAGAGGAGCTTGATAGTTTTACAATAACTCCTGCTTTTTTGGCTTTAAGTCAAGATAATTTTGAAGAGTTAAGCTCTAAAATAGAACTCTCTTCAAGTGATGCTTTTGTAAAAGATATTCACTCTTTGGGATTTTGGTATTTAGATGATTTAGCACACTATTTACCACAAAATATGGATTCATTTATTACACAAGAAGCTCTAAATGAACTAGATGAAGCATATATTTTTGAAGAAAAAAGGCTAAATAAAGATAAGTTTTTAACTATTCCTCAAATATATTCAAGTAAAGAGTATAAAGAGATAAGCCCATCAAATATAAAAGAGTTTATCTCTTTTCATAAAGATAAAAAAATTACGATTATAACTACTAGTGAAGCAAGAGTAAAAGCTCTTGATTTACCACTTGATGATAAAGCAATAAAGTATTATTTTGGTGATGAGATAATAAATCTTTTAGGTAGCAATGAATTAATTATCTCTTTAAATAAAGAGATAAAGAAAAAGAGAAAAAAAAGAGTCAAACTTGTTGTTGATGAGTTGGTTCTTAATGATTTTGTAGTTCATGAAAAACATGGAATTGGAATTTACAAAGGAATTGAGCCAGTTACTATAATGGGTGCAAAAAGAGATTTTGTAGTAATAAATTATCAAGGTGAAGATAGACTTTTAATTCCTGTTGAAAATATTGATACTATTGATAGATATGTTGCAGATGGTGAAAGTTATGCAATAGTTGATAAACTTGGTCGTGGAAGTTTTGCAAAATTAAAAGAGAAGGTAAAAGATAGACTTTTTGAAATAGCAAATGACATTATAAGACTTGCAGCAGCACGTGAGCTTGTAAATGGTATTAAAATAGATATAGATGATTATTTAATAAAAGATTTTCAATCATCTGCTGGGTTTAAATATACAAAGGATCAAACTAGAAGTATAAATGAGATTTTAGCTGATTTAAGTAGTGGAAAAGTTATGGATAGGCTTTTAAGTGGTGATGTTGGTTTTGGGAAAACTGAGGTTGCTATGAATGCCTTACTTGCTGTTATAAATAGTGGATATCAAACAGTTTTTGTATGTCCAACTACACTTTTGGCAACGCAACACTATCACTCAATTTCAAAAAGATTTAAAGAGTTTGGAATAGATGTTTATAAGCTAGATGGAAAAACTAGTACAAAAGAGAAAAATATTATAAAAAGTGGATTAGAAGATGGCTCTATAAAACTGGTAATTGGAACGCACTCTTTGCTTGATGTAAAAACTTCTAATCTTGCACTTGTGATAATTGATGAAGAGCATAAATTTGGTGTAAAACAAAAAGAGAAACTAAAAGCTTTAAGAGAAGATGTACATATTTTTTCTATGAGTGCAACACCAATTCCAAGAACTTTAAATCTTGCACTATCAAAACTAAAAGGAATGAGTAGCTTGCTTACACCTCCAAGTGAGAGATTGGGTGTGAGAACTTTTGTAAAAGAGTATAGTGATGCTTTAATCAAAGAGGTTATATTAAGAGAAAAAAGAAGAGGTGGACAACTTTTTTATGTTCATAATAACATAGCCTCTATTGAAGCTAAGAAAAAAGATTTACTCCAAATTGTTCCAAATATAAAAATAGAGATTATTCACTCTCAAATAAAAGCAGATGCAACAGAAAAAATAATTGAAGCTTTTGAAAACAAAGAGTTTGATATTTTACTTGCAACCTCTATTGTAGAAAGTGGAATTCACCTACCAAATGCAAACTCAATAATAATTGATGGAGCAGATAGATTTGGAATTGCTGATTTGCATCAACTAAGAGGAAGAGTTGGACGAAGTAACAAAGAGGGATTTTGTTACTATGTAGTTGAAGATAAGAGCAAAATAACACCTGAAGCTATAAAAAGATTAGTTGCACTAGAGTCAAACTCATATTTAGGAAGTGGAACAGCACTTGCTCATCAAGATTTGGAAATAAGAGGTGGTGGAAATATTATTGGTGCTGAGCAAAGTGGACATATAAAACAGATTGGTTATGGTCTGTATCTTAAAATGCTTGAAGATACTTTGGCAGTTTTAAGTGGAGAAACAAAAACTTCAGAGCAAAATATTGATATAAAACTAGCAATTTCTGCATATATTAGTGAAGATTATATAAGTGAAGATAGAATAAGACTAGAGCTTTATAGAAGGTTAAGTAAAGCTGTGAGTAAAGAGACTTTATATGAGATTGAAGAAGAGATGGAAGATAGATTTGGAAAACTAGATATTCCAACAAAACAGTTTTTAGAGTTAATTTTAATAAAAATTTTGGCTATTGCTAAAGGAATAAATCAAATAAGCTCTTATGAGATGAATATAACTTTTGTAAAAGCTGATGGAGTAAAAGAGACAATAAAATCAAGAAGCAAAGATGATGACGATATTATAAGTGCGACTTTGGAGTATTTGAGAAAATAGATTTTTAGAGGAGAGAAATTATGTTTAAAAATAGTATTACAACAGAGATAAAAATAAAATCAAATATAGAAGATGTTTGGAAAGAATTTATAAATTTTGAAGAGTATAAGAACTGGAATCCAGCAATATATGAAGTATCTGGAAATATAAAAGAGAATGAAACCATAAAAATAGTTGTCAATACAAATGGTTCAAAAATGGTGTTTAAACCAAAAATATTAAAGTATAAAGAGAATTGTGAACTTAGATGGTTAGGAAGATTATTTATTCCAAAAATATTTGATGGAGAGCACTATTTTATAGTAAAAGATAATTTAGATGGAACAACGACATTTATACATGGAGAAAATTTTAGTGGAGTTTTAATTCCATTTTTTACAAAAATGATTTTAGATACAAAAAAGAATTTTGAAGCTATGAATGAAGAATTAAAAAAAAGAGCAGAAAATGATTTGTAAAAATATACGAGAAGTAAGAAATAACATAAATAATATTGATGAGCAAATAGTAAAACTAATTGCTTTAAGAGGTAGTTTTGTAAAACAAGCAGCAAAGTTTAAAAAAGATAGCGATTCTGTAAAAGCACCAACAAGGGTGGAAGAGGTTATATTTCTAAAGTAAAAAATTTAGCAAAAATAACTGGTGCAAATGAAGAAGTTGTTGAAAATGTTTATAGAACGATGATTGATAGTTTTATAAACCTTGAGATGAAAGAGCTTGAGAGTTTAAAATGAAAGAGTTTTTAGAAGAGACACAAATAATTGACTTTAAAAATGAAGAGGTTTTTTGTCTCGCACAAGAGTTGGCAAAAGATTGTAAAAGTGATGAAGAAATAGCAAAAAACTGTTTTTTGTATGTAAGAGATAATATTCATCATAGTGGTGATTTTAAAGATGAAATTACAACTTATAAAGCAAGTGATGTTTTGAAATACAAAACTGGTTGGTGTTATGCAAAATCTCATCTTTTGGCTGCACTTTTAAGAGCAAATGGTATTCCTACGGGATTTTGTTATCAAAGATTATCTTGTAGTGAATATAAAAAAGATATTTATTGTTTACATGGATTAAATGCGATTTATCTAAAAGAGTTTGGTTGGTATAAAGTTGATGCAAGAGGAAATAAAAAAGGTGTAAATGCACAGTTTACTCCACCTTTGGAACAACTTGCTTTTAAATTAGAAAAAAATGAGTTTGATTTGGCAAATATTTATTCTAAACCTTTAGATGTTGTGCTTGAAGCTTTGAAAAAAAATAAAACTTATGATGAAATGATAAATATTTTTCCAGATGTTGAGTTTTTTGTAATTGATTATGATAAAAAATATTTAAAACAAATAGTTGAATTATTTACAAATACAATTCATAATATAAATAAAAAAGATTATGTAAAAGAGCAGTTAAATGCTTGGGCAAATCCAAATTATGATTTGAATATTTGGGACAAAAGATTTGAAAAATCAAAACCATATCTTTGTGTTTTAGAAGATGAAGTTGTAGGATTTTGTGAGTATTATGATGGATATATTGATTGTTTTTATGTTCATTATAAATATCAAAATTGTGGTATTGGAAAACTACTTTTAAATCATATATCTAAAATTGCAAAAGAAAAAAATATAGATAAAATCAAAGCTGATGTAAGTATAACAGCTAAACCATTTTTTGAGAAATTTGACTTTATCGAAGTTAAGAAAAATGTAGTAAAAAGAAATAATGTAGAGTTGATAAATTTTGGTATGGAAAAAAACAACTAAAAAAAAGGATAAATATGGCATTTTTAAAAGAAGAAAAAGAAGAACTTTTAAAAGTAAAATTTGTAGGTGAAACTGTTATAAAAAGATTTGAACAAATAGGAATTGACTCTTTAG